>Ga0137403_10000230_pt1 | contig 42234 bp, 43 predicted proteins | sample CZOMad2_1_16fung_FD_122057 | JGI IMG/M metagenome (GOLD analysis project Ga0137403, IMG submission 122057) | Vadose zone soil fungal communities from Angelo Coast Range Reserve, California, USA - CZOMad2_1_16fungal (Hybrid Assembly) | ecosystem: Environmental > Terrestrial > Soil > Vadose zone...
GTTTTTGCGACGCCAAACATTCAGCCAGTCGAGCTGACCTGGATCGATCTCAAACCGACGTTCTACGTGCCATTCGGCTTCGTTCTCGACGACCTGGCGAAAACGATGCTGCTTCTCGTCACCGGCGTCGGCGCCGTGATCCACGTTTATTCGCTCGGCTACATGCGAGACGATCCCGGCAAATCGCGCTACTTCGCGTCGCTCTCCTTCTTCATGTTCTCGATGCTCGGCATCGTCGTGGCGAACAATTTCGTGATGATGTTCATCTTTTGGGAACTGGTGGGCGTCAGCAGTTATTTGCTCATCGGCCACTGGTTCGAGCGGGATTCCGCGGCGGAGGCGGCGAAGAAAGCGTTCCTGACAAATCGCATCGGCGATTTCGGATTCATGCTCGGGATTCTGATGGCGTGGGTCGCGACCGGCTCGGTCGTTTTCACCGAGATCAACCACGACCTGGCGCGGATCACGAGTTATCCGGGGTTTTTGACGATTTCAGCGCTGTTAATTTTCTGCGGCGCGGTCGGCAAATCCGCGCAGTTCCCGCTCCACGTCTGGTTACCGGACGCGATGGAGGGTCCGACGCCGATCTCGGCCTTGATCCACGCCGCGACCATGGTCGCGGCGGGCGTTTACATGCTCGTGCGGATTGGTTTTCTCATCGAAGCATCGGCGGAAGCGCTCTGGGTCATTGCGTGGATCGGCACGATCACCGCGGTGATGGCCGCGCTCATTGCGACGCAACAAAACGACATTAAGCGTATCCTCGCCTACTCGACGCTTTCCCAGCTTGGTTACATGATCATGGCGGTCGGCCTCGCCTCGGGACAGGCGGCGATGTTCCACCTTTTCACTCACGCTTTTTTCAAGGCGCTTCTCTTCCTCGGCGCCGGATCGATCATCGTGATGCTTCATCACGAGCAGAATATTTGGAAAATGGGCGGACTCGCCGGCCGGCTTGGGATCACGTTCCTGACCTTTCTCGTGGGAACATTCGCGCTTATCGGCCTGTGGCCGTTCAGCGGGTTCTTCAGCAAGGACGCGATCCTTGCGCTCGCCTACGAAAAAGATCGCGCGATTTTTTGGCTGGCGCTTTCGACCGCGTTCCTGACCGCGTTCTACATGCTGCGTCTCGTCGTCGTGGTTTTCTTTGGCAAACCGCGGAGCGATCGTGCGCGCGCCGGCTTCGAAGCGCCGTGGGTAATGATCGGGCCGCTCATTCTGCTCGCGATCCCCGCCTTCGCTGCCGGATTCAGTTTCATCGCGCGAATGTTTGTCCAATTGCCCGCTGAAAAAGAAGCGGGCTGGCTCGTCCCCGCGCTGGCACTTGGCGCGGCGCTCTCTGGGGCGATTCTGGCAATTTTCGTGTATCGCCAACGTGAGTCCGATCCAATTAATCTCGCGCCGCTCCGAAAACGCTTTTATTTCGACGAACTTTATTCGTTCCTAATCCGCGCAAGTCAGGAATTGCTCGCAAAACTGAGCGCGTTTCTCGATCGCTGGATCCTCGACGGCGCCGCCATCCGCGGAGCGAGCACAACGACGTGGGGGATCGGCTCGCTCCTCCGGTTGTTCCAGGTCGGCAACCTTCAGGCGTACGCGTTTCTCTTTGGGCTCGGCATCGTTGGTCTCATCTACTTCACCGTTTTCCGATGATTCTGCTCTTCGTAGTTCTGTTTCCGATAGCGGCCGCCCTGGCGATTCTCCTCGGCGCGCCGGCGCGGCGCACCGCGTTGTGGTCGGCCGGAATTACACTCGGCGCGACCTTGCTGTTGTGCCTCGGGTTCGAAGGCAACGCGCACGGCGCTTACGAAATGGTGACGTCGTTTTCCGTGAATGATGACTGGAACATCAATTTCGCTCTCGGCATCGATGGATTGAGCCTGATGATGCTGCTCCTCACCGCGCTCGTTACTTTCGCCGCCGTCTGGTTCACCGGCGAGATCGCGCAACATCGAAACGCATTTTACGCGTGCCTCCTTTTCATCGCGGCCGGAGCGATGGGCGCATTCGCGTCGCTCGATCTGTTTTTCTTCTACGCGTTTCACGAGCTCGCGCTCATCCCGACCTTCCTCCTCATCGGAATCTGGGGCAGCGGCAATCGCGTAGTCGCCGCCTGGAAGATCACGATCTATCTCGCGACCGGCAGTTTCATTTTGTTGCTCGGCCTGATCATGCTTTATCGCGCCGTCCCGGAAACCGCGCGCAGCTTTGATTTTCGTGTCCTGCAAAAATCCGCGATCCTGATTCCGGCCAAAGCGCAGGGAAATATTTTTCTGCTGCTGTTGTTCGGGTTCGGAATCCTGGTTTCGCTTTTCCCGTTTCACACCTGGGCGCCGGAAGCGTACGCCTCCGCGCCGGCGCCCGCCGCGATGCTGCATGCGGGCGTCCTGAAAAAATTTGGGCTCTACGGTTTGTTGCGGCTGGCGTTGCCGCTTCTCCCGGCCGGCGCGCAGGAATACAACACGCTCCTGATTTACCTGCTGCTCGGAAACATTATCTACGTCGGTCTCGTGACGATCGCGCAGAAGCGCCTCGATTGGATGCTCGGTTACTCGAGCGTCATGCACATGGGCTACATATTTCTCGGCATCGCCAGCGGCACGCTGGTCGGAACAACCGGCGCGGCTGTCCTGATTTTCGCGCACGGAATTTCGATCGCGTTGCTCTTCGCGCTCGCCGGGGAAGTTCGGCAACGGACCGGCACCCTGGTCCTCGAAGATCTGGGCGGGCTCGGCAAACTGATGCCGCTGGCCGGATTCGCTTTTGGCCTGGCCGCATTCGCCTCGATCGGTCTGCCCGGCTTCTCGAATTTCTCCGGTGAAGTGATGGTGCTCTTCGGCACATTCCGGAACGGCGCGAATCCGGAGCGGTTCACCATTTACCAGGTTGCGACACTCCTCGGGCTCTGGGGCGTGGTCATGTCCGCCGTCTACATGCTCCGCGCTTATCGCGCCGTTTTCATGGGATCGCAGGGCGAATCGCTCAGCGCAGTGACCGATCTCCGCCAGGGTCTCCGCGTCCCGATCGGGCTGCTCGTCGCGATCACGATCTGGTTCGGGTTCTTCCCGCAAACCTTCGTGAAGCTGGTGACGCCGACCTTCAAAACCTATTTCGCTGCGAAGCAATGACGATTGTCGCGCCCAGTCTCGAAATCGCGGTGCTCGTCCTGGGAGTGCTCGTGCTTCTTTTTGAAACGTTCGCCGACCAGATCGACAAGCGGACATTTGCCTACACGGCGATGCTTGGTCTCGCGACCGTCTTCGTCGCCAGTTTTTTCCTGGCGCCTCAGGCGACCGAAGTGGCCGGCGCCGGCTTCTGGAGTTTTTACACCGCCGATCCGCTTGCGATTTTTTTCAAACGTTTCTCGCTCGTCACCACGATCCTCGTTCTCGCGATGATGATCGATTACGCACCGGTCGTGCGCGATTCCATTCCCGGCGCTTCACCCCAGGCCGGGCTCGGGGAATTCTTCGCGCTGCCGGTCTTCACCTGCGCCGGATTAATGTGGATGGCTTCCGCGATCGATTTCGTGATGATCTTCGTCTCGCTCGAATTGGTCACGATGTCGTTCTACGTCCTGGTCGCGTTCATGCGGCGGAACGCGTTTAGTCTCGAAGCGGGCGTCAAATATCTAATCCTCAGTGCGCTCTCGACTGGTTTTCTTGTTTACGGCATCACCTGGATCTTTGGCGTGACCGGTGAAACAAATCTCGCTCGCGTTTCAGCGGCGCTGGCGAGTCCCGGGGTCGAAAGCGCGCCGGCGCTTTTCGCGATGTTGCTGGTGCTGATCGCGCTTGGTTTCAAGATCGCGGCGGTCCCGTTTCAAATCTGGGTCCCGGATGTTTACCAGGGCGCGCCGACTCCGGTAACGGCGTTTCTTTCCGTCGGCTCAAAGGCCGCCGGCTTCGTCGTCTTGATCCGCGTTCTCCAGCCGTTTCTCGTCATGCCGCAGATGGAGCGGCTTTTGATTCTGGTAGCCGCGGGAACTCTCATCTACGGAAATCTCGCAGCGCTGCCGCAGACAAACCTCAAGCGCCTTCTCGCCTACTCGAGTATCGCGCACGCCGGTTACCTGCTGATCGGCGTGGTCTGTCTCGCCGGTGAAGCGGTCGTCTATTACCTGGTCGCTTATCTGCTCATGACCGTGCTCAGCTTTGCCGTCCTCGTCGTCGTCTCCAAACAAACCGGAGACAACATCGAAGACTTCAACGGCCTCGCGCAGCGGTCGCCGTTTCTCGCCTTCGCGATGTTGATGGCCATGGCGTCGCTCGCCGGCATTCCTTTCACCGCCGGTTTCCTCGGCAAATTCTATATCTTCAACGCCGCCGTCGCGCACCATCAGATCACGCTGATCGTCATTGGCATTGTCACCGTGGCGTGCGGCTTTTATTATTACTTCAAAGTCGTCCGCGCAATGTACTGGGAAGCGCCAAGCGCGGATGGAGCTGTTCCGGTTAGCGGCGTATCGCGGCTGGCCATGGTGGCCATGATCGGCGCGATAGTCTTCTTCGGAATTTTTCCGGGGCCGATTGTGAATGCCTTGCGGCCTTAACTAATCGCTGAGCTCGACGTTCCAATAGGCCAGGTCGACGAAGTGCCGCCAGCTCTCATGATGTTGCGAGCTGAAGGTCACGTGCACGAACGGCCGCCACTTCGGCCGCTTCGGTTTGCGGATCAAAGTCATGTGCGCCTCATGCGGCAGACGATTTCCCTTTCGCGTATTACAGGGAATGCAGGAGCAGACGACATTTTCCCAGGTCGTTAGGCCGCCGCGATCCCGCGGCAGGACGTGATCGAGATTCAGGTCCGTTCGTTCGAAAACGTTGCCGCAATACTGGCAGGTGTTTTTGTCGCGTTCGAAAACGTTATGTCGGGTAAATTTCACTTCCTTCTTCGGCAGCCGATCGAAGAGCAGGAGCACGATCACGCGCGGCACCCGAATCTTCCACGAGATCGTCGTGACCACTTCATGGGCCGGCGCCGTTGCTGAAACGTCACGCCAACTGTCGAAATCGTGCGTGAGAAAATTGTTCGCCGGATCGGATGAAACGACCTGGGCGTGACCCTGGTAAAGCAGCGTGAAAGCGCGCCGGGCCGAGCAAATATTCACCGCCTGCCAAAGGCGATTCAGGACGAGCACCTGGCTATTTAGGAGCGTATGCACCTTGGGATAAATTGCGGCGACGGTATCACCCGCACTTTTTCCTGTCAACGCGGGCCGCTGTAGCTGCAGCACGGTCAATGCCCTGGCTCTTCCCGATCACTTTCGCAGACGCAACAGCGCTTTGATCATTTCCGGGCTGCGAACACGCATTTCCCGCCGATGAAGGACGGCGACTTTCGACAGAACCCGCGAGCCCGACGCCGTAAGGCTCACATAGACATGCCGTCGATCAGCCACGCCATGGGTCCGGTGAACGAATTCAAGCTTCTCCAGCTTATCGACGAGACTGACCGCGCTGTGGTGTCTAACCTGGAGGCGTTCGCTGAGCTCGGTTACGGTCAAGCCCGAAGGGTCGGAGTATGCCTTGAGGGCGAGGAGCGCTTCGTATTGTTCGGGAGTCAGCTCGGCTTCGGCCGCGAGCGCGCGTTTGCTGAAGTTGAGAAACTTCCGCATGGCGTAGCGGAAACTGGCCAGCGCCTCATAATCTTCGGGAAGCAATTGGGTTGTCGTCACAGCAGCACAACTACCCAAATGTAATTTTCCTGCCCAGCCAAAAAAAGTACCGCCGGCGCATTTGGAAAATAACTTATCGACGATCGATATGTCTGGCACGGCCACTGCTTTATTTGCGGCACAATGAAAATGAATCTTAAATCGCGTCGAACCGGCTTCACCCTGGTCGAAATTATGATCGTCGTGGCCATCATCGCCTTGCTGGCCGCCATCGCCGTGCCCGGCTTCCTCCGCGCCCGCAAACGCTCGCAGGCCAGCCGCATCATCAACGACCTTCGCCTGATTGACTCGGCCGTTGACCAATACGCGATCGAAACCAGCAAGAAGAGCGGCGACTTGGTTGCCGTCGTGGACTGGACCAATTACCTGAAGAAAGACACGAACCTGTATACAACCGGTGCGGACATTCTCGGTAATTCGTATGGTCCGCAAACCGTCGACATGCTTCCGCAGGTCCCGGCTACCAGCAAAGCGGCGCTTTCCGACGTGACCGACGCGACGTTCTGGTCTCCGTATAACTAACCGCAACGCTCCATAATTTACGCGAATTCACGAAGGCAGGCGCAAGCCTGCCTTCGGTGTTTTCAGGGGGCTATCGCCGCCGGTCCTTTGGTTTTACGAAATCCCCGGGCGCCCGTTTCACGTCTTCCGGCGCCGCGCCGGCGGAATTGCCGAGGCCTTCTTCGTCAGCCGCCAGAAACGGTTTGAACCGGTTCTTGTCGATCGCCTTCATGAACGCTTCGTGCGGCGAGACCGCACTTTTCTCCAGCAGCGCGTAGATCGCGTCGTCCATGAACTGCATCCCCTGCCCTTTCCCGGCGACGATTACGTCCTGCAATTTTTGAGTCGCACCCTCGCGAATAATCGCGGACACGGCCGGACTCGCGATCAGGATTTCGTTCACGGCCAGGCGTCCCGACCCGTCGGCTTTCTTCAAGAGTAACTGCGCGAGCACGCCGCGGAGCGAATTCGCCAGCATGGTCCGAGCTTGCGCCTGTTTGTTCGCGGGAAAGACATCCACCATGCGATCGATCGTTTTCCGGGCGTTGTTCGTATGGAGCGTTCCGAACACGAGCAGCCCCGTTTCCGCTGCCGTGAGGGCCAGCGCGATCGTTTCCAAATCGCGCATTTCACCAACGAGCACAATGTCCGCGTCTTCACGGAGCGCCGCTTTCAATCCATCGGGGAACGAAATGCAATCCACTGGCACTTCGCGCTGAGTGATGATGCTGCGCTTGTTGCCATGCACGAATTCGATCGGTTCCTCGACCGTCACGATATGCCGGGAAAAGTTCTCGTTAATGTAATCGATCAACGCCGCCAGCGTCGTCGATTTTCCCGAACCCGTCGGCCCTGTGACAAGAACCAGCCCACCGCGCAAATGCCCGAATTGTTTTACCACCGGAGGAATGCCGAGCTGGTCCAGCGTCGCAATCTTCGTCGGGATCAAACGAAAAACCGCGCCGTAGCCGTTCGTTTGCTTGAGAAAATTGCAGCGGAATCGCGACCGTTCATCCATCTCGTAGGCGAAATCGAGGTCGCCGCGTTCTTCGAAGAGCTCCCAGCTTTGCCCGCCGCAAATTTCACTCAACATTCCAGCGGCCTCGTCCCGGGTCACCGGTTCGTCGCGAATCGGCATGACATCGCCGTGACGGCGCATCTTCGGCGGTTGCCCTTCGCCGATGTGCAGGTCGGAACCGCCCTGATCGACGATGACAGAAAGGAATTGGTCGATGTACGCCATCCTCTTAGCCTTTCAGCCGCGCTTCGGCCTCTTCGGCGGAGATCGCTCCGCGATCACGAAGCGCAGTCAACGCATCCCCCATTAACTGCATTCCCTGCTTCTTGCCGGTCTGGATGATGCCGGGCAGCATGTAGGTTTTCGATTCGCGAATGACGTTGGCGACAGCGGGCGTGTTCGTAAGGGTTTCAAGCGCCAGCACCCGACCTTTGCCATCGGCGCGCGGGACAAGCTGCTGACTAATAATTCCGCGGAGCGATTCGCTCACCATGATTCGGATTTGTTCCTGTTGATCGACCGGAAAAACATCGAGAAGCCGGTCGAGGGTCCGCGAAGCATTTCCGGTATGCAGCGTTCCCAAAACCAAATGGCCAGTCTCGGCCGCGGTGATCGCGAGCGAGATCGTTTCCAGGTCGCGCATCTCGCCGACCATGATGACGTCGGGATCCTCCCGGAGCGCACCGCGCAACGCCGCACTGAACGAGCGCGTATGGGTGTGCACTTCGCGCTGGGTGATGTGGCAGCCTTTCGATTCGAAAATGTATTCGATCGGGTCTTCGAGCGTGATGATGTGCTCGCGTCGCTCGATGTTCACTTGCTCGACGAGCGCCGCCAGCGTCGTCGATTTGCCGCTGCCGACAGAGCCAGTCACGAGGATGAGACCGTTCTGGTAACGCGTTAGCAGCTTCAAACTTTCCGGCAACCCGAGCTCATCCATTGTCCGGACCCGCGTGTTGATGATTCGAAACACGAGGTCGATCCCGAGCCGTTGCCGGACGACACTGGTGCGAAAGCGTCCGGACGAGTTCGCGTAGGCGAAATCCGCGTCGCCGCGTTCGTTGAGCCGGATCTTCTGCGCATCGGTCAGAAATTTTTCGGCAAGCGCCGCGGTTTCGTCGCTGTTCAGCTTCGCCGCGTCCGGCCAGATCGGCTGGAGAATTCCATGGAGCCGCCAGATCGGCGGCGCGTTGACGCCAAGATGAATGTCGGAAGCGCCGGCCTCCTGCCCGATCGCCAGATATTCGTCGACGTGCCCGAATTTTGTCACGCAGAGTCGCGCCGTTTCATTCGCGCGCCGACCAGCACGGCCGCTCCACTCAGGATCGGATTGACAAAATGCAGCCAGAGCGGCATAACCGCGAGACTCATCGCCTCAAACATCGTGACTTCGCCCGCTCGCGTATTCGGAGCATCGGGGTTATTCCGGCGGAGCGCCGAGAAGCAGTGAATCAGCGCGAGAATAAAAACGATGAGCGCGAAAACCTGACAGGTGCGCCAGCTTTTGCTGATCGCCGCGCACAGGTAACCGGAGAACATCGAGACGACGAAGCCGATCACGAGCGTGAGCGCGATCCAGAGCATCGAGACCTCATAACTGTCTGCCCGGAAAACGCGCTCAATCCCCAGCAGGAAGTAGAGACAGGTAAAAATCGCCATGAAGATGGCGAACATGGCGATGTAACTGACGATGATCGCGAGAATGGATTTAAGCATTGGAGTTGGTAGTTAACAGTCGCGCGAGAATAGCGACGCGCCCGCCGCAGAAGCGACTCAAAATTTCATCCAGGGAAGCGAATCGAGATCGACGTTGCCGCCGGTGAGGATAATTCCGACGCGCTTCGATCGGCAATCGACTTTGCCCTCGGTCACCGCGCCGTACGGAACCGCGCCCGATGGTTCCACGACAATCTTCATCGTCTCCCAGATTGCGCGCATCGCCGCGATAATGCTCTCATCACTGACCGTCACGACATCGTCGACGTAGCGTTGGATCAGGGCAAAATTCGGCGCGCCGAGATCAGTCCGCAGTCCATCGGCAATCGTATTTTTCTGTTCCTGATTAACGAGCCGATGCTCGTGGAATGATTGCGCGGCATCGTCCGCGCCCGCCGGTTCCGTCGCGATAACCTTGATGCCGGGCCGCAAACTTTTTGCCGCGACGGCGGTCCCGGAAAGCACGCCGCCTCCGCCCACCGGACAAAGAATCAGATCGAGATCCGGCACGTCCTCCAGCAATTCGATCGCGAGAGTTCCCTGCCCGGCCATGACGTTTTCGTTTTCGAACGGATGAATCATCGTCGCGCCTGTCTCCGCGATCACGCGCGCGCACGTCTCCTCGCGCGCTCGTTGATTTGGTTCGCAAAAAACAATCCGGCCGCCATAACCCTCGACCGCCCGCACTTTCACCTTGGAGGAATTTGACGGCATCACGATGTGGGCCGCAATGCCGCGCAGCTTCGCCGCGCGCGAAAGAGCCGCCGCATGGTTCCCCGACGAATGCGTTGCCACACCGCGCTGCGCTGTTTCGTCATCCAGTGAAAAAACCGCGTTCGTCGCGCCGCGCGCCTTGAATGCACCCACCTTCTGAAAATTTTCACATTTGAAGAACAACGACGCGCCGCTGGCCGTATCGAGCCGGTCGCTGGTCAGAACGGGAGTGCGATGGATGTACGGACGAATCCGATCGTGCGCACGGCGGATAGCATCGAGGTCGAGCATCGTCAGCAAGCTGGGCGATTCTCCGTGCCCAAAAGATTTCCGACCGTCATTCGTTGCTCCACCGGTTCCAGTTCGGAGATGAATTTGCGAAAACGCTCCGAGAAGACAGCGTTGCGCCGCGTCAGATAAAATCGAATGCCCGGGCACGCAACGTAATGGTGCAAGAGGTCGCGCCAACCGGCCCAAAGCTGCGGATCGAGCAGACCGTAAACGTAATGGTAATGAATCGTCTCGAGCGCTTTCAAAAATTGATGGGCCGCGTGAAAAAAGCGCGCTTGCTCGTCGGGCGACAGCGTCTCGAGGTTCTCCAATCCGGTCCGCCAGATACGCGCCAGCTCGGCGTTTTCCATGAACGGCTTTGTCACATCGCGCAACGCTGCCGCGGCCGCATCCATCGCTGCCACTCGCGCAACCCGAGTGCTGCTCCGCAGTTGCACCGCCAAATAGAGCACGGAAACCACGACCGCGATTGAGCCGACCATTTGCGATACGGCACTAATCGCGTCCCAATTCATGGGGTCGAGCCTAAAGGAGTGACTCGGGCTTTTCACTCGCTAAATTCGTTGGCAGCGATGGATCCCTACGCGAAGCCCAACGAGAAAAAGGTCGGAGCGAACCGGCCCAAGATCTCGCATTTGCCGAGCGAGTTGGAGACGCGCACGCGCCAGCAGCGGCAGGCTGAGAAGCAAGCCGTTGCGGCGGAACGGCGCGCGATTAAGAAGGCCGCCCGCCGAAATTTGAAGCGCCAGTTGGAAGAGGAAATTTCGAACCTCGAAATCCGAAATCCGAAACAATAGCCGAGTTTCGGAAAACGAATGAATGATCGAAAGGGAACTCCAGTTACTCGGTTTTTCGCACGATCGCGCCGAAAATGTTCATGAGTTCCTGCGCTTCTTGGACGAGCATAATGCGCTTAACCTCGACGTAGTTGATGGCTTCCAATAATCGCAGCCAATAGCGACTTTCTTTCGCCTCTTTTCGGCAAATTTTAATGCGAAGGACGAAGTCTTTTTTGCTGAGCGCTTCATTGGCTTCGATGTAGTTGGCACCAACGGAACCAGAAGCACGAATAAGCTGTCGTGCATCCTCAGCGTTCCCGACGGTTTTCGGAATTATCTTAACAAAAGCACGACAAGCCTGTGCAAAGGCAAACGTACGATCTTCGAGATCGTACCGTTTCGGATTTTCGTCCTGGGGCATTCGGTAATTGTTTCGTATTTCGGGTTTCGAATTTCGAGCTTTAAATCGCGGCGGCTTGCATCCTGCTCTCTTCAGGAGTCGCCATGAACAGCTCTTCCCACAGTCAAATTGTCTCGGAAAACATTATCGACAGCCGCCACTTGATTACCGGCCTAAGGCACGCGCTCGATGTGAATTATTCGCGCGTCCTGAGCGCGGCGAGAGAACAGTGGGAACGCTGCTTCGAAGGCACTGACCCGAGCGATGCGTGCGTGCATGTGCGAATCACGTCCGGCAAACCATCGGCGGGTGTGATCAAGAAGCCGGCTGCGTCGCTCCTCTACGCAACGCGCCGATTGACCGCGTAGGTTCACTGCGCGCGGTTGTACTTCTTTAATAATTCGCGCACCCGATCCTGGGGAAGCGCTTCCACGCGATGATCGTCGCGGCCGATCATGGTCTGATTGTCCACCAGCGCGTTGACCACCGCTTCTTCGGTCGCCTGAACCACGGCGTCGAAGATTGGATCGAGCCGATCGTTCGGCATCGTTTCGACTGAGCGCGTGAGTTTGTCCGGATTCGACGCCTCGGGATTCGCTGTCGAAAACGCCAGGAACAGATCACCGGAACCGTTTCCGGAAACGGTTCCAGTCCGCGCGAGGCCGAGCGAAACGCGTCGCGCCAAGCGCTTCAACTGGTGCGGCAAGAGTGGCGCATCGGTCGCGACGATGGCAATGCAGGAACCGTTTTCTTTCGGATAAACTGAGCCCGGAATTTCCTTGCCGACCGGGACGCCAGCGATCGTGAGATGATTGCGCCGGCCGAAATTTGCCTGGACGAGGACGCCGACGGTGAACGTTCGCGGCGCAGCGTCTTTCTTTTCTTTCATCGGGATCTTGCGCGACGCCGTTCCGGTTCCACCCTTGAATTCATAACAAATCATCCCGGTTCCGCCGCCAACGCTTCCCTCTTCGATCGCGCCGCCGTGCGCGTTTTGAAGCGCGCTGAAGACATGCTCCGGCTTCACGTGAAAGCCATTCACGTCGTTCAGCCAGCCGTCCCATGTTTCGGCCACGACCGGCAGGCTCCAGTAAAAGCCGCCGGGATCCGCGCCGCCTTTTTTCACGCGCCAATCGATGATCGCGTCACGTACGACGCCGACACTATGCGTGTTTGTAATTGCGATCGGTCCTTCCAGGAATCCGCCTTCCTCCATCCACGCGGTGCCGGTCATTTCGCCGTTTCCGTTGAGGCTGAAGACGCCGGCATAAACAGGATCGTCGGTCTTGCCGCGAGGCAGAATCGCAGTCACACCGGTCCGGACCGGCCCTTTGCCGACCTCGAGTTTGCCCTCGCCGCTGATGAGCGTCGTGTAACCGACCTCAACGCCGGCGACGTCAGTGATCGCGTTGAGTTCTCCCGGCGTTCCATCGAAGGGAATGCCAAGCGCTCTCGCGCGCAGGTGCTGCGTCGGCGGCGGAGAGGTTTGCGGCTCGCGGGCGAAAAGCCAGGGAACGAGAAGAACGGTGAGCGCGAACGCGGCGAGGCGTGACGTCGTGAAATTCATGATAAGGGGCAAACGTCTAACGCCCAACCCGCCTCCGCAAGAAATGGTATCCGATCCGGTCTACACGCGGACGGGCTCCGCCGTGGCGAGCGCCCAACGTCCAACCCCGAATTAAGAGTGATTTTCGGTTTTCTGTTTTCGCGCACGATTGAAGCGGATTAGATTCGCGGCGTGAGCTATCAGGTTTTCGCGCGAAAATATCGTCCGCAGACGTTCGACGATCTCGTGGGACAAACCCACGTCACGCGGACGCTGAAGAACGCGGTCGAACAGAACCGGCTCGCTCACGCGTATCTCTTTGTTGGCCCCCGCGGGATTGGGAAAACTTCGACGGCGCGCATCCTGGCGAAGGCGCTTAATTGCGTGAATGGGCCGACGGTTACGCCGTGCGGCGTCTGCGACAGCTGCAAGGAAATCGCCGGCGGCAACAGTCTTGACGTCCTCGAGATTGACGGCGCAAGCAACAACGGCGTCGAGCAGGTGCGCGAGCTGCGGGACAACGTGCGTTACGCGCCAAGCAAAGGGCAATTCAAAATTTACATCATCGACGAAGTGCACATGCTCACCTCGGCGGCGTTCAACGCGTTGCTCAAGACGCTCGAAGAACCGCCGGCACATGTGAAGTTCATCTTCGCCACGACCGAGCCGCAGAAGGTTTTGCCGACGATTCTCAGTCGTTGTCAGCGCTTCGATCTTCATCGCATCCCGGCGAATTTGATCGCGCAACATCTGCAATTCATAGCGGGCAAGGAAAAGATCGTGCTCGATCCGGCGGCTGCGCACGCGATCGCAAAGGGCGCCGATGGCGGATTGCGCGACGCCGAGTCGATGCTCGATCAACTGGTCGCGTTCTGTGGCGACAAGATCGAGGAGCCGGACGTGTTGAATGTCTTCGGCTTTACGAGCGAACAAACCGTGGCGCAATTCACGGAAAAGATTCTGCGCGGCGACACGCCGGCCGCGCTCGAGCTGCTCCATGCCGAGGCCGACAACGGCAAGGATATGATGAAACTCATGTCCGACCTGATCTCGTACCTGCGCGATTTGCTCGTCGGCAAAGTAAAACCTGAAGCGCTGGCCGAAGATTTGAATCCGGACCTGCAAAAATCGCTTGAGACCCAGGCAGACTTGATCGAGACCGATCGGCTGCTCGAATTGATCGACCAATTCGCCGCCGCCGAAGGCCGAATGAAATGGGCGCCGAACAAGCGCCTCCATTTCGAAGTCGCCGTGATCAAAGCGATCCAGACGTTAAGTCAGGTCACGCTAAATGAAGTGATCGAGAATCTGGCGGCCTTGCGAGATGGAAAGGAGCCCGCTGTAGCCGGGATCGCTGATCCCGGCCCGCGATCAGGAAAAACGAAACCAGTTGAAAAAGTTCCTGAGTCCACTCCGGCCGGGGTCACCGACCCCGGCTACATCAAGGAGGAAGCGATCGATCCAAAAGATGCGTGGAAAAAAACGGTAGAGAAAGTGCGCGCCACCCGGCGATTGATTGCGGGCTGGGTAGAGGCAGGCACGGCGCTCGGCGTCGAAGGCCGTTTTCTGATGATCGGGTTTCCACCTGAACAAAAGGCAGCGATGGAATCGCTTTCTATTCCGAAAACGCGCGATTACATCGACGCCGTTCTAAAAGAAGTGAGCGGTCAGGATTGGAAAATAAAGTTTGTGGTTAAGGAAGGACTTCCGGTCGTCGCGCCGGTCGAAACGGCCGCGCCGAGAAAGGCGGAAACGCCGTCGACATTCAAAGACGATCCGCTGATCCGCGAAGCGCTGGAAATTTTCAAAGGCGAAATTAAAACCGCGAGCGATTGATTGACCGACTATGAACATCAATAAGTTGATGAAGCAGGCGCAGAAGATGCAGGAGCAAATGGCCAAGACGCAGGCCGAGCTCGAAGACAAAACGGTCGAAGTCCAGGCCGCGGGCGGCAAAGTTACTGTCGTCGCGAATGGTTCCGGTGACGTGGTCTCGATCAAGATTGCGAAGGAGATCGTCGATCCCGAGGACGTGGAATTTCTCGAGGAAGCGGTCCTGAGTGGCGTGAAACAGGCGATCGCGCAGGGAAAAGATTTAGCGCAAAGCGAAATGACCAAGATCACCGGCGGACTCGGACTGGGTGGTTTGGGATTATAACGATTTTGATTGCGCTTGGTGGCGTTCGAAAATGCAGACTTCGCGAATTCCAAACTGTTGCATCTTCTCCGCGAGCCGATCGTAGTTTTCGCCAAGCTGCACATGAGAGTGCGCGTCGGATGCGGTCGTGAACCGAATTCCCTTCTCAATCGCGAGCCGAATAATTTCGTCGGAGGGATAAAGTTCGTTCACTGGTTTGCGCCAGCCGGCGGTTGATAGCTCGATGGCGAGACCGCGTGCCGCTATCAAATCGAGCGTTTCGGAAACCAGATCGCGGATCGCCGCCGTTGGCCGATGGCCGTGGATCTTGATCAGATCGAGATGCGACAGGCAATCGATTAGTCCCGTCGAGGCGATCTCGCGGATGCGGCGAAAGTAATCGACGTAAACGTCCTCGATCTCGCGTCCGGAAAATTGTTCAGCGCCGGCGGGCACGCTATCGAACATCTGATCGGGGCGATCGAGATAGTGGACGGAGCCAAGAACAAAATCGAGCCGCTCCCAGTTTTTCTCCACCCACGCGCGCCCCCCGGCGGAAGTTTCCGGATCATTATCGAGCTCAATCCCGGCGCGAATTTTGATGTCGGGATTCGCCGCGCGCAGTTTCTCCAGCTCCTCAAAATCAACCCCGGCGTGATAACGATCGTGATCGGTGAACGCGATATCGGTCAGCCCGCGTTCACGCGCGCTCTCGATCCACGGCTGGAGCAGCGTCTGCGTGTAGGGTTGGACCCGGTGTCCCTGCGGGTGACTGTGGTAGTCGGAAATTAAACGCAAAGTTCGTCGCGTCCGCTACGGCGCCGTCATGAACTTCTGCCGGAGGCGCAGCTCGGGATATTGCGGAAAGAAAACTTCGCAGATGAACACTTTGTTCGGCGACAGATCGCGCGTCGCAATCGTCGCGGGATAATCGACGTGCTCCGACGGATTGATAAGAACGGTCCCGGGTTTGTCCTCAAAGGCGTGGTTATCCGACCAGATCGTGAGGATCGCCTCAGTCGAGTTACGCAGATAGATCTCGAACCGTTGCTCGCTCGGAAAATCGAGAACGACGGCGCGCTTGGCCACGTTCTTGAGCGAGAGGCTCACCTGGAGCTGGCGCACTTCGGACAATTTCACCGGCTCAGGCGAGAGCTTGAGCTCCAGGAGGAGACCGCGGAGCCGCGCGTCCTTGTAATTCGGCACCGGATTCGACGACGAAAAAGGATGGAGCAGCCGGCTGAACCATCCGCGTTTTTCGGGCGAGGCCGTCGGATCCTGGGCGGAAAGACGAGCCGTCATCGCGAAAATCACGAGGGCAAAAGCAAGGCACCGGCTCATCAGCGGCTAATCAGCCCCGAAAGCTTTCGGGGTTGCACAAATCCTGTCAAACCCTTTATCAATCGGCCATGAAAAGCGTCGCGGTTGGTGTTTTTTTGGCGCTGACTTTCGCGACCTGCGGTTTGGCGAAAACGCATTCGACGTTTCGCGCGCACGTCCAAGCGAACCCCAGGGACGGTCCGGCATTCTCCACAAAGCTGCGGCTCTTCGGCCGCGACGTGACGATCGAGAAAGTGCCGACGCTGTCGGAAAACGACGTGACCGGGTTGCGAACTTATCGCGCGGCGGACGGAACTCACGGCGTCTTGTTTGAGTTGAATGAGCATGGGCGTCTGGCGCTGGATACGTTGAGCATCGAGCGGCGAGGTGGTTCGCTTTTTGTTTTCATCAATGGACGGCCGGCCGCCGAACTTCAGATCGATCGGCGCGTTTCCGACGGGAAGATTTACATCGCGTCCGGGCTAAGCGCGAACGACATCGAGTTGCTGAAGAAGGATTGGCCAGCGCGGAAGTAAGATGCGAGCCGCCTTGCTCCTTAGCTTGATCGCGATCGCATCGAGTCGCGCGGAGCCGCTCAACCTCGTTTTGCCGACGGACAACGACGCACTGCTTCGCGGCGACGGCCCGGCGTTTTACCAATACATCGAGCGCGATTATCACGGCGAAAAGTCGACGCCGTGGGAAGGCGGCCGTTACGGTTTCGTCCGTAATCCGGTCGAAACGTCCGCTGGAATTATCTACACGCGGTTGCACGAAGGGATGGACATCAAACCGCTTCAGCGCGACGCCAGCGGCGAACCGCTCGACGCCGTCCGCGCGATCGCGCCTGGCGTGGTCGTGCACGCGAGCTCGGTGGCCGGTTATTCGAACTACGGCCGTTACGTAGTGGTCGAGCATCGGTTCGACGGCTGCAAATACTACAGCCTTTACGGCCATCTCAGCTCGATCTCGGTGCGCCCCGGACAACATGTGCAGCAACGCGATCAGCTCGGCGTGATGGGCCACACCGGCGAAGGATTGAACCAGGCGCGCGCGCATGTGCACCTCGAATTGAATCTGATGTTGAGCCGGCAATTCGAGGCGTGGCACGCGGCCTCTTTCAAAAACGAGCCGAACCATCACGGGCTTTACAACGGATTGAATCTCGTCGGCATCGACATCGCCCGGCTCTATCTCGCCCTCCAGAAACGACCAAACCTAACGATTCCGGAATTTCTCGCGGAAGAGGAAACGCTTTACCGGGTGCTGGTGCCAGCCTCGCGCAATTTCGATCTCGCAAAATTTTATCCATGGATGGTTCGCGATCGAGGCGACGGCGAACCCGCAAGCTGGGAGGTTTCATTCAATCGGGCCGGAGTGCCGCTGAGGATTCAGCCGAACGCGAAAGCAGTTTTGGAACCCGAATTGTCTTACATGAAGCCGGGCAGTGTCGACGGCGGCATCCTTACGATGGATCGCATTGCCGGTCGCGGGGCGAACGCGCATCTGTCGGAGAAGGGAACGCAGTTTATGCGGCTGCTGATCTGGTAGGGACGCCGCGCTGCGGCGTCCGAAGAGGGCAGGCCGGGGATCGCGATCCGGACGCCGCAGCGCGGCGTCCCTACCATCCCTTCCCAGCGCAACGAGAATGTTCTATGCTCTGCAGACAAGCAGATGAGCAAGATTTCCCGGCGAAAATTCCTTGGGCTTGGTGCGCTGGCATTGCCGGCGGTGCTGGGTGCGGACTCGGCGGCGTTCGAAACGACGGCGTTGCGCGTCACGAAACTGCAGCATGGCACGGGCAATTGTCGCTTTGTTCATTTCAGCGATTTCCATTACAAGGGCGACGCGGATTACGCGGCGGAAGTTGTGCGGAGCATCAACGAGCTCGCGCCGGACTTCGTTTGTTTCACCGGCGATCTTGTTGAAGAAGCGCACTTCGCGCCGGAAGCGTTTGGATTCATCCGGCAGATCACCGCGCCGGTTTACGGCTCGCCTGGCAATCACGATTATCAAAGCGGGGTTGTGCGCGCGGATTTCACCGAAGCGTTCAACGCAACCGGCGGCGCGTGGCTGGCCGACGACTCCGCGTTGCTCGCCGAACACAATCTGGAACTCGTCGGTCTCGGTCGCCGCGGCGTTCGCGCCTTTAAAGAACCGCGCGCGAAGCGGCAAATTCTTTTGCTCCATTATCCGCAGGTCGCGAATGGCGTCGGCCGCCGCTTCGATCTGATCCTCGCCGGCCACTCGCACGGCGGACAAGTCCGGTTGCCGATCTACGGCGCCCTGGTTTTGCCGAAAGGCGTCGGCGCTTATGAGCACGGCTTCTACGAAACGCCGGGTGGTCCGCTCTACGTCAATGCCGGCATTGGCACATATCGCATTCCGTTCCGGTGGAATTGCCCGCCGGAACTGACGCTGATCACGATCTAACTAGCACGACGTCGGCACGCGTTGCGCGAGCGCGACGGCATGCGGGATCGCGCCGACGACAAAGCTCAGGCATTCCACGGCGCCAGAAGGTTTGCCAGGCAACGCGATAACCAGCGCCCGTTCCACGATGGCCGCAAGACTGCGCGAGAGAATTCCGTTCGGCGTGATTTTTATGGACTCGCGCCGCATCGTTTCGCCGAAGCCGGGAATCTCGACGCGCATAATCGCGCGGATTGCTTCCGGCGTGACATCGCGAACAGCCACACCAGTTCCGCCAGTGAGAAGGACGAGTCCGCATCCCTGATCGGAAAACGAGCGAATCGTTTCCTGGATGCGCGGGACGTCGTCCGGAACAATCGCTTCACTCAAGACTTGCCAGCCATATTTCTCGGCTGTTTCCTTGAGGGCCGGTCCGCCGAGATCTTCGTATTCGCCGGAAGTCGCGCGGTCGGAAACGGTGATGATGCCGACGGTGACTTGCATACGTCAAGAACCCGAAATGACGAATGACCCGTAACGCAGCCTGCAAAGCAGGCGAGGCCGGGCTTTCCAATGACGAATGACGAATGAATGACAAAGCCCGAATGAGCAAAGAATTGCGCGGCTCCGATTTCGGATTTCGGGTTTCGTCATTCCTTCGTCATTCGTCATTCGGGCTTCGTCATTCGCGACGACTCACCACGCGCTTTGTCTTTTCGACCAACCGCACCTCGCCAATCTCCATCTCCTTATCCACAGCCTTGCACATGTCGTAGATGGTTAGCAGCGCCACCGTCACGCCGGTGAGCGCTTCCATTTCGACACCGGTTTGCGCAACGGTCCGGGCGGTGCAGTTAACGGTCGCCGCGTTTTTCGCCAACTCGATGTCGATCTTCACTTCGCTGAGTGGGATCGTGTGACAGAGCGGGATCAGGTGCGCGGTTCGTTTGGCCGCCTGGATGCCGGCCAACCGCGCCGTCGCGATTACATCGCCTTTCGCGATCTCGTTCTGGCGAATCAGCGTCACGGTTTCTTTCGCCAGCACGATCCGCCCTTCTGCGATTGCGGTGCGCGCGCTCAATGGTTTTGCCGACACGTCGACCATTTTCGCCCGGCCGTCGCCGCCGATATGAGTGAGCCGCCTGGCTTTCTGGTCACTGGTCACAGGTCACTCGTCACTTCCCTGTCACCCGCCGATGGCGACCATCATCCGCCCGGGCTGATAGTTTTCGCGGAAGTCGTGCTGCTCCGGTTTGCGTTCGACCACGTCGAGGAAAAACTGCCGCAGCTCAGCGTCGCTCGCGCCCGCCCGTAGCACTTTCATGATGTCGAATTCGAGATAACTGCCGAGGCACGGCCGGAGTTTTCCGTCGCAAGTGAGGCGGAGTTTGTTGCAGCTCTCGCAGAAATGCAGATTCGTCATCGCGCCGATAAAACCGAGCCGCTGATCACGGCACCCGACCTTGTAATAAGTGGACGGGCCGTTCGTGCGAAAGGTCGGTTCGGGAATGAGCGTCCCGAAATGCGCCTCAATATTTCGTCGCGCTTCGGCAATCGGCAGAAAATTATTTTCGTCGAGGACATCGCTGTGACTCACCGGCATGAGCTCGATGAAGCGCAGAATCAGATTCCGTTTCGCGGCGAATTCCACGAGCGGAATCAATTGATCTTCGTTGCGGCCACGCATCAGGACGCAGTTCAGTTTGATCAAGGGAATCTGCGCGGCGATTGCAGCGTCGATGCCGTCCAGAACTTGCGGTAGAAAATCGCGGCCGGTCGTTTGCGCGTAGGCCTGGCGGTCCAGGGTATCGAGCGAAATGTTGACGGAATTTACCCCCGCCGCTCGCAGCGCGGCCGCCATGGTTTCTTCTGGAGCCGCTTCGCTGTGCGAAGCGCCTTGCAACGTCGATCCCGCGTCGCCCCCAGGGCGACGGCTCCAGCGCGCGAGCAACGTACCATTGGTCGAAATGCCGATATCGTTGATGCCGGGAATGGCCGGCAACCGCTGAACGAAACCGAGCACGTCGCGGCGCGTCAACGGTTCGCCGCCGGTGACGCGCACCTTGGAAACGCCGAGCTCCGCCGCGATGCGAATGAGCCGCAATGTTTCCTCGTAAGTCAGCACGTCCTCGCGCGCGAGCCACTCCTGCAATTCGTGCGGCATGCAGTAGGTGCAACGCTCGTTGCAACGGTCCGTGATCGAAACGCGCAAATACGAAATGCGATGGCCGTATCGATCTTCCATTAGAGGCGCAAGGTTACGGTCGTGTTACGATTGAATCAAGATGCACCGATTGACTCAACCACCGACCGCCGTATCTTTTTCAACATGAAGCGTCAAATTTTTCTTCGGGCGCTGACTCTCTGTCTTTGCGCCACCGCATTCGTTCTCACCGGTTGTGCCACTCCTGAACAGCGGATCTCGGATCATCCCGAGATTTTCCAAACATTGTCGCCGCGCGACCAGGAATTGGTGAAAGTGGGAAAGATCCGTGAAGGAATGTCGATGGACGCAGTTTGGGTCGCCTGGGGAACGCCAGACCAGAAAGCGACCGGCGTAGCGCGCGGAAAACCGGTCGAGACCTGGATCTACAACGACTACTATTACGCGAATTCGTACTATCCTTATCCGTACGGCCCGTTCGGTTACGGCGGATATTTCGGAGGCGGCGTAGTATTTCATCGTCATGGCGGCCATCGCTTCGCCATTATCGGCGATCCGTTTTACGATCCATTTTTCTATTCCTACATTCCGCCGCGGGTCGCCTATCCGTCGAAAACGGTGACCTTCCAGGGCGGGCGCGTGGTTTCCATCCAGGTCATGACGCAGCCGCGCTACTAAGCGCGACCCGGCGAGCGGACTTGTTGTTCTCCGGCGGAAACGCCATCTTTGCGCGATGGCTTACGGATCCTTCCGCCAATTCCTCGAGGCGCTCGATCAGGCTGGCGAATTGACGCGCGTTTCGGTCCCGGTCGAGACCGACCTGGTCATCAGCGAATGGGCGAATCGCGAGATGAAATCGTCCGATGGCGGGAAAGCATTGCTGTTCGAGCAGCCGACGATTGATGGGCGGCCGTCGCAGTTTCCAGTGGCGATCAACACGATGGGATCGCGGCGTCGGATGGCGATGGCGCTCAAGCTCGATAGCATCGACGATCTCGCGCAGGAAATTCAACTGATCCTGAAAGCGAAACCGCCGACGGACCTGCGCGAAGGCTGGAGCCTCCTCAAACAAGGACTCAATTTGCTGCATGCACGTCCGAAGCATGCGAGAGAGGGCGCGTGCCAGGAAGTGGTGCATCTGTTTGAGGAAATCCCAAGCTCCAAATCCCAAGCTCCAACAAGACTAACATTCGCTGACCTGCCCATTTTGAAATGCTGGCCGAAGGATGGCGGCCGGTTCATCACGTTGCCCAATGTGCATACGCGCGATCCGGAAACGGGCGCGCGGAATGTCGGGATGTATCGGATGCAGGTTTACGACGACCTAACGGCTGGAATGCATTGGCAGGTCCACAAGGTTGGGGCGCGACACGGGAAGCGTTATTACGAACGCGGTGAGCGAATGCCGGTGGCGGTCTGTCTCGGGGGCGATCCGGCTTACACGTTTGCGGCGACGGCTCCGTTGCCGGACGGACTGGATGAAATTCTTTTCGCGGGATTCATTCGCAAGAAATCAGTCGAGCTCGTGCCGTGCAAGACGATCGATCTCGAAGTGCCGGGCGACGTGGATTTCGTGCTGGAAGGTTACGTGCAGCCCGGCGAGATGCGGCCCGAGGGACCGTTTGGGGATCACACTGGGTTCTACACGGCACTCGAGGATTACCCGGTCTTTCATCTCACCGCGATCACGCACCGGCGCGATGCGGTTTATCCCACGACGATCGTCGGCATTCCGCCGATGGAGGATTTTTACATGGGCGACGCGAGCGTCCGGATTTTTTTGCCGGTGTTCAAAATGAATTTCCCGGAGCTGGTGGACATGACGCTGCCGCCCGAAGGCGTGTTTCACAATCTCGTGTTCGTCAGCATTCGGAAACAATATCCGTATCAGGCTTTCAAGGTGATGCACGGGCTCTGGGGCATGGGGCAGATGATGTTCAGTAAATACATTGTGGTCGTGGATGAGGACTGCGACGTGCACAACACGAGCGAAGTCCTGTTTCGCCTATGCGCCAATACCGATCCGGAGCGGGACAGCACAATCATTCGCAACCCGAGCGATTCGCTCGATCACGCGCCCACCTCGCAAAATATCGGATCGCACATGGGCTTCGACGCGACGCGGAAACTTCCAGGCGAAAACTATCATCGGACCTGGCCGGAACTTCTGAAGATGACCGACGAAGCGCAGGCGATCGTCGATCAGTTGCGGAAGCGATAGGGCGAGACGCGGTCGAGCGCGCCGGAGAAACACGCCAAACCGCGGCGGCTCGACGGCGTCTCGCCCTACCGACTAGGGCTTGCGAAAGTAGCCGCCACCCATTTCGTCTTCGACGAGTCCGCCAGGCGGAACATGACGCAAATTGTAAACGCGATGCGGCGGATATGGGCTCACGTAAAAGCCGGGCCTTTCGGTCGGATGTGCGAATGGGAAACCGCCGCGCGGTGGCGGACCGTAACGAACGGCGTTCGCTTCATCAATCGACGCGCCGATGATTGCGCCGGTGTTAGCGCCGATCAATGCGCCAACTGCGGCACCCTCGGCGCTATGATGCGAGGTAAGGCCCCCGATGACCGCGCCGGTCGCCGCTCCCCAACCTGCACCCTGACCGGTTGCGGTATCACAGGATGTAAAAGCCACCGCGATGAACAAGGCGATCGCGATCATAAGCAAAAGATTCTTCTTCATGATGTGCCGGATGAAATTGTCTCGGATAAATTTTGACGGTGATTTAGCGCTTCGCATTCAAGCAAAGTCGAAGAAGTTGGCCCGCGATCCGCCCGCTCTTTTGAATCTTACTCAGTCTGTACTCCTTATCGAAAACGCGGAATCGATCTTTTTTCATGCGGCGCAGCAGCGTGTGATAGACCGAGGCCATGATTTCCGCGGCCACCATGGAGCGACGATCTTCCCGCGGCAGTAACGCCGCGGCCCGCGAGAAAAAATCCTCCGCGCGGTCGCTCTCAAATTCCATCAGGCGCACGAAAGCATCGCTGTATACGCGCTGGCCGAGATTGGTCTCGGGATAATCGAATCGCGCCAGATCTTCCTGCGGTAAATAAATCCGACCGCTAGTGAGATCCTTGCCGACATCGCGAATGATATTTGTCATCTGCAAGGCTAACCCCAGTTGAACCGCATAGTCGCGGCAGGCTGAATTGCGATATCCAAAGATCTCAATGCTTACCAGGCCGACGGCGCTGGCGACGCGATAACAATAGAGCCGCAAATCTTCGAAGGTCTGATACCGCACGTTCCCCAGATCCATCTCCACGCCGTCGATGATTTCGTCGAGCATTGCCGGCGTGATTGCGTACTTCGCGTAAAGCCCGCGCACGTCGCGAGCGAGAGCCGGTTCGCCGCCCGTGGGCTCGCGAATCCAGGTTCGCCACGCGCCGAGATCGGCGGCTTTTTGGCCGAAGGTCGCCTCAGCGGAATCCGCAATGTCGTCCACGACGCGGCAGAACGCGTAGAAGATGGTTATGTCGTTTCGGCGTTCCCGCCCGAGCGCGACAAAAGCGAGCGCGAGGTTCGACTTACTATCTCGCGTGATCTTGGCGGCATTCACGGACTAATATTTTATCTCGGATTGGATCCACGTCTCCTGGTTGATCCGACGCGTCTCGCATTGCCGGAAAAGACAGACCCACGAAGCGAGGAGCCAGCCGGTCACCAATCCACGCAGGCAGACGTAAATAATTTTCCAGCCGATCACGGCCACGATGCGATCGGCGATTGCGGCGCGGACAATCGCGTCGAACGCGATCAGGAAAAAATAGTGGATCGCCGCGATGAGTAAGAACCAGCCGAGCCGGAATAGATTCGTGCGGACAAATTCCTTGTGGGCATGGAACGCGGCTCGCAGCGTCTCGTTATGCAAGACGAGCGAAACTTGCATCGAGCAAAAGGCGATGATGAGCGCGCACATGATGAAGCGCTCGCCGGGCAGATAATCGAGCACGTCCGGCACATTCATGAAATACGCGAGCAAGAGAGGGCCGCGGACGATCACCGTGCTCACCAGCACCACGATGCCGGCCCACTCGAGCACGTAACTGAATCGTCGCATGGCGAAGCCGAACAGATCTTGTTCGCCAAAGCTCAGGCCCTTGATCCACGCCAGGCAAACCGTGATCAGGTAAACCTGGATGTAAACGCCGAAGAGATATTCGAAAATGAACGCGACCGCGTCGACGGTCGCCGACATTCGCAGGAGCCGTGCCGCCGGCTCAGTTGTCCCCCACTCCGGCAATCGCCAGAACGCGATCGGTTTCATCAAGGTCGCGATCGCGCTGATTAGGAACACGAGATAGATCAGGTATCCCCAAAAGCCGTAACGTTTTCCGAGCGCGCGGATGAGCGCGACGTGCAAACCGCGCCAGTTGATGATCAGCAGCACGGCTGCAATGATCGAAAGTGGATAGGTCGTGGTGGCGTTATCGAAAATCCCGGCGACGCCTTCCAGCGTCGGCAATGGCACTTCTCGCCAAACCTCCACGAAGGCCGGCCATTCCCATGTGCTCGGCGCGGTGACCTGGCTGAAATCCAGATCCGCCATCCCGTGAAGGGGCGTGAAGGTGGCAAACTGAAAAACCGAGTAAGCGAAGCCGAGGAGCGCGAACGTCACCCAGATGCGTTTAAACCGCAGGATGCACCGCAGACCGTCCCGCAACGCGAGCCGGATCGGATTAAAAAAAAGGACGACGAGATACCCGACGCAAAGTCCGAGCAGCGGATAGATGCGCGGAATGCTCGAGAGCATTGGCCTGGCCTAACGAATGATTCCCCAGTGCCAGGTGAAGGGCCAGTAAACGAAGAGCCCGCGCCCGACCAGGTTCGGCTCGGGCACCGGACCCCAATAACGGCTATCGGAACTGTGCGCGCTGTTATCCCCCATCGCGAAGTAACTGTGTTGCGGCACAGTAAAAGGCTTTGTCGGATCCAAATAAGTTCCTTGCCCAGTGTACCCGTGATAAGGCGGCTTCGCTGCCATGACCCGCTCGAATCCGAAACCCTCGGCCAATCGACCGTTCTGGTAGAGAAGCGGCGGCTGGACTTTCAAAGTGTCCCCCGGCAAACCGGCCAGACGTTTAATGTAGAAGGAATGTTCGCCGGTCATGCGATCGGGCGGAATGTCCGGAATATTGTCGGTCCGGAAAACGAAGACATCGCCCCGGTGCGGCCGGATAAAATTGTAGCTGAATTTATCGACGAAAACCTGATCGCCAGTGTCGACGGCGCCGCGCGCGATGACCTGGCCTTTCTTATAGCGCATGTTTTTTTCCACTCTGAAATCCGCGAGCAGCGTGTCGGGCGAAGCGTACACGAAACGGATCGGGGCCTGGTTCCGGAAGTAGATTTCGGAAAAGATAAAAAAGAAGGCAATCTTCTTCGTTCTGACCTCCGTGATCTCATCGTCCTCCGCGGAGACGACGTTGATGTAGTTGCGGCCGAAGACGAAGAACTCCGCGACCTGGCGCAGGATGTTGGGCTTGGAGCCGTCTGCCGGATAACTTTTCCAATACCAGCCGTCGGCGCGCTTCTCATACTGCGGCAGCTGATCGATGGGGATCTCCGCTTCGTTCGCAACGAACGCGCGATGCCCGATGATCCCGTTCAACGTCGGCTGCATCGAGCCCGTTGGGATTTTGAATGGCTGAAGGAAATAGGACCGCACCCCGATCGCGACGACCACGGCCACCAGAATCACTTCCACATTCTCGCGCCAGGACGCGTCCTTGGGAGCGGGCAAGTGTTTCGCGTAAAGATCGTGGAGCCGATCGGTTTCCTCCTTCGCTTTCGCCTCGTTGCGGTCCTTCAAACTCTGGCGGAGCGCCTCGATCTGGAGCCGAAAATCTCCCATCGTGTTCTCGCTCATCACATCGCGCCGATAGCGCAACAGTTTCTCCGCATGCCGGATCATGAGATGCCCGTGCTTGACGTATTTCTTGGTGAACATGAAAAGCCGAACGTAACCGCTCCGCCCGCTTTGCAAACAGGATTGTCGGTGCCACGGTTGCGGTGAACACTTGATGTATTCGATTCCTGTTCCCACGAAAACGCGCGATCATCGCCGCACGCCATGTCTGTCACGGAATATCTAAAGGCCATTGAGAGGGCGCTCAGCCGCGGCGATGCCACCGAGCATACCTACCGATCCTACCTGCAGGCGTTTCTCGAATCGCGACACGCGATTGACGCCACGAACGAGCCGAAGCGCGAGAAGTGCGGTGCCCCTGACTACGTGGTATCGCGTCGAAAAGATCGCCTCACGATTGGCTACGTCGAGGCGAAGGATGTCGGCGTCGATCTAACGCAGGTGGAAAAAAATGAACAGCTTGCCCGCTACCGGCAGCACCTTCCGAATCTTCTTCTCACGGATTACCTCGAGTTTCGCTGGTTCGTCCAGCGAGACGGGAAGTCCAAGGAAGAGGGCCGTGTCGGTCTAGGGCGTGTCGGACCGGGCGGCAAAATTGTTTTCGACGCTGACGAACAGGCGAAAGCGATCCAGCTCATCGATTCTTTTCTCATCGAGAAACCGTTGCGAATCACTACGGCGCACGATCTCGCCGTGCGGCTCGCGCATTTTACCCATTTAATTCGTGACATCATCGCGGAGGCCTACACGAACGGCGGAGCCTCGCAGCAATTGCGTGATTGGCGCGCCGCCTTTGCCGCGACCTTGCTGCCGGAGTTGGACGTGCAGCCCGACAAAATCAAGGAGAAGGAAGCAGTCGCCGAATTCGCCGACATGTTCGCGCAGACTCTCGCCTACGGCCTCTTCTCGGCGCGCGCCGCCAGCCCTGGCGGGCGATTCAGCCGCGAACAGGCGCGGAAACTCATTCCGCGCACGAACCCGTTCCTTCGCACTTTCTTCGAGCAGATCACCGGCACCGAGCTGGACGACGAACCGTTCGCTGGTTTCGTCGATGATATTATCCAGACGCTCGCCTACGCCGACATCGACGACATCCTCCGCGACTTCGGCAAGCGTGGACGCCGCACCGACCCGGTAGTGCACTTCTATGAAACATTCTTGCAGGCCTATGACCCAAAGCTGCGAGAATTGCGCGGTGTCTATTACACGCCGGAGCCGGTTGTTAATTACATCGTCGAAAGCATCGATCATGTCCTGAAAGACAAGTTCGCGCTAAAGACCGGACTGGCCGACCGCAGCAAGATCACCGTCACGCGGAAAGAGGGCGAGAAAGAAGTTCGAGAAGAATCGCATCGCGTCCTCATTCTCGATCCGGCCACTGGCACCGCCACGTTTCTCTATCGCGTTCTCGATTTCATCCGTTCGCAATTTGAACGCAGCCGCAATCTCGGTGCTTGGGGGGACTACGTGCACGAGCATCTCCTCCCGCGCCTCTTCGGTTTTGAATTGCTCATGGCGCCCTACGCCGTCGCGCATTTCAAACTGGGCCTCGCTCTCGCCGCGCGCGATCAGCCCGAGCTCTGGCGCCAAAACTGGAGTTACGAGCCTCGCCAGAACGAGCGGATTAACGTGTTTCTGACTAATACGCTGGAAGATCTGGAGAAAACCGCCGAGCAGCTCGGCCCTTTGCGGATGCTTTCGAACGAGGCCAACTCCGCCTATGAAATCAAGAAACATAAGCCAGTGCTCGTCGTTCTCGGCAACCCGCCCTATTCCGGCCACAGCGCAAATAAAGGCGAATGGATCGGCCGCCTCGTGCGCGACTACTACCAGTGCGACGGCAAGCCGCTGGGCGAGCGCAATCCGAAATGGTTGCAGGATGATTATGTAAAATTCATTCGCTGGGCCCAGTGGCGCATCGAGCAAACTGGCCAGGGCATTCTCGGATTCATCACGAATCACGGTTATCTCGATAACCCAACGTTCCGTGGCATGCGCCAGAATCTCATGGGCACGTTTGATGAGATTTATCTCGTCGACCTCCACGGCAATTCAAAGAAGAAGGAGGTCGATCCTGAAACCGGCGCGCCGGATAAGAACGTCTTCGACATTCAACAAGGCGTCGCCATCGGCATTTTCATCAAGCATCCAGCGAAGAAAACGAGAAGAGAGGGATGCATAGTCCGCCACGCGCATCTCTACAGCCCGAAACGCGACGTGAAATACAAATGGCTGGATGGACATACCATCGACAACACGAGATGGACAAAACTGAACCCGATCTCGCCCAATTATTATTTTTTGCCGCGTGACTTGTCGCTGAGCGAAGAATACGAGTGTGGGTGGGCCGTCCCGGATGCAATGCCGGTCACTGTTATTGGCCCGAACTCCCATCGCGATTCGTTCGCGATTGCCTTCGATTTCGAAGAGGCGAAGAAGCGCCTGCGCGATCTGGCGAATCCGGAGCTACCGGCACGGCAGTTTTTGGAACGTTATAGCTTGGCAGAGAATCACGAATGGACTGTCAGGAAGGCGCGCGCGGCTATTCCAAAATCTCTCACTCCGCAACGGTGTCTCTATCGGCCTTTCGATGAAAGGTTCATGCTGTACGGAAAGTTCGCGTTCGATCGTCCTCGCGAAGAGCTCAATCATCATCTGCGCTTCGAGAATATCGGCCTCATCGTCACTCGACAAGCGACTCAGGCGTTTTCTGTCTTCGCCACAGTGCTGCCAGTCGGTCAGCACAAACTCGCGACACCCTACGACGGAAGCTACGTGGCTCCGGTTTACCTATATCCAAATGGCAAACTCGCTGATGACGACCTGTTCGTGCGCGAACAGGCAGAACAGGAAACGCGCCGGCCTAATTTCAGCGCCGAGTTTATCAATGAGTTCTGTGAGCGACTAAATTCGAAGTTTGTTCGGGACGGTCTTGGGAAACCTTCGAAGCAGGAGATCGGACCGGAGTTGGTTTTTCATTATATCTATGCAGTTTTTCATTCGCCGGGTTATCGGACCCGCTATGCCGAATTCCTGCGCGGTGATTTCCCGCGCGCGCCGCTCACTCGTCACTATGCGCTCTTTCGGGAGCTCACCGGGTTCGGCGGTCGCCTGGTCGATCTGCATGCGCGCAAGAATGGGAATGGCAACGGCGTTTCATTTCCAGTGAAAGGCAGCAACGAGATCGAAGAAGTTCGCTATCAAGCTCCGTTATCAAGCGGTAGGGATCGACATCCCGGCCGCGTCTGGATCAACGGCGAGCAATATTTCGAAGGTATCGCGCCGGCGATTTGGGAATTTCCCATCGGCGGCTATCTCCCTGCACAACGCTGGCTGAAAGACCGCATCGACCGCACCCTTTCTTTTGGCGACATGACCACCTATCCGCGGATCATTTTCGCTCTCGGCGAGACCGGTCGCCTGATGAACGAGATCGACAAATCAATCAAAGCCCACGGCGGCTGGCCGAAAGCGTTTTCCTGATTAAAGGAAACTGCGCTTTGGAGTTCGCCCCCGCGGTACTATTTCGGCCACTGGTCGATAATATAATTTGATGCTGTGGCATTCAGATTCTGCCACCACGCAGCGTTGTTCGTGGCGTCAACGACATACAAGGAATCATCAGCATCCATTACGCTCCACACAGCATCACAGGCTTGTCGTGCTGTGTACCCTGAATTCACGTACCAGTACGAGTAATGGACTTTCGCCCAATTCCCGAGGGTTTTGATCTTCGCGATGACTGCCTCGTAGTTCTTCTCCGGCTTGTGGAGATCGTACGAAATGTGTAAATTGTTAGCCATTGTATTTTGTTCCTAAGTGACCTCTGGATTCCCGAACCGCGGTGGGGATCACTTCCCACCGCGGCCGGTTTTTGCGGCTAAGCCGCGCGGTTATTTCCCCGCGTCATCGAGCTGCTTGCAGTGGTGACAGAGCGGTCGCCCGCCTGTCCCCGGCCTGCGGTAATGCGTCTCGATGTTATTTCCCTCGGTGCATGCCGTGTTATCGTGGTGCACGGTTTCACCGGGGCGAATCGAATGCCATGCACTTGTCTTCATGGGATCCTTTCGTACGAGGTGGCTGAACTCCGTTGACGCCGACCGGCCAGAAGTGGTTAGATGAATTGTCGGATCCATCCGCGCATTCATTCGGGCGCGCGTCTCCACGACGCGAGTTCGTGAACGACGTGGAAATCTGCGGGGGTCGCTCGTAGTTAGTGCTGCGGGCGGCCCCTCTTTCCTGACAAAGAACGCTATTCAGCGTCAGAGCCGGTACGAGTCGAGGAGCGAACTCCTCACCGCCGGCAGGCTGAACAGCGTTAACAAAGATCAGTCGTCGACCACTCGTATCGGCTCTTCCGCCGAACGATTCGGCACGCTATCGCGCACCGATACTTCTGTGTACAGGAAATGTGCGCTTCTTGGCAACAACAAAATTTTGCCGAAGTTTCGCTTTTTCCACATTCCAGCGCGGTCAGAGGGAGGGCCGCACCCCAGATATGGGTGTGGATAAGTCGGCGTCGAAAGGGCTACTGCGCCTTGAGCACTTCGATGAAGGCTTCCTGGGGGATGTTGATCTTGCCAATGCTTTTCATGCGCTTTTTGCCTTCTTTTTGTTTCTCGAGGAGTTTGCGTTTGCGGGTGATATCGCCGCCGTAGCATTTCGCGGTTACGTTTTTTCGCAACGCGGAAACACTTTCCCGCGCAATAATTTTTCCGCCGATCGCTGCCTGGATCGCGACCTGGTAGAGCTGGCGCGGGATGACTTCCTTTAGTTTCGCGGCCAGCATCCGGCCGCGGCCATCGGCGCGATCGCGATGGACGATCGTGGAGAACGCGTCAACGGGCTCACCGTTCACGAGAAGGTCGAGCTTCACCAGTTTAGCGGCGCGATAACCGGAGTGCTCGTAATCCATTGAGCCGTAACCGCGGGTGATGCTCTTAATCTTGTCGTTGAAGTCGACGAGGATTTCGTTGAGCGGCAGCTCGCAATGGAGCATGACGCGGCGGGTGTCGAGCGACTCGGTGTGGTCCATGATGCCGCGCTTTTCCAAAATGAGCTGGAGGATGTCCCCGATGTTTTCGTTGGGGCAAAGGACGTAGGCCTTCACGATCGGTTCGCGGATTTCGTCGATGATGCTCGGGTCGGGCAGATGGGCCGGGTTATCGATGAGGAGAATTTCGCCGCGGGTGGTGAGGATTTCGTAAATCACGCTGGGCGACGTCGCGATGATGTCCATGTCGTATTCGCGCCGGAGCCGCTCCTGAATGATCTCCATGTGGAGCAAACCGAGGAAGCCGCAGCGGAAACCGAATCCGAGCGCGACCGAACTTTCCGGTTGATAAACGAACGCCGAATCGTTCAGCCGAAGTTTCCCGATGGCCGTCTTGAGGTGCTCGAAGTCGGCGGTGTTGATCGGATAAATGCCGCTGAATACCATCGGATGGATTTCCTGAAAGCCCGGCAACGGTTTCGTGGCGGAGTGGCGTGCATCGGTAATCGTGTCGCCGATTTTCAGTTCGGCGGTGGATTTGATGTTGGCGATGAAATAGCCGACGTCCCCCGCATTCAACCGCGGTTGCGGATACATCTTCGGGGTGAACACGCCGACTTCCTTGATCTCGTAGCGCGCGTCGTTCCGCATCAGCTTGATCGCCTGCGCGTGTTCCATTTTTCCGGAAACGACGCGGACGTAACCGACCACGCCGCGATAGACGTCAAACACCGAATCGAAAACCAGCGCGCGCAGAACTTCGTCCTTCGGCTTGGCTGGCGCGGGAATGCGCGCCACGATCGCTTCGAGGATATCGTCGATCCCAATTCCCATCTTCGCGCTCGCATCAATCGCTTCCTCGGCCGGGATGGCCAGGATTTCTTCCAGTTGGCGGTGAACTGAAGGAACGTCGGCGTTTGGCAAATCGATCTTGTTGATCACCGGGACGATCGTCAGTCCCTGTTTGTGCGCGAGATGCACGTTCGCCACGGTTTGGGCTTCGACGCCTTGGGCCGCGTCCACGATGAGCAGCGCGCCTTCGCACGCCGCGAGGGACCGCGAAACTTCATAGGCAAAATCGACGTGGCCCGGCGTGTCGAGCAAGTTCAACCGGTAGGTTTCGCCCGACTTGCCGGTGTATTGCATCGTGACCGGATGCGCTTTGATGGTGATGCCGCGCTCGCGTTCGAGGTCCATCGAATCGAGGAGCTGATCCTGTTTATCGCGTTCATGGATCGTGCCGGTGCGCTCGAGCAACCGATCCGAGAGCGTCGTCTTCCCGTGATCGATATGCGCGATGATGCAGAAATTCCGGGTCAGCTCGATCGACATAAAGCGGTGCACTATGGGGGCGCGCCCGGGGTGGGTCAATGAGCGCACTCTTCTCCTTCTCTTGCTCTTGCTCGTGCTCGTGCTTATTGCAACGCTTCGCATAGCGAAGCGGCTACAGAAGCATTGCCTTCCGCGCGGCGTTGGGGTGAAAATGGCCCCATGCCGAAGCTCACGATCCGGACCGAAGCCGGCGAATCCATTTCCCACGATCTCGTCGAGGAGACTTACACGATTGGCCGGTCACCGGACAATTCCATCCGGCTCGATGACACGTCCGTGTCTGGCCGGCACGCGGAACTGGCCGTGGTAGCGGAGAGTTGTTATCTCAAGGACCTCGGGTCGACGAATGGCACGCTGGTCAACGGCCAGTCTGTGACCGGGGTGCAGTTGCGTGCCGGCGACCGGATCCGGTTCGGGAAAGTCGAAGCTTCTTTTGAATGCGAGCCCTCCAGCGCCGCGGAACCGTTGCCGCATCTTGAAGAAGTCGCGACTCGGCCGAGTGATTCGAGCGCGCGGCCGGCGGATTTCGCAAATGCTTCGCCATTCCAGGGCCGAAAAACAAAAAAGGATCCGGCGCGCAACGCAGTCTTTGCCGCCGTCGCGGTGGCGCTTCTCGCTTTCTTCGCCAGCATGATCGCGCTCGCGCTCATGAAAGCGCCGGCATTCTAAGTTGGGCGCCGCCCGCGTTTAAGCTCGACAATTCGGCGGCGCCGGGCGCATTCTCGGGTCCTACCCGAACCACAACGCCATATGAAATCTATTTCAAAAATTCTGGCCGGATCCATCGCGTGCGCTGCTCTTGTTCTGCCGTATCCCACTGCGATCGCGGCAGGTTCAAAAGAAGCGAAAGTCACTCAAATCGTCCACGAAGTGAAACTTGTTCCGGAAAACGCCGCGGCGCGGGAGGCTGCGTTGAACGACAAAGTTTCCGAGGATACCGGGGTCCGGACCGGGGGCGATTCGCGTTCGGAACTAACCTTCCCCGATCTCACCATCACGCGTCTCGGCGCGAACACGATCTTCAGTTTCAACAAATCCGGCCGCACCGCGAAGGTCGATACCGGCTCGATTCTGTTGCGGGTCCCGAAGGATTCCGGCGGCGGCACGATCCGGAGCAGCGCTGTCACCGTCGCGATAACGGGGACGACGGTAATTTTCGAAGGAAGCCGCAGCAGCCGGAGCAAGCTCTACAATTTGGAAGGCTCCTCGCGGGTCGCGCTGAAAAGCAAACCGAGTGACTGGCGAAAGGTGCTTGGCGGCCAAATGCTCGATATCCCAGCCGGCGCGGCCACGCTGCCCATGCCCGTGAACTTTGATGTCAACCAACTCATGCGCACCCATCCATTGATCACGGATTTCAAACCGCTGCCGAGTGCGCCACTTATCATGGCGGTAGCCCAGCAACCTCCGCCTGCCGTTTACAACGGCCCCACCATTTCCGTCGGTCCGAACATTTTCCCGATTCCGATCTACAACCCGCCTGGCCACAATCCAAAACAGAATCCTCCGGTTCCGCCGCGCCCGTCCAAGAATCCTCCTCCCCCTACTAACCAACCGCCTGGAACAACCAAGCCGCCAGGGACCAATTCGACACCAACTCCTTCGCCGGGGCCCATCCTAAGGCGAACCGGCCCGCAGCAGACCTACACGCCAAAACCTGCGCCAACGCCGAATCGCGTTCTCAAGAAAAAACCGACGCCTTCGCCGGGGCCCAGGTAGGTTCTGTTACTCCGCTACTGCGGGAGTAGCACTCGAAGTTGGCGTAACGGAAGGAGTTGGTCGCGGCCGCCGGTCTACGACCTTCTGAAACTGCCCCTTGTTCTCGTGCCACTGATAATGCGGGTCCTCTAGCAGTGGCCCCCACACCAGGCGGCCGCCGTAGCGCCAGTTATCGAGAATAATGCCCTGATAGAAGTTCTGACCCTTGGCTGTGACAACAATGACGTTGTGCTCCGAAGCCGTTCTCTCAAAGGATTCCGCCCAATGAAACTCGACCGTGTTCCAGTTTTGCGCGCTTAGTCGCCAAAGGAGACGCTCGGCAAATTGAAAACACAAACCGCCTTTGCGCTGGCCCGTGTTCACCAGAAAGTTTTGCACTCCAGGCGGCCACACAACTCGCCACTCCTTCTTTAGGTCGCGGCCGGTCGTGTAGGCAATCTCGGCCACACGTCGTGCCTCATCCGGATCAATGTTTGGGCCGAGCGCCACGATTCGTGCTCGCAATACCGGATCATTGGCGGAGGTCGCAAACTCCGGATCTTTTTTTCGCGCGTAGGCGACGGACGACAGCGCCGCAACGCCGAGAACAACACCTGCAATCCGAACCAGGGACATACGCGGGCATACCTTAACCGGCTCTCGGATACGTCAAGCGACCAAATCGCTTTTCAACGAGGTATTTTTGTTCGTGCCCGCCAATAAATAACCAGGCCCGCGCCCAGAAGCAGAATGGCCCCCCCGCCGAGTTTCAACTCGTGCAGCCAAATCTCAGCGGTTCCAGGCGGAGGAAACATCGCGACTACCATTGCAAAGAGCGTAATGCCGAAACCTGATATGCCGGACAAAAGTACGCCGGCTTTCCCGCCGGGAACTAGCAACGGTCCGCGATCGCGTTTCCAGCAATGAACCATGAAACAGAGAAACAAGTAGAGGTAAGGCACAAAGTAAATCAGCAGAGACATGTCGATGAGGATGAGAAACGCGGTCTCGACGGTCGTGCCTTTGCCGAGCACGGAAAGGAGAAGAAAGAACACGGCAATTATTCCCTGGACGAGAATGGCCACGTGAGGAGTCCGCCAGCGAGGGTGAATGCGGCTGAAGGCTTCCGGAAAATATCGGTCCAGGCCGACGACGAACGCGACTCGCGACGACCCGACGAGCCACGCCCCGACAGCGCCAATTCGCGCCACCGTCAGGAGCAAAGCTATGAAGGCGACAATCCACCAACCGTTCCGACCGGCGCCATTAGCGATCGCTTGCAGCGGGCCGGCCACCACATTGATCTGATCGCGCGGGACAAGCCAAAGCATGGAGCATGTTCCGATGATGTAGATCAAAGCTACGATAGGTGCTGTCACGTAGATGGACCGCGGCAGATTGCGCCACGCTTCCTTGATCTCGCTGGCCATGGTCGAAGAGAGCTCGAGCCCGGCGAAAGCAAAAGCAATGGTAGCCCAAAGGTTGAGCATTGGCAGGTTACTCAAGTCCGGTTTCAAACCCGCGAGACTTGTAGTGTTAGCCGGAATGCCCGAGGTAACTCGATAGACGCCCAAAGCCACGAGAACTATCCCGGGCAGGAATACACTAAGACCGCCGATGTTTTGTAACCACTTACCGGTACCTATCCCAACAATGTTGAGACCTACCGCCACGACCAGGCCAATGACCGTGAATGGCAGGACATAGGCCCAGTTATCGGCCAGTCCGCTCTCGCCCTTGCCAATAATGAAAGTAGCGGAGACTGCGGCCCCGAGCAGAAGCGTCGGATAATAAAGAACGTTATTGATCCAGTAACACCAGCCACAGACAAAGCCGTGAAGTTCGCCCAGTTCTTTTCTCGTCCAGGAGTAGATGCCTCCTTCGTCCGGCATATCCGCGGCGAGCTGAATGACAGCGAGGCCTTGCGGAATAAAGAAGAGGAGCGCTGCCAGAATCCAGAGAGTAAGTGAGCCAGGCCCCGCCTTCGCTGCCGTGGCTACCCAGGAAATGCCCAGGATCGCGACAAGATTGAACAAGACGAGGTCCCGCAATCCGAGGCCGCGCTCCAGCTGTGATGAGCTATTTTCCGTCATTCGCCGTTGTCGGCTCTGTGCCACGAACAGGACCTTCGTTTTACTGGATGATTCATACGTCAGGCCGTAAACCTATTCTATTCGAGTGAAGCGATCGAAGACCAGCGCGGGATTGCTCATGTTCCGAACGAAGAACGGAGAGCTTGAGGTCTTACTCGTGCATCCCGGGGGCCCGTTTTTTCGGAAAAAGGACAACGGAGCGTGGACGATTCCCAAAGGCGAGGTGGCCGAAGGCGAAGATCATCTGAGCCGCGCACGGGTTGAATTCGAAGAAGAGATTGGAATCAATCCCATGGTTTCAGATCCGATCGAGTTGGGTGCCGTGAAGCAAAAAGGCGGGAAAACGGTGCATGCCTGGGCGTTCGAAGGAAATCTACCGGCTGATTTTGTCGTCGCTTCAAATACCTTCGCGATGGAGTGGCCGCCGCGCTCGGGACGGACCCAGGAATTTCCCGAAATCGATCGGGCGGAATTTTTTTCGATCGAGGAAGCGAAGGAGAAGATCAACCAGGCGCAGATCGAACTTCTCGATCGCCTGGTCCAACATGTTGATACGCGATGATTCGACCGCTCCTTCTTTTCGCCCCCGGCGCTGGCGCGCCTTCTTCGCATCCGTGGATGCAGGCGTGGAAAGAACGGCTGAGCGCAATCGGAGAAGTCGTCACGCTTGATTACGATTACATGCGCGAAGGCCGGCGGCGGCCCGATCCCCTGCCTTTGTTGATCGCCGCGCATCAAGCGGCCTCACAAAAAGCGCGACAGTCCGCTGAGCAACGCGTGATCCTCGTAGGGAAAAGCATGGGCGGCCGCATTGGCTGCCATCTTTCGCTGAAAGAGACGGTGAATGGCGTGGTCTGTTTTGGCTATCCGCTCTGTGGCGGCGGCGACCCGCAGAAACTTCGGGACAAAGTCCTGCGCGAATTGCGAACGCCAATCCTGTTTGTCCAGGGAACGCGCGACGCACTTTGTCCTCTCGACCTTCTCGAGAAAGTGAGAGCCGAAATGACGGCGGAAAATTCTCTTCACGTCGTCGAAGGCGGCGATCATTCGTTGATCGTAGCGAAGAGACGGCTCAAAGCTGCAGGTGAAAGCCAGGAGGAAGTCGATCAGCGCATCCTCGCCGCGATCTCCCAGTTTGTAGAGCGGCTCGGTGAGACGCTGGCGTAAGCCAACTCATAACACCGGCAGCTTCGTGGTTGGCAACCCCTTGGCCTTCAAAACGACCCAACTGCGTCAATACTTACTGACCCCGTGTGATCCCCCCGGAAATGTCAAATGTTTAGACGCGACCCCGTCCGAACCTCCTTGCCTTCTGACCCGTTCTTGCGTCCCTCGGCGAAATCGTAATGCCAGCTCTCTGGCTCATCCAAATATCAGGAGGCGCTGATCGCCCCCTTCACATTCCTTTGTGTCCGGCGCCGAACGCGCTCGATTAGCCATAACACCGCACAAATGAGTGTTAATACAAGAGTGTACCAACCTACCCCCGCCGCGCCCCCCTCAACTGTTCCTAATACTTGATCCGCTACGTCGTGCGAAACTAAGTTCGATAGAAACGAATCATGAATGGTAGAGCGCTCCAGAAAGAAAACTAATGCATGGAAGATCCAGCAACCCATCGTAAGTCGTAGCAAAAACGTACGCCTACTCAAATTCCCGCGAATCAGCACTATGAGAATTGCGGCGAGCGTAACGGTCAAAAAAATAGATTCTCCGCGATTACCTAAGCCACAATCGCTGCTGGCAGGCCGCACTCCATGATAGATGATGTCTCCCCAGAGCAAGCGCCAGCCTGGCTGCAAAATAAGTAGCGGCGTATATAGAATTAGCCACGAAAACCTCCAGCGCCGGACTTCAATCCCGAGCGATGCGAGTACTACGGCAATCGAAGCTACTCCCATGACGTACGCAACCGTGTAGCTCGTATTAAGCCACTCAATGGAGAGACAGGCGAAGCGAAACTGCATTTCATTCATGTCAAACGTTCCTTAGTTTGATCAGCTCAGAAAAAAATCTCCGATTATCGCAACTCCCATGAAACGGGATGAGTTCCTTCTCCAGGCTGCGATCCGCCTCCCGGCGTATACAATTGAGCAAACGTCCAGTTATCTAACGCGGCACCACTCAATGATCCGGGCGATACCGAGAACCCAGAGGTATAGCCAGTAAATGGGATAATAAATATCTGAGAACCCCCTGGGCCGCTGACGGTGACGACCCCAATCCCCGGTCCGTGTCCGGCAGCATAATTGGCCAAGGCGTCCACTGTGTTCGAAAAAGCCTGAGTCAGCGAATACCCGACAAAGTCAAGATGGCCGACGTTGCCCCAACCGTTGCTATCGATAATCTCCTTGATATTTGTGGCATTTATTTGATTGCCGCCTGCGCCGCCCATTATATTATCTTCCCAGCCAGGCTCCGCTTTCCTATTCGCGCCCGTTCCGGTGTAGTGATCTTGTGCTCCTAATAGGTGTAAAATCTCGTGAAGGAACAGGTCAGCACCTGTCAAGCCTTGACCACCGGCCGGATCTGAGTATCCTTTATTAGCTCCGAAGGCACCGCGAAGCGCCCCCGAAGTATAGCCACCGCCGCGTCCTGCTTCTAACGTGAAGGTGTTCTGAACGACACCCAGACTGGGCAAAACACCTGTCGCTATTGTAATATTCGCTGTGATGTTATACGCGCCGAAAGTGTTGGTTAGACGCTCATTAGCATAGTTCACAAAACTCTGAGCTGTAGTCCCATAACCGCCGTTAAAAAATATGTTCATCCCAAAGTTATATCCATTGTCCCCGAACCGAGTAATGGTTCCGTTTTCGCCGGATGGATCGATACCATTCACCGGATCGCCGCCACAATAGCGGAAGAGATTCGCATCGCCGGCATCGAAGCCGGTCGGATCGCTTTGGAGGAAGCGGCCGAGCGCCGGATGATAGAAGCGGAAGCGGTAATCATACAGTCCTAGCTCGGGGAAGTATTCCCGCCCGGTGAACATGAAACGGTTCCCATACCAGCTATACGTTCGCGCATTGTTCCCGCTCCAGTCGGTTACCGTTGGCGTGCCGAAGGCATCGTAGGTGTAGCGCTCGATCCCATTTCCGTCGCTGTCGAGGATAAAGACGACGTTACCCAGCCGATCCAGGTGATAACGCAGATCGACCGCAAGATAGGCGTCATGCCGATAAAGGATTTCATCCGGGCTAGGGCCATAAACGTTCCAGGCTTTGAGGCCATTCCATTCGTCCCATTCCACGATTGGTTTCCACCCGTCGTAGGTGATGAGAATCGTTTCCCAATCGATCGTCCGCTTGAGGCAGCGGCCCAGGCCATCATAGACGAACTGGCCATAGTCTTCGCCGCTGGCAATCGCCGTCAGGCGCTTGTCGGCGTCGTAGCCGGCGCTGAACCCGCCGGTCCACATCAGGTTGAAGTTCCCGTCGTAGTAAAGGCCGCCGCCGTTGAGGTCGGTGTATTGGTTGAGCGCGTTCGGTGTGTAAACGCTGATGTCGCCCGTGTCGCTCATGCTCGATCGGTTCAAGGTATCGGGTGTCAGGAAATAATTTACTGAGCGAGTAGCATTCTGCGGTGCTCCAGTCCACACTTGGTCGGCATTATACGCTACCCCAGTTAGCTGCCCCGTCACGTGATAGCCATACCATTCCTCCTTGCTCGCCTGCCGGCAACTGGCCGCGCTGGGTCTACTCATACTGTATGCCATCAAAGCCCGGAGGTGTTGAGCGGCTTCGGAATCCACCGCTATCGCGTGGCGTTTCACTGGCATCAAACAAGAAGCCGATTTGCGGTTTACTTCTGTTCGCTCGCTGGTATCCAACCTGCGTTGGTTGCCTTATATTTTCAGAACGGCAGATCAGCTTTTACATTCGGTCTCGGAAATAAATGAGCACGAAAACCATCAAGGCCGCGATCAACAGCGCGATGCAACCGCCAATGCGTATTGTGACAACGGAAAACTTGGAGTCATAGAAGCGGGCCGGAGGACATAGGTAAGACAAAGGCGGTTTAAGCCTGCGGGCGCTCTCGGCCATGTTTCGACATATCCGGCGAGCGTTCACAAAATAATACCACCCAAGGAATACCATTAGCAACACTACCAAGATTCGCACTACGTGAATCATCAATGCTATTCCTTCCTAGCCTTTCGGCCCGTACCATTGTGGTATCAGTTGAAAAGTCGAGATAGCCCCGATACCAAGGCCTTTCGATCCATAGCCTATGCCGAAGCTGTTGGGCTGGCCAAATTGCCCCCAAGACCTGACACCACCGGGCCCCCAAGCACCGCTAACATCTATGCTGATTGACTTCTCTCCGCTCACGGCGGGTGAGTTTGGATCCGACCAACTCCCGATCCAGTTTGCCGAAAACACATATCCTTCATTTTGAGGCACACCGACACCTGGTCCGAGACCCAAGAACAACTGGCCTGTTCGCGGGTAAAACGAGAGCGCGCCTTGAGCGCCGAACCATGCCAACCCTTTAACCGGAGCAGGAACGGCGAAACTAAGCTGCAGAGAGTCAGGCATTCGCTGCGGCAGCCATGAGAGCCATGAGACATCGCCAAGCCGAAATCCGAAGAAGTCGGCGGCCGGGTTGATACCGGACGAAGGATTATTGTTGGAGACGTCCGAGGCGGCAACGATAACTCTTTGGGTGACGCCCACCCAGCCCACGGTCGTATCGCCACTGCCGTTACCAAGGCGACTCCCCAAAGCAGGTCCACTCCCACCTCCTGCGACGCCTGTAGGAATACCACTAGGGCCACTCCAAAAGCCTTGCGTCGAGCCCGGCCCGCTCCCGCTGCCCAGACTCCAATTCCACTCGCCCAATGCGCCGGGATCTATGCCCTCGTTGTTGAAGCGTGGATCGGGACCTCTAAGGCCGCTCGGATCACTTCGATTGACCGGATCGCCGCCGCAGTAGCGGAAAAGATTGGCATCGCCGGCACCAAAACCTATGGGATCGCTTTGCAGGAAACGGCCGAGCACGGGATGGTACATCCGGAAACGGAAATCGTAGAGGCCCAGCTCGGGGAAGTATTCTCTTCCCGTGAACATGAACCGGTTCCCATACCAGCTGTAGGTTCGCGCATTGTTCCCGTTCCAGTCCGTCACCGTCGGAGTGCCGAAGGCATCGTAGGTGTAGCGCTCGATACCGTCGCCATCGCTATCCAGGATAAAGACCACGTTGCCCATCCGGTCCAGATGATATCGCAGATCGACCGCGAGATAGGCGTCGTGCCGGTAAAGAATCTCATCGGGTCGAGGGCCATAAACGTTCCAGGCTTTGAGGCCATTCCATTCGTCCCATTCCACGATTGGTTTCCACCCGTCGTAGGTGATGAGAATCGTTTCCCAATCGATCGTCCGCTTGAGGCAGCGGCCCAGGCCATCATAGACGAACTGGCCATAGTCTTCGCCGCTGGCAATCGCCGTCAGGCGCTTGTCGGCGTCGTAGCCGGCGCTGAACCCGCCGGTCCACATCAGGTTGAAGTTCCCGTCGTAGTAAAGGCCGCCGCCGTTGAGGTCGGTGTATTGGTTGAGCGCGTT
>Ga0137403_10000730_pt1 | contig 42231 bp, 32 predicted proteins | sample CZOMad2_1_16fung_FD_122057 | JGI IMG/M metagenome (GOLD analysis project Ga0137403, IMG submission 122057) | Vadose zone soil fungal communities from Angelo Coast Range Reserve, California, USA - CZOMad2_1_16fungal (Hybrid Assembly) | ecosystem: Environmental > Terrestrial > Soil > Vadose zone...
CGCGCCAGCGTGCGGTCGACCATGAAGCGGAAGTCATCGTCGCCGCGGGCGAGCGCCAGGGCGTAGGGCTCGCGCGTGAAGTACTCCTTCGAGATGCGCAGGGTCTTGGGCGCGCCCTCGCCGAGCAGCAGGTAGGTGAGGATGGCGCGGTCGGCGAAATAGGCCGCGAGTTCGCCGCTCTCCAGCCGCTTCACCCCGTCCGCATGGTCGGCGACCGGGACCACGTCGGCCTCGACCTTGAGGTCGGCCAGCGTCCGCCGCAGCTCGTCCTCGGTCGTGGTGCCCGCGTGAACGCCGATCTTGTGGCCGGCCAGGGCCTTGAAGCTCTGCGGCCCGTCGCTGCGCACCATCACGCTGGCGCCGTCGATGAAGGTCATGAGCGAGAAGTCGACGAGCCGGCGGCGCGCCAGGGTGACGCTCGTCGCCTCGCACAGCAGGTCAACGCGGCCGCTCTTCACCGCGTCGAAGCGGTCCTCGGCTGTCACCGTCACATATTCGACCTTCAGGTCCTTGAGGTCGAGCTCCTGCTTCGCCGCCGCCGCCACCTCGCGGCAGAGGTCGACGATGTAGCCGGCGGGCTCCCCGATCTCGCTGTTGTAGGAGAAGGGCGGCGCATCCGTGCGATAGCCGATCTTGAACACGCCGGCCGCGCGTACGCGGTCGAGAGTTCCTGCTGCGGCCGTCTCAGAAATGAACAGCAGTGCCGCGACGATGACCGAGAAGACCACTCGCATGGCTCACCCCCGAAATCTCCACCCACCCGACCGGTCGCCGAGCGTAGGAAGGTGCGGCCCGCTATGGAAGCCCGAAATGGCCGCGAGGCCCTCCGATTGCGCTTGACGCGTATGGCATATGTTCGTACAATGTTCACGTCGTGGAATGCCGCTTTCCACCGGCTCGATATTTGACATCGTGGATCAGAAGAAGTGACTACGGCCTGCTTGCAACGGCTGGCGCTCATGGTCAACCAAGCGCGCCTTACGCAGAATACGATAGCCTTGAATTTCGAGTTTTCACGTTGGACCCCTCCCCCAGGGCAGAATACCCCTGGTTCGGCAAGGAAGCGGAGCCGGTGATTCCCGCTGGACATGGGGTCGATCGCTCGAATTCAGCAAACCGCAAAGACGCGAAGGCGCAAAGAGATCGAGCGCCCAACCCTTCGCGTCTTTGCGTCTCTGCGGTGAACCTTCCGGCGCCGGCGATTTGCCCCGGCCCGCCGCCGATAGCGACGGCTAACGGCTCAGTACATATGCTGCCCGCCGTTGATGGAGAGCGTCGAGCCGGTGATGAAGCCGCCATCGTCGGACACCAGGAACAGCACCCCGCGGGCGATCTCCTCGGCCTTGCCGAGGCGGCCGACGGGGATGCGGGCGACGATCTTCTTCAAGACCTCCTCGGGCACGGCACGCACCATCTCGGTGTCGATGTAGCCGGGCGCGATGGCGTTGACGGTGATGCCCTTGCCGGCGCCTTCCTGGGCCAGGGCCTTGGTGAAGCCGTGGATGCCCGACTTGGCCGCCGCGTAGTTCACCTGGCCGTACTGCCCGGCCTGCCCGTTGATGGAGCCGATGTTGACGATGCGGCCGAAGCTGCGCTCGCGCATGCCGTCGATGACGCAGCGGGACATGTTGAAGCAGGAGGTCAGGTTGGTGTTGATGACCTCGGCCCATTGCTGCGCCGTCATCTTGTGCATGGTGCCGTCGCGCGTGATGCCCGCATTGTTCACGAGCACGTCGATGGGCCCGAGCTCGGCCGCGATCTTCTTCGTGCCCGCCTCGCACTGGGCATAGTCGGAGACGTCGAACTTGTAGGCGGCAATGCCCGTCTCGGCCGTGAGGGCCTTGGCCGCCGCCTCATTGCCGTGATAGGCGGCCGCCACCTTGTAGCCCGCATTCTTCAACGCCACGCCGATCGCCCGGCCGATGCCGCGCGTGCCGCCGGTCACCACTGCAACCCGTGCCATGTGTCATCCTCCCTGTTTGTTTTCTTCGTTCGCTCAGCGCTCGACGCAGAGGGCGATGCCCATGCCGCCGCCGATGCAAAGCGTGGCCAGCCCCTTGTGCGCATCGCGCTTCTGCATCTCATGCAGCAGCGTGATCAGGATGCGCGCGCCGGACGCACCGATCGGATGGCCGATGGCGATGGCGCCGCCGTTGACGTTGACCTTGCTGGTGTCCCATCCCAGGTCCTTGTTGACGGCGCAGGCCTGGGCGGCGAAGGCCTCGTTGGCCTCGACCAGGTCGAGGTCCTGATGCTTCCAGCCGGCCTTGGCCAAGGCGGCGCGGCTGGCCGGGATCGGACCACTGCCCATGACCGCCGGCTCGACGCCCGCGGTCGCCCAGGACACGATGCGCGCCAGCGGCTTGAGGTCGCGCCTGGCCGCCTCCTTGTCGGTCATCAGAACGAGCGCGGCGGCACCGTCATTGAGGCCGGAGGCGTTGCCCGCCGTCACCGTGCCGGCCTTGTCGAAGGCCGGCCGCAGCTTGGCCAGCGACTCCGCGGTCGTGCCGTGCTTCGGATACTCGTCGGCGTCGACGATCACGTCGCCCTTGCGGCTCGTGATCTTCACGCCGACGATCTCGTCCTTGAAGCGGCCGGCCTTCTGCGCCGCCTCCGCCTTCTGCTGCGAGCCGGCGGCGAACTGGTCCTGCTGCTCGCGCGTGATCTGCCACTTCTGCGCCACGTTCTCGGCCGTGGTGCCCATGTGATAGCCGTGGAAGGCGTCCCACAGCCCGTCCTTGATCATGGTGTCGACCATCTGGGCGTCGCCCATCTTGACGCCGTTGCGCAGGTGCATGCAGTGCGGCGCCTGGCTCATGCTCTCCTGCCCGCCGGCGACGACGATCTCGCTGTCGCCGACCTTGATGGCCTGGAAGCCGAGGGCGACCGCGCGCAGGCCGGAGCCGCAGAGCTGGTTGATGGCATAGGCGGTCTTCTCGACGGGAATGCCGGCGTTGACCGCGGCCTGACGCGCCGGGTTCTGGCCGGCACCGGCGGTGAGGATCTGGCCGAGGATGACCTCCGTGACCTCCTTGGCATCGACCTTGGCGCGCTTCAGCGCCTCGGCGATGGCGACCTGACCGAGATAGGAGGCCGGCACGCTGCTGAGGGCGCCGTTGAAGGCGCCGACCGGCGTCCGCGCGGCGCCGACGATCACGACATCGGTCATGGGATCACTCCTCCTGCTGGATTTTCGCTGCTCTCGACAATATGCCGCCGCGAACGGCCGAAACAAGGCCACCTTGTTGCAGATCAGCCCCGCCGCCGCCAATGACCTGGATCAAGCCGCGACAGCCACGCGAGCAGCGGCTGGTAGAGCCGATCAGGCGCGCCGCCGCCGACGATCATGCCGATATGGCCGGCCGCCGGCCGCAGCGCCTCCACCCGCGGCAGCGCTGCCGCCAAGGCCTCGGCCGAGGCCGGCGGCACGATGCGGTCCTGATCGGGGATGACGACGAGGCTCGGCAGGTCGAGCGCCGTAGGCAGCACCGCTTCGCCGGCCACGCGCCACGCGCCCGCGGCCGGCGTGTTGGCCCCGTACCAGCCGGCCAGACATTCGCGCGCGACCGGAGCCGCCAGCGGCACGCCGTCGTTCAGCCAGTCCTCGACGGCGACGAACAATCGGGCACGCTGCGAGTCCGGATCGAGCTCGGCGAAGCCGACGAACTTGCGGACCACCTGCATGGGATCGACGCCGGCGAAGAGCGCCTGGATGGCGTCGACCGGCAGTTCGCCGATGTTGCGCAGCAGCGGCTCGACCAGGCTCACGCTGGCGCCCAGCAGTTTGGCCTGGGACGGCCGCTCGGCATGGAAGTCCCAGGGCGTCGCCAGGCAGACCAGCCCGGCCAGATCGCGTCGCCGGCGCAGGGCGAGAGCGACGGCCAGCAAGCCGCCCATGCAATAGCCGAGCAGGACCACCGGCCCGCCGATCTCTGCGAGCACCCGGTCCAGGGCCTGCTCCAGTCGCCCCGCAATGTAGTCGGTGAGCGAGAATCCCCGCTCGAGATCTCCCGGCGCACCCCAATCGACGAGCAGCGGCCGCGTGCCGGCAGCGGCCAGCGTGCGCAGCAGGCTGCGGTCGGCCGTCAGGTCGAGGATATGAGCCCGGTTGATCAGCGACGGGACGACGAGGATGGCGGGACCGTCCGCCCCGGCGCCGCGCGCGCGATAGTCGAGCAACCGGGTCGTGCCGTCCTGCCACAGGACCGGCGGCTCCGCGAGCCCGCGCCGGAACGGATGCCGGCGATAGGACTCGATCCCGGCGGCCAGCCGGTCGAACCGCGCCCTGATCTCACCTTCGAGCGCGGCCGCGAACGCCTTTGGTTCGGCGCCGTCCAGAGCCGCTTCCAGCGCCTGGATCTGGGGCCGGAACTCGGGCCTCCAGAGCGGCGAGGCGCTGCTCCAGAGCGGCCAGATGGCGCGCGAACTCAGCCAGGTCATGGTGGCGATCGCGAGATGCATCGGCAGCGGCCGCGGCCCGAGCCGTATGCTCGCCGTCCTTTCCGCCTCGGCCTGGTGCTCCATCGCCCGCGCCCCCCGCAGCGAACCGATCCGGACCGACCAGCCCCAGCCACAAGCGGAGGACATCGGCCAGCGCCGCATCCGACGCCCAGGCGGCCATCTGCTCCTCCCACAGATCGAGGTAGCGGCGCGCCAGCGCGTCCAGAGCGGACGAATCGGTCATGGCCGCACTATAGGGAAGGCCGCCCGGGGGCGCCATATCGCGCCGCAGCACGGGTTGTTATGCATTGCACAAAGCGGCTGTTTTCCTGCTATGCTGCGGCAAGGAACACAAGTCGGGAACAGAACCTTATGGCGGAGACCGGCGCCGACAAAGCCACCGTCGTCATCAAGAAATACGCCAATCGACGGCTCTACAACACGGCCACCAGCAGCTATGTGACGCTCGACCACCTCTGCCAGATGGTGAAGGACGGTGTCGAGTTCACGGTTTACGATGCCAAGAGCGGCGACGACATCACGCGCTCGGTCCTGACCCAGATCATCGTCGAGGAGGAGTCGAAGGGCGGCCAGAACCTGCTGCCCATCAATTTCCTGCGCCAGCTCATCAGCTTCTACGGCGACAACCTGCAGTTCCTGGTGCCGCGCTACCTCGAGCACACCATGGAGTATTTCGCCAGCAACCAGGAGCAGATGCGCGGCTACATGCGCGACACCTTCGGCGGCATGTTCCCGTTCGGCCGCTTCGAGGACCTGGGCAAGCAGAACATCGCGTTCTTCGAGCGGGCGCTGAAGATGTTCGCTCCGTTCCAGGGCGAGCAGCGCGATCCCGACCGGCCGGAGGCGGCCGCGAACCCCGGCACCGACGCCTCCGCCCTCTCCGACCTGAAGACCCAGCTCGACGTCCTGCAGAAACGCATCGATTCCTTGAGCCGGCAGAAGGGCGAAAAAGGAAAATAGGGCGCCAGGCGCCGCGCCTGCAGCCGCCGCTCGCCTCCGCCTGACTGCGAGCGTGACGGAGCGCCCTGTCACGCCAAAATGACTTGATGCCGGCGCAACCTCGATTCACACTGTCCGCGTCGGTCACTTAGAGGGGGCACCATGACAAGTATCACGCAAAAGCAATTCAGTTTCGGCACCGTGATCAGCGAGTCGTTCTCCGTTTTCTTCTCCAATCTCGTGCCATTCTGCATCGTCGCGCTGATCCTGATGGCGCCGCTACTGGTCTACGACCTCGCCATCGGCACGCCGACGGGAGGTTTCTCGCCCAGCCAGCTGCTTGCCTTCGTGATTCAATCGGTTCTGACACAATTGCTGGTCGCCACCATCTCCTTCGCCACCTTCCAGTACTTGCGCGGCCAGCAGGTCAGCATCGGCGAGTGCCTGTCGCGCGGCCTCTCGCTGATAGCGCCCGTCATCGGCGTAGCGTTCTTGGCGGGTCTGGCGGTCGGCATCGGCATGATCCTGTTGATCATCCCTGGCATCATCGTGGCCGTGATGCTTTGGGTGGCAATACCGGTGGCCGTCGTGGAGCGTCCGGGCGTGATCGAGAGCCTGAAGCGAAGCGCCGATCTGACGAAGGGCCAACGATGGACCATCTTCGGAATCGTCCTTGTCATCGGCATCATCCTGGCGGTCATCGGCGCCATTCTGGGCGGCATCCTGGTCGCGGCGATAGGCTTCACCGGCTTGAGTATCGCCCTCTGGGTGCTGAATGCCATCTTTGGCGCATTCAGTGCGACAACGGCAGCAGTCGGTTACTATTTCCTGCGCGCGACCAAGGAAGGCATTGACATCGGCGACATCGCCAAAGTGTTCGACTAGGCTCGACAGCGATCAAATTCCTGCGTGTCTCGGGTCGACTGTACCCGGGGCGCGCGGGGCGGCGAAACGCTACTCGGACTGGCGTCTTGATCCGCCGCGGTCGTGTTTGTCCTTGCGGCGCTTGCCGAGCAGCACTTGCGCCTCGACGCGGCCGCGCTGGGCGGTATAAAAAGCCTGCAGGAAGGCCTGCGCATCGACCTGAAGGTCCGGCGGCGGCGGCCAGTTGATCTTGCGCTGGATGCGCTTGGCCATTTCTTCGCGCACACTCCAGAGACTCCCTTTACTGTTCGTTAAGCCCAGTCCGGCGAAATTCCTGCTCGCGGCTCGTGAACAGCGGAGGGAGCAGTGTTCGTGTCGGTAGCGACCGTTGCAGGACCACAGCTGCGACTGGGAGACATCTTTGGGATCAGTTTCAAGATCTTGAGCAGAAACGCCGCGGCCTTCGGCGTACTGGCGCTGATCTTCTCGCTGCCCTGGGAGATCTACTGGGACTATGTGACCTACTTCGGGGACGTCGACTCCACGGACATCACGCCTCTGGCTGAAGCCGCCCAGAGTATGGCCGCGATGGTCGTGGAAACCGCCCTGACGGGTCTTGTGACGGGAGCGATCGCCTACGGCACCTTTCGGGACCTGAGCGGAGAACCGGCCGGCTTCCTCATCTGCGTTCGCCGTGGGCTGGTACTGGTCGCGCCGGTCATCGCCGTCGTCCTGCTGAGTTCGCTCCTGACCTTCGCCGGCTCGCTCGCCATCTTGATCCCCGGGCTGATCATCTACACGGTCCTGTGGGTCGTCGTGCCGGTCACGGTGGTGGAGCGGCCGGGCATCGTCGACAGCCTACGACGGAGCAGCGCACTGACGAAAGGCTACCGCTGGCAGATTTTCGGCATGATCCTCATCCTAGGCATGGCGAATGGCGGCATTCTCGCCCTGATCGAAGAGGTGATCGCCCCAAGCGAGGCCACACTCGGCAACCTTCTGCCCTATGTCTTCATATCACTTGCGGCGACAGCGGCGCTCACAGCCTTCGAGGCAGTAGTGACCACGGTAACCTACTACAGGCTCCGGACGGCCAAGGAAGGCACCGCCACTTTCGAGATCGCGAGGGTTTTCGACTGACGCCTATAGGGCTCGGAGTGCGGCTGCGAACTCCGGATGGATCAGCGCTTCGCCGACGCGGCGCGGTCGTGTTTGTCCTTGCGGCGCTTGCCGAGCAGCACTTGCGCCTCGAGGCGGCCGCGCTGGGCGGTATAAAAGGCCTGCAGGAAGGCTTGCGCATCGATCTGAAGGTCCGGCGGCGGCATCCAGTTGATCTTGCGCTGAATGCGCTTGGCCACTTCCTCGCGCACGCTCGAGGCATTCGGTCCCTGCTGGCGCAGCACCTGCTCCAGCGTCTGCAGCTCGTAGATGCCGTAGGCGTCTAGATGTGCGCCAGAGAACGTGTACCAAGGCGCCGCCTGCTGCGACAGCGGCCGCTGTCCGCCGGTTTCGGCCAGGTCGGGCAGCAGCGTCGCCTTCGGCGCGCTGATCACCCAGGTACCGCCGACCATGTCGCCGACCCGCAGGCGGTCCCGATTGAACAGCGGCATGAATGTGAGGATCAGCATCCAGCCGAGCATGGCCAGCTCGACCAGGCCGTTCATGTCGGTCCCGAGCCCCACCATGATCAACGACAGCGGGAGGAACACCTCAACCTCGCGCATCAGGTTGCGAGCGATGACGGCATCGGCCGTGAGCGCCCCGCCGGCGCGGTCGATGACGCGCAGGCGGAACACCCGCTTCCCCGGTGTGGACCCGTGCCAGCGCAGTTCGAACAGCGCGAAATAGAAGCTGCGGACCACGAACCAGCCGAGCAGCAAGGCGATCCATACCCACATGGCAACGCCGCGGTCGCCGCGCGAGCCGGTAAACCCGAGAAGTCCGGCCGCCCAAGCCAACAGGCCGAGGGCGATGAAGCAGCCGGTGATGACCAGGAGGTCGATGAGAAAGGCCGCCGCGCGCTCGCTGCGCGCCGCCAGTTCGACTGGGAGGGCGACGCCTTCGGGCGTCACGATATTGCGCTGTGACCGCTCGTCCGCGTCGGCGAGGATTGCGTTGCGTCTAGCGATCGCTGCCATGGATCCGATTCCGCCCGGCGAAGACGAAATAGAGACACCACGCCATCGCTGTCGCAGCCGCAATGACATAGCGCAGCGACGTGTCGGTGATGAGCTGACGGCCCAGGCCTTCGAGCATGCCGGCGATCAACAACAGCCCGACGGCACCGATGACGACCTGCGCCGCCAGTCGGCCGGCCGTCGCCAGGTTGGCGAGCCGGCTGTGCGCGCCGGGAAAGGCGAGGGCACCGCCGAGCGCCAGTCCCCCGGCGCCGCACAGGATGATGGCGAGCAGCTCGGTGACGCCATGGATGAACAGCCAACCGCCGAGCTCGATGCCGAGGCCGCGGCTGGCATAGAGGGCGAAGAACGCGCCCATCATCAAACCGGTCTGCACCAGCAGAACGATGGTCGGCAGACCGAACGCGAATCCGAGCGCGAAGGCCAACATGCCGATCTTGGCGTTGTGAGTGAACAGGAAGGTGGCGAAGAACGAGAGCGCGGTTGCATCGCCGGGATTATCGTCAAACAGCGCCTTGCGCAGATACTCGGTCGAGGCCGTCGGCGTACGGCCGGAGGCCATGCCCTCATCGACGAAGCTGTAATACCAGTCGGCGTTCGCGGCGGTCAGCACATAGCCGGCCAGGCCGCCCGCGAGGAAGGAAAACAAGGCGATGAAGAACGGACCCTTGAGTCGGCGCACCGCCACCGGCAGGCGCCAGACGAAGAACTCGATGATTGCCTCCCACAGGTTGGTGCGGGCGCCGTAGACGAGGAAGAAGGAACGGCTGGCCAGGCTCTCCAGATACTCGACGACGTTGCGGTCGAGCGAAATGCTGCGCGCGACCGACAGCGAGCTGAGCGTCGCGAAATAGAGGCTCGGCAGCCGCACCAGCTCGCTCGACGACAGTGTCTTGACGCCCCGCTTCTCGGCACGGCCGACCAGATCGTCGAGCGCGCGCCAGGTCGCCTCGCGCTCGCGCCGGAAGTGGAAACTCTTGAGTCGGAACTCTGCCATCGCTCGCTCCCTCAGATGAGCTCCCGCTGCTTGATCACCAGGTAGCGGTTCAGCAGCTCCATGCCGATACGCTCCGCCGGCACGTCCAGGCAGTGGACGCCGAGCCGACGCAGGCGCTCGAACACGACCGCGCGCTCGCGGATGAAGCCGTCGGCGACGACCGAGCGCGCGACATCGTCGACCGTGTCGGGCGCCGCCTCGACCGTGGCGAACAGGTGCGGATCCTGCAGCGTCACGCAGACCACGAGATGGCGGGCCGCCAGCCGGGTCAGATTTTCCACCATCAGCTCGGCGGTGATCGTATCGACGAAATCGGTCATCAATATGACGAGCGAGCGGCGGTTCAAGCGGCCCAGCAGATTGGTGAGGCCGAGCGTGAAGTTCGTTTCCTCGTGCCGATAGGCAAGATCGGAGGACAAGCGCTGGAGGCGGGCGAAGTGATGCGTTCCGCCGTTGGCGGCGGAAAAGTGGCGGACCGCCGAATCGAAGGCGAAGAGGCCGACCTGATCGCCGCCCTTGAGCGACAGGAAAGCGAGCAGCAAACCGGCGTTGATGGCGTGGTCGAGCTTCGGGATGCCGCCCATCGGCTCGCTCATGAGGTAGCCGGTATCGAGCGCCAGAATGATCTGGTGATTGCGCTCGGTGCGGAACTCCTTGCAGACGAGCGAGCGATGACGCGCGGAATGCTTCCAGTCGATCGCCCGGTGATCGAGGCCGGCCATGTAGGCGCGCAGGGCGTCGAACTCCGAGCCGCCGCCCTGCTGATTCTGAACCTTGATGCCGAACATGGCGTCCGGCGAGAAGAAGTGGGCCGCGGCGGTTCGTACGGCGCGGATGTTTGGAACCGCGGGCAACGCCTTCTCCAGCGCCTCGACATGCGACTTCAACACCAGACCGAGAGGTCCGCGCCAGCGCAACCACAGCCGTTCGATGCGGGCCTGGCCGCGGCGGCGCGGCAGCAGCGGAAATTCGATGCGGACCGCCTGCCCCGGAGCGATCGCGGCCCGGCGGTCGGGCGGCGGCGCCAACAGCTCGCCGACATCGCATTTGGCCTCGAAGCGGGCGCCGAAGCGGCCGGACGGCAGCGCCAAATCCACCGTCATCGCGTCCATATCGCCAATGTACAGTGTGTTCGGCAGATGGACCGCTCGCTGAAACGCCCGCAGAGAGGGCGTCAGAATCGCGTCGGCACCGGTCAGCAGCACAGCCGCGCCGAAGAACGTCAGGCCGATCGGCCACAGGCGCTCGTCGATCAACACGGCCAGCAGGGCGATGGGCACGCCGGCTGCGAAGAGCGCGACCGCACGGAGGGTGGGGCGGATCATCGCGGCGCCGGCACCTGTTCGAGGATCTGGGCCACGATCTTGTCGGCGTCGAGGCCTTCGATTTCGGCACCGGGGGCCAGCACCAGACGGTGACGCAACGTCGGCGGCGCCAGCACCTTGACGTCGTCGGGGATGACATAGTCGCGGCCGGCCAGCGCCGCGAACGCACGGGCGGACGATGCCAGCATGTTGCCGGCGCGCGGCGAGGCGCCGTACTGCAGCGACGGATGCTCGCGCGTCGCCCGTACGACGTCGACGATGTAACCGACGATGTCGGCCGACAGGCGGACGTTCTCGATCGCCGCGCGCATCGCCGTCAGATCGTCGAGGGTGGCGACGGGCTCGACACCGAACTGCGCCGGCGTCGGCATCGTCGTGCGATGGCCGTGCTGGGTCACGATGGAGCGCTCCTCGTCGCGCGACGGATAGGCCAACACATGCTTGAACAGGAAGCGGTCGAGCTGCGCCTCGGGCAGCGGATAGGTGCCCTGGTGCTCGATCGGATTCTGCGTCGCAATGACCATGAACCCGCCGCCGAGATCGTGGGTCTGGCCGTCGATCGTCACGGCCCGCTCGTGCATCGCCTGCAGCAGGGCGGCCTGGGTCTTCGGCGGCGTCCGGTTGATCTCGTCGGCCAGCAGCAGCTGGGTGAAGATCGGGCCACGCGTCAGCGCAAACTGGTTGGTCTGGAAATTGAACAGGTTGGTGCCGAGGACGTCGCCCGGCATCAGATCGGGCGTGAACTGGATGCGGCCGAACTTCAGCGAGAGGGCGGCAGCGAAGGTCCGCGCCAGCAGTGTCTTGGCGACGCCGGGCACGCCCTCGAGCAGAACGTGTCCGTCGGACAGCAGGCTGACGAGCAACAGCTCAATGGCGGCGTCCTGCCCGATCACGACTTTGCGCAGTTGCTGCTTCAGCTGTCCGCCGACCGCGCGAATTGTCTCCAAATCCATGCAGCATCTCCCGTTTCCAGCGATAGAGGTCGCGTGCAACATGCAGCAGGCGGCGATGGTCCGCGCGCCCGGCCGCCGTCGCGAGCTCGGTGTCGCGACGCAGCTGAGCCGGTGCGCTCCGGACATGGCGCGCCTTGCCGATCCGCTCCAGCCATTGATCGAGTGCCGCCCCGGCGAGTTGTGCCGGCGCGTGGACGCGGCTGACCACATCGGCGAAGGTCACGGCAAAATAGCGCCCGAGGATTTCGGCCGTGTGGCCGCCGAACTGCAGCAGCCCGGCGGCATTCCCGATGAGGGTCGTCTTGCCCGCCTTGAGCGGCGGCTCGACGGGAATCGGCGATCCAAACCGACCGGTCGCCGCCCACAGGAGCACGGCCACCGCCGCCAAGGCATTGATGGTGATGATGATGATCGGGAACTCGAACAGCGCGCGCCACACGCTGGGATCGCGGCGGAAGCCGTGGATGACTTCGTCGACGATGACCGAGCCGCCGGGGGGCAGCAGCTCCTGCACCATGCCGACGGCGATCACGGCGTTGCCGCCGCGTTTCAATCCCTGGTTGGAAATGAGATCGGGATCGGACAGCACCCACAGCCGCCCATAGCTCTCCCCGGCCTCGCCGAGCAGCACGCCCAGATTGCTGTCGATGAGCGGGGTCAGCCCGTCCGCCGTCATCAGCTGAGGCTGGGCAAGGCTCGCCTCGCCGCCGAAACGGTTGTCGTTCCAGTCGATCTCGCGCTGCACGGTCTTGGTCGAGCCGTGCGACGCGACGATCCGCAGGACATCGTCGACATCGTCGGACGGGACGCGGAAAACCTGCGCGGCATGGCGGCGGTTGCGGAAGTCGGGGAATGCTCGCCATTTCGGCAGCACCAGCAGCACGCGGTCGGCTTGGAGGAGACCCCGCAGATATTCGTCGTCCTTCTGCTCGGGCGGCGGTTCCGCCACGATCAGCAGGTCACTCGGCCCCGCCTTCAGCGCCGAATCGCTGCGGCTCACCAGCACGGGAATCCCGAGTGCCCGCAGTGTCTCGACGAAGGCCATGTGACCGATCGCCGACTCCGAATAGGCGTTCGCCTGGACCGTACTCGTGGGCAGAAGATCCTCGCCGAAGGCGATGAGCAGGATGGCAGCGATAAATGACAGTCCGCCGACGGCGATCAGCCAGACGATCGTCCGCTGCGCAAATACCGGCGCGGCCATCATGCGGCGGCTCCTCCGAGCACGACGTCCTCGCAACGCTGCCGGCACAACCGATAGGTGGTCTCGTCGACCGGCCGGCCACCGAAGTGGCTGATCTCGACGGCCGATACGATGACGGACAGGCCAGTCCGGCGGATCTCCGGCAGCACCGACAGGTCGAGGATCTCCCGGCTCGTGAGCGACGGCGGCAGGCCGAGGCCGAAGCGCCGCCGCATTTCATTGAGGCAGTACAGCAACAGCAGGTGCAGCGCCTCGCCGAAGGCGCCCTGGCGCGCCAGGCGATCGGCCTCGCTCAGGGCGATCTCCAGGCGTTCGCGATCGGCGTCGGAAGCAATCGGGGTAACGCTGGCCTGCGCCTGGGCGGCGGCCCGGCGCTGCAGTCTTTCCCTGATCGTCGGCAATGCGTTGATGAGGAAAAACAGCAGCAGCAGGCCGCCGACGACAAGCAGCGTTATCAGGACGATGCGGATGATCTCCGTCACGATGTCGGGGATCTTCAGCGGCTGGAACACCTCCACCGGCTGCTCCTGGGGCATCTCCGTCTGATAGTCGCGGCTGGCATAGACGCGCTCGATGGCGTTGCCGACGGCCTCCGTGGTCGATCGCGCCATCGCGGGCACGACGAGCCCGCCGATGATGACAAGCGCCAACAGGCCCGCGAGACCCGCCACCCAGCGGCTCCAAGGCGGGCGGCCGGATTCGGATCGAGCGATCGGTTGGTGCCCGCGAGCGGCCGCGAGCATCGCAATGGGGCGACAATTCTGTGCGAACAAGGTCGGGGTGCAGTGTTGTCTCGGGCCAACGCCCGGAAGGTGCCCGAAGTCGGCGCAAAAGGAAATAGCGGGCCGCATGAGCGGCGCCGTTGATTCGTCAAGCTCCGGGAGGCGATCTCCGGACGCGGACCTGGATTGCGACGGCTAACCGGCGGACTGCACGATCGACGCTGGCACCGCGATCGTGAGAGGTGCCGGCGTTTCCATCGACGGCCGGCCGAAATAGTAGCCCTGCAGGTACTTCACGCCTTCCCCGATGAGGAAGCGCGCGTCCTCCTGGGTCTCGACGCATTCGGCGACCGTTTCCATGCCGTAGGCCTCGGCGAGGCCCAGCAGGTTGCGGATGAAGAGCTGATTGTCGACGTTTTCAGTGAGGTTTTTCACGAACGAACCGTCGATCTTGACGATGTCGAGCGTCAGGGTCTTGAGGTGGCGGAACGAGGTGAAGCCGGCGCCGAAGTCATCGACCGCGACCCGGCAGCCGAGTTCGCGGATCGCCGACAGGAAGCGCGCCGACTCCTCGATATCCGTGAGCGCCGAGGTTTCCGTCAGCTCGATGATGAGGCGGTGCGCGATCTCCGGCTTGTTCTTCACGAGGGCCGAGAGCGTACGCAGCCAGGATTGGTCGCTCGAGGTCAGGCCGGAGATGTTGATGGCGAGGTTGAGGGTCGGATTGTCGATCAGCGCCTGTACCGCGAGGTCGAGCACGTAACGGTCGATCAGGCGGACCAGACCCAGCTCCTCGATGATCGGTATGAAGACGCCGGCCGGAATGATTTCGCCGTTCTCGTCGCGCATGCGCAGCAGGCACTCGTGGAACACCGCTTCCTTGTTGCCGGCGCGGACGACCGGCTGGAAGGCGAACTGCAGGCGGTGGTCGCGCAGCGCTTCCTTGACCTTGTTGCCGACAGCGACGTTCTGACGGTGCATCTCGCCCTGCTGCTCCGACACCCGGTACATGACGAAACGGTCGCGGCCGTCGCGTTTGGCCTGCTTCAGCGCCGTCTCGCCCTTGGCCATCACATCGTAGGCAGTATTGCAGAACTCCGAGAATGCAACACCACCAATCGAGACCGATATGTCGGAATTCGTGTCGTTGGTCGCGAAGGACGTCTCGCGCACGGCCTGCAGGATGCGCTCGGCGGCGCGGGCCATCTGGCCCTGCGAGCACTGGCCGAGCACGATGCCGAAGCGGTCCATGCCGATGCGGCCGACCACGTCGCTGGAGCGCAGGCAGCGGTCGAGGCGCTGGCCGATCTCGATCAGGATGGCGTCGCCGGCCTCGTGGCCCATGCTGTTGTTGACGAGCGACAGCTTGTCGACGCCGATGACCAGGTAGCCGCCGGGCACTTCGGAGCGCCGGCTGTAGGTCAGCGCGTGCTCCAGGGCTTCGCGCAGGCGCACCTGGTTCAGGTGGCCGGTCAGTTCGTCGAAGCTCGCCAGCCGCTCGAGGCGCGCCTCGTGCTGCTTACGGGCATTGACGAGGCGCAGGCTGCCGATCATGCGGCCGGGGCTGGCGTTGGCCGTGCGCTGGGCGCGGCCGCGATCATGGATCCAGCAGAAGGTGCCGTGGTCGCTGCGGATGCGATACTCGCAGTCATATTGCTTGGCGTCGGCGAAATGGTCGGAGAGCGCCTTCAGGCGCGTCGCCACATCTTCCGGATTGATGCGGTTCACGAAGCTCTCGCCGGTCGCGATTCCCGAGGCGTCGTCGCTGCCGAAGATCTCGGTGGCGGAACCGATCCAGGTGATCTTGTCGGTCGCGAGGTCCCAGTCGTAGAGCAGGTCGCCGGCGGCTTCGACGGCGCGCTGCAACCAGTCGAACTGACCGGAATCGACGGCCCTTTCGATAATATTCCGCATAATTGTAAGCTCCCGACGGCCCTTGAACCCGCTGCTGCCAGATTGACCGGTGGTGCAACGATAGGCGTGGGACATTAAGAATGTCTGAATTCCGCCCCGCCCGCGGCTTTCGCGGGTGCCGGCCCTGTGCTATCGGTCGAGGCGGCAACTCGGTGGAATGTATTGGCTATTCCAGTTTCATCCGCGGCGACCCTGGGGTCCGCCTTGGCACCCTATCCGGATGAGCAGCCGGCCCTGGCCGCTCCCGAACGGTCGCCGCTGAACATTGGCGGGCTGCGGAACCTGATGAGGGACACCGTCGGCCTGCTCAACGGCATCGGCATCGGGCGCGGCGGGCGAGTGGCGATCGTGCTGCCCAATGGGCCGGAGATGGCGGCGGCCTTCCTGGCGATCGGGGCCGGCGCCGCCACCGCCCCGCTCAATCCCGCCTATCGGGAGGACGAGTTCGACTTCTATCTGAGCGACCTGGAGCCGCGCGCCCTGGTCATCGCCGCCGGGCTGGAGAGCCCGGCGCGGACGGTCGCCGGCCGGCGCGGCATCCCGATCATCGAACTGGTTCCTCAGGCAGACCGGCCGGCCGGCTCCTTCAGGCTGCAGACCGCCGGAGCCGGCGGCGCGCCAACGGCCGGCGGCATGGCGGAGCCGGATGACGTCGCCCTGCTGCTGCATACCTCCGGCACCACCTCGCGGCCGAAGCTCGTCCCGCTCTCCCAGCGCAACATCATGGCCTCGGCCCGGCATATCGGCGCGACCCTGGCGCTGACGGCGGCCGACCGCTGCCTCAACATCATGCCTTTGTTCCACATCCACGGCCTGATCGGGGCCGTATTGTCGTCGCTGGCGGCGGGCGGCAGCGTGTTCTGCACGCCCGGGTTCAACGCCCTGAAGTTCTTTGCCTGGCTCGATGAGGCGGCACCCAGCTGGTACAGCGCGGTGCCGACCATGCATCAGGCGATCCTGTCGCGGGCCGAGCGCAACCGGGAGGCGATCGCGCGCCGGAAGCTGCGCTTCATCCGCTCCTCCTCGGCCTCCCTGCCGCCGCCTGTCATGGCGGAGCTGGAGCAGACCTTCGGCTGTCCGGTCATCGAGTCCTACGGCATGACCGAGGCCTCCCATCAGATGACCAGCAACCCGCTGCCGCCGCGGCCACGCAAGCCCGGCACGGTCGGGCCGGCGGCCGGGCCGGAGGTGGCCGTCCTCGACGAGGCCGGCAGGCCGGCGCCGGCAGGCTCCACCGGCGAGGTCGCAATCCGCGGGCCGAACGTGACCGCTGGCTATGTGGCCAATCCGGCGGCCAACGCGAGCGCCTTCACCGACGGCTGGTTCAGGACCGGCGACCAGGGTGTGCTCGACGCCGACGGCTATCTCACCATCACCGGCCGGCTCAAGGAGCTGATCAACCGCGGCGGCGAGAAGATCTCGCCGCGCGAGGTCGACGACCTCCTGATGACCCATCCGGCGGTGGCCCAGGCCGTCACCTTCGCCCTGCCCCACGACAAGCTGGGCGAGGAGGTCGCCGCCGCCATCGTGCTGCGCGAGGGCCGCACGGCGACCGAACGCGAGCTGCGCGACTTCGTTTCCACCCGGCTCGCCGACTTCAAGGTGCCGCGCAAGGTGGTGTTCCTGGCGGAGATCCCGAAGGGCGCCACCGGCAAGCTGCAGCGCATCGGCCTCGCCGCCAAGCTCGGGTTGACCGCGTGAAGATCTGCATCTACGGCGCCGGCGCCATCGGCGGGCTGTTGGGCGCGCAACTGGCGCTGGCCGGCGAGGAGGTCACGCTGATCGGGCGCGGGCCGCATCTCGCAGCCATCCAGGCCGGCGGGCTCAAGCTGCGCACGGAGGGCAAGGAACTGCTGGCACGGCCGAAGGCCACGAGCGATCCCCGGGAGGCAGGACCGCAGGACTACGTGATCGTGACGCTCAAGGCCCATTCGGTGGCGGCCATCGCCACCGCGATGCAGCCCTTGCTGGGGCCGGAGACCGCCGTGGTGACGGCCATGAACGGCGTGCCCTGGTGGTATTTCTACAGGCTGGCCGGGCCGCATGAGGGCTACCGCATCCGCAGCGTCGATCCCGACGGGACGCTGTCGCGACTGATCTCCGGGGAGCGCTGTCTGGGCTGCGTGGTCTATCCGGCGGCCGAGGTAGTGGCGCCCGGCGTGGTCGAGCACTACTACGGCAACCGTTTCATGCTGGGCGAGCCGGACGGCAGCAAGTCCGCGCGGGCGACCCGGCTCTCGGACGCGCTGACGCGGGCCGGCTTCAAGGCGCCGGTGCGGCCCCGCATCCGCGACGACATCTGGGTGAAGCTGTGGGGCAACCTCTCCTTCAACCCGGTGAGCGCGCTCACCACCGGCACCCTCGCCGGCATCGCCAACGATCCCGGCACCCGCGCCGTCGTGCGGCATATGATGGCAGAGGCCGAGGCGGTCGGCACCGCCCTCGGCGTCAAGTTCGGCGTCGACATCGACACCCGCATCGGGTGGGCCGCCGACATCGGCGAGCACCGCACCTCCATGCTGCAGGACCTGGAGCTGGGCCGGCCGATGGAGATCGACGCCCTCGTGAGCGCGGTGGCCGAGATGGGCGACCTGGTCGGCGTCGACACGCCCTTCATCGACGCGGTGCTGGCGCTGGTGATCCAGCGGGCAAGGATGGCCGGCTGTTACCCGAAGTAAGCGGGCAAAAGCAGACCGACGCTCCATCCGGCGTCCGCGATCAAAATCGAGCGATCGACCCCATGTCCAGCGGGAAATCACGTCCAGCGGAGCGGTGATCCCTTATCGGCCGGCCCTGAGTCCAGCGCGCAAAATCGAAAACAACCTTACGCATCGGCAGGCGGGGAACGGGCGGCGAGCGCCATTCGATCTTGAGAACGATCGACCTTCCTTCGCCCGCCGAGCCTACTCCGCCGAAGCGGCTGCGAAGGCTGGAAGCGGGCTTCGCGAAGGCGGGTGGACCCCATGCCAAGCGGAGAAAGGGTGCTTGCCTGGGACTCGTCGTTCAACCATACGCACAAGATCCACCCGACGGGCGGAACGAGCCTTCGGTGTCGCCCGACTACACCGACGCGCGCGTCTGACCTATTCACGATGTCAAATATCGAGCGGGTTCGCCGCGCCGGCCTAGACGAGGTCGGACCCGGCAAATCCGTGTGATCGCAATATAAGAACAAACGAGGAACTTGTCAACAAGGTACTCGTCGCGGTCTTGGGTCACTTTGCTTTTTCAAAGGCCACCAGGCAGTCGGTGATCTTTCCCTCGTCACCCGACAACTGTCGGCGCAGGGACCGGACGGTGTCGCCCCGCTCGAACTCCCAGGCTTCACCCTCTAGCGGCGCCTCGATAAGCCGATAGAGATTGTCATGCAGACGCTGAGCTGTGACCGGACGCCAAACGTCCACGCCCTCGTCCAGCAAGTAGACATAGACAGTCTCGGTCTTTGTGGAGCATTCCCCGGTTACGAGTCGAGCAAGTTGCAGATCGCACCGCGCATATTGACTCTGTAGTCGCTACAGGTATTAGGCCTGACAGCGACAGAATATCCATGCCCGGACTGGCGGAGCACACCATGACAGAGGACCAATCGGGCACAACTCCGGTCGTCCCGGATTGGACGGTCGTGACAGCTCCTGCGGCGCGACGAGCGCTCGAAGGAATTCTCGCGGCAGGACACTACGACAGCCGCTTCGACGGGATTGACCCGGGTGCTGCGCGGGTCCTGGCTCATGTCCTGCGCCTCTATGCCCGCTTGGGCTGCGCGCCGGCCATAGACGACCTGGCCGCGAGTGCCGCTCTGCCGAGGCCGGTCGTGAGGCAACACTTGGCCTACCTTCGCGCGCGCGATCTCGTCCTTCTCGATCCGACGGACGAGACGATTCGCGGCGCCTATCCGTTCAGAGATGCCGCGACCGGGCACAGCGTGACCTTCGAGAGGACGGAGCGCACGCTCGCCACGATGTGCGCCATCGACGCGCTGGGCGCCGGCGCCATGTGCCGAGACGATGCACTGATTCGCTCTGCCTGCCGCGCGTGCGGCCGCGACGTGGTCGCGTACACGAAGCACCAGGGCATGACCCTGAGGCAGGTCACGCCGACCGGCGCCGCCGTTTGGGTGGGTCTTCGGCCGTCGGGCGGGTGCGCTGCGGACACGCTCTGCACGGAACTCCTGTTCTTTTGCAGCGACGAGCATCTCGCACGCTGGCGCGAGGACCGCAGCGACGGCCATCGTCTGTCGCCCGAGGAGGCCTTCCAGGTCGGCAAGGCGCTGTTCATCGACCGCGCCATGATGGGACGGATTTGAGCGCGCCGCTGCGCGATCATCGTCGGGGATCGAAGAGCGCTTCGATGACCGGGCAATCCGGCACCTTGCCGCCCCTGCACTTGCCGGCGATCTCCGCCAGGGTGCGCTCGAGGCGTCGAAGGTCGGCGATCTTGCGGCGGACGTCCCCGAGATGGTCGAGGGTGATCGCCTTGACCTCGGCACAGGTGTAATGGCCGCCATCGACAAGCTGCAGCAAGCCGCGGACCTCGTCGAGCGAAAAGCCAAGCTCCCGGCTGCGGCGGACGAAGCCGAGGCGCATCAACAGGTCCTGACCGTAGATGCGATGGCCGCCGGCGCTGCGTGGCGGCTTCGGCAGGACGCCGACGCGTTCGTAGAAGCGGATGGTCTCGATATTGACCCCGGTGCGCTTCGACAGTGCGCCGATGGTCAGCGCCGGACCTCGCGAAACCGTGATCGCGGGCATGACGGACTCTCTTGAATCTGTAGCTGCTACAGGCCCCATCTTACCACTGGAATTTCCGAGCAGAAGGTCGAGGACGAGATGGACCGAGGGGGTCAAGCCGCATTCGGCGCAGCGGAACGAGCCGCCGGCCGCAAAGCGGGGTTTGCCGCGGCCGGCGGCGTGCTGGGCGCCGTCGCGGCAATGTCCTGCTGCATCCTGCCGCTCGCGCTCTTCGCGCTCGGCGTCGGCGGCGCCTGGATCGGCAACCTGACGGCCCTGGCGCCCTACCAGCCGATCTTCATCGGCGTCACCTTGGCCTTCCTGGCGACAGGGTACTACCTCGTCTACCGGAAGCCGCGCGCTGCCTGTGCCGAAGGCGAAGTCTGTACGCGACCCCTGCCGCGCCGAGGCGTGAAGCTGGCCCTCTGGGTAGCCACAGCGCTCGTGGTCGCGGCCCTGGCGTTTCCCTATGTCGCCCGGCCGCTGCTGGGCACGTGAGAGAATGATGGAGAAACCGATGACGCGCATCCTCGCGTTGATGAGCTTCGCGGCGATGGTCCTCGCCGGCGCCGCTGCTTCCGCCGCCGAGCGGACCGTAACGCTGGCCGTCGACAATATGTACTGCGAGGCTTGCCCCTACATCGTGAAGGAAAGCCTCGCCAGGGTGCCAGGCGTTCAGACCGTCGTCGTGTCGTCCCAGCAGAAGAGCGCGACCGTCACCTATGACGACCAGAAGACGACGCTCGACGCGTTGACGTCGGCAACGACGCAGGCCGGCTACCCTTCGCGGGTGATGCCGTGATCGAGCATTCCGTCATCACCTGTCCGAGCTGCGGACATCAGGCGACCGAGCGGATGCCTGCGGACGCCTGCCAGTATTTCTATGACTGCCAGGGCTGCGGCGCGCTGTTGAAGCCGAGATCGGGCGACTGCTGCGTGTTCTGCTCGTATGGATCCGTCCCCTGCCCTCCCATCCAGCAGGCGCGAGACTGCTGCCAGAGAGCGCCATAGGCGAACTGCCTGCCCGTATCGTTCAGCCGGCGCATGCTCTCTTATTTATTTCGATTATTCCGGAAATATCGTTGACGAACGGCGGACACATCTGATACCGTCAAATCAGCTTATTCGACAATTCCGGATTTATCGTAGAATGGCTCCAGCCCGCATCTCCCACGCCCGCGCCGTCCGCGCGCTCGACGCCCTCGCCCACGACACCCGGCTCAAGGTGCACCGCCTGCTCGTGCAGGCCGGACAGGATGGGCTCTCGGCCGGCTTCATCGCCCGCAAGCTCGGGCTGCCGGCATCGTCGCTGTCGTTCCACCTCATGCATCTGCAGACGGCCGAGCTGGTCACGCAGCGGCGCGCCGGGCGATCGCTGATCTATGCGGTCGACTTTGCGGTCATGGATGGGCTGATGGCCTATCTGCAGGAGAACTGCTGCCGCGGTTTCGCCGGCGACGGTTGCGATGCCGACGCGTGCGCGGGGGAAGAGCGGAAGTTCGAGGGAACGAGTTCGTGATGGGCGCCGCCGGAGGCACCACCGATCTGCGAAGGACGAAGAGCATGAATACACGGGAGTCGCTTCCGATCGCCGTCATCGGCGCCGGCCCGATCGGGCTGGCGGCGGCGGCGCACCTGGCGACGCGCAATCTGCCCTTCGTCGTGATCGAGGCTGGCGCCGGCCCGGGCGCCGCCGTCGCCGAATGGGGCCATGTGACGATCTTCTCGCCCTGGCGCTTCAACATCGACGCCGCGGCCCGCGGCCTGCTCGAGCCGACGGGCTGGCGCATCGACGACCTCGATCGCGATCCCAAGGGCCGCGAGCTCGTCGACCGCTATCTGGCACCCTTGGCGGCGCATCCGCGGATCGCCCCGCATCTGCGACTTCGCTCCGAGGTCGTCGCGGTGACGCGCCAATCCATGGATCGGGTTCCCTCGAAGGGACGCGACGAGCGGCCGTTCGAGATCGCAATGGTCGGCGAGAGCGGGCAGCAGGAATCGCTGCTCGCCCGCGCGGTCATCGATGCGTCCGGCACCTGGCGCAGCCCCAATCCGGCCGGCGCCAGCGGCGTTCCTGCCGTCGGCGAGAAAGAGGCCGGCGCGCGCATCCGCTATGGCATTCCCGATGCCTTCGGTGCGGAGCGCTCGCGCTATGCGGGTCGCAAAGTTCTGGTCATCGGCTCCGGCCACTCGGCCATGGATGCGGTGATAGGGCTCGCGCGGCTGAAGGCCGAGGCGCCGCAGACCACGGTGTTGTGGGCCATGCGATCGGCGCCGACCGCGAAGACCTTCGGCGGCCTGACCGACGACCGGCTGGCGAGTCGCGGCGCTCTCGGCGAGCGCGCAAAGGCCGCGGTCGATCGAGGCGACGTGACGATTGTCGCGCCGTTCCGCGTCGCGGCATTTTCGCTTGCGGAAGGCGGAGTCTCCGTCGGCGGCGAGACGGCGGACGGCGGGCGGACGATCGCCGTCGACGAGGCGATCGTGGCGACGGGATTTCGCCCGGACTATTCGGCCTTGAGCGAGATCCGTCTCGACCTGCATCCGTGGCTGGAATGCCCGCGCGTCCTCGGCCCGCTGATCGATCCCAACGAACATAGCTGCGGCACCGTTCCGCCGCACGGGGTCAGAGAACTCGAACATCCGGAGCGGGATTTCTACATCGTGGGCATGAAGAGCTATGGGCGCGCGCCGACGTTCCTGATGATGACGGGCTACGAGCAGGTCCGCTCGGTCGTGGCCGCGCTCGCGGGCGACCACGAGGCGGCGTTCGATACGCGGCTCGTGCTGCCGGAGACCGGCGTATGCGACGGACCGGGATTGTCCGATGAGGCCGCCGGTTGTGCGCTTCCGGATGCCCCGGCCGCCGCCGCCGGATGTTGCGGGCCGTCGAAAGGCAATGCCGTCCGCCCGGGTTCGCGGCAGAGCGCGGCGGCGGACGTCATCGCGGCAGGCTGACGCTCCCGTCCGGGGCTGTTGCCGTGTCCGGCCGCTTTCCGTGGCCGCTGGTGCTCGCACTCGCCCTGGCGCAGCTCGTGGCGTGGGGCACGTTCTATTATGCCTTCGCCATTCTCATGACGCCCATGGGGGCGGAGTTCGGCTGGTCGAAGACCGCGATGAACGGCGCGCTGTCGCTCGGCCTTGCCGTGACGGGGCTCGCCTCCTTCGGCATCGGCCGCCGGATCGACCGGCACGGCGGTCGAGTCCTGATGACAGTCGGCGCGCTCTTCGGCGCGGTCCTGCTCGTCCTGTGGTCGCAGATTACGGCGCTCTGGCAGCTCTATGTCCTCTGGGTGGGCATCGGCGCCGTCTGCGCGACGATCCTCTATGATCCGGTCTTCGCGGTCGTGGCGCGCGCGTTTGCCGCCGACTACCGCCGGGCGATCACGACCATCACGCTCCTCGGCGGGCTCGCCAGCACCGTATTCATCCCCGCGACGCAGGCGCTGGTCGCGTTCTTCGGCTGGCGTCACGCACTTCTCGGCCTGGCGCTGATCGAACTTCCGATCTGCGCCGGCATTCCCTGGATCCTGCTGCGCGGCCGCGAGACGGCGGTCGCCGCGACGGCCGTGTCGACGGAGAGCCGCAGCGTCGGCATCGTCGCACGCGCGATGCGGCAGCCGGTCTATTGGCTGCTGGTGGCGAGCTTCATCAGCTTCGCTCTCTTCTATACCGCCCTCCTGTTCAATCTCGTCCCGCTGCTGCGGGAGCGGGGCTTCACGACCGGACAGGCCGTGGCCGTTTATGCCTGCATCGGGCCGTCCCAGGTGGCGGGCCGGATCGTGCTGCTCACGCTGGAGCGCTGGCTCACGGCGACCATCGCCGGCATCGTCGCGACGGCGCTGCCGGTGGCGGCGCTGGTCATTCTCGGCGCGACGGCGCCCGACTCGCTCTCCGTGTACGTGTTCGCGGTCGCGTTCGGGGCGGGCATGGGAATCAAGACGATCGTGCAGGCCACCGCCGCGCCGGAGTTCCTGGGCCGCGAAGGTTACGGCGCCCTGCAAGGATCGATCATGACGCCCATCTATGCCGCGCAGGCCATGTCGCCGTTTGCCGCCGCGATGATCTGGCAGTTCGGCGGCGGGTACGACCTGTTGGAGCGCGTGCTGCTGCTGTGCGCCGTTGTATCCGCAGTCGCCTTCGCGCTGGCCGCTTTCCTGGCATCGAAACTGCCGTCGCGCCTCCGCCCGGGCGCTCCGTAGACTGTCGGGGCCTAGCCAAAGGGAAGAAAGATTCACCGCAGAGACGCGGAGACGCAGAGAAGGAAGGAGAACGCAGAGAAGGATTCCGGTGCGCCTGCGGCGCACAAGCGAGTTATCTGCGCTCATCGCTGCTTATCCGCCTTGATCTCCGTTGTCCTTCTCTGCGTCTCTGCGGTTCACTAGACTTCCTCCGACAAGAGGCGGCGGCGGAGCCGGCTACTTCGCCTTCACGCTCGCGGTGATGGACGCGATCACCTCCGACGCCATCTTGAACTGCGCGTCGCGATCCGTGATCCCGTGGCGGTGGGCGATATAGGCGAAATCGGTGTAGACGGCCCAGACGTCGCCCTGCGCGTCCTGGAAGACCAGCAGCCGCACCGGCCAATCGATGCCGGCGGCCGGATTCGACGTGATGAACTGCGATCCCAGGGCCGGGTTGCCGAAGACCAGGAGCGATAACGGCCGCAGCCTGATGCCGGCGTCGGCCGCGAGCTTGGATTGGTCGATCAGCGCGAAGAACATGAGCTTCTTGTCGGCGATGTCCTTCTGGAGACGCGCGATCGTCTCGTCCAGGGGATAGGCGCTCTTGACTCTGACGAGACCATCGTCGGAGACGGCCTGGGTGACGCCCCCGGCCTGCGTCGCCGCCGACGACAGGATCAGGCCGGACGCCAGCATGACGGCCGAACAGATCTTCAGGATACGCGTGAACATATGCTCCTCCTCTTGGCAGTTGCCCGCGCGAGGACGCGAGCATCGGACACGAGAATGAGGAAACGCCGCGGGGAGCGGAAATGCCGAAAGGCTTCCGAATCGATAGCGGCGCGCTATGGCGCTAGGCAGGGTTGACTTGAAGGTGACACATTTGCGTTTGTCACCCCCGCGAAAGCGGGGGTCCAGGGCAAGCGATGGAGCGATTGCCCTGGATTCCCGCTTTCGCGGGAATGACAATGCTGGTGTGTCGTGACTTACGAATCGCTGCTTACGATTCCCAGCCGCGCTCCAGCAGCAGGCGCACCGCCTGCGTGCGGTTGCGGACGACGAGCTTGCGGTAGATCGAGCGCAGATGCAGGGCGACCGTGACCTCTTCGATCTGCAGGTCGCGGGCGATCTCCTTGTTGGTGTGGCCGAGCATGAGTTGCTTGATGACGTCGCGCTCGCGCTTCGAGAACTCGGCGACGCCGGCCGCCTCGCCGCCCACCACCGCCGCGCTCGTGTTCAACGCCGACTCCGGCACGTAGCGCTCGCCGGCGAGGATCAGCCGCAGGGCGTTCAACATGCCGGCCGCGCGCATGGTCTTCGGCAGATAGCCGGCGGCGCCGGCCTGCAGCGCTTCGCGGATCGTCTGTGGATCGATCTGGCCGGAGAGGATCGCGACCGGCACCTCCGGCCGCTTCTGCCGCACGGCCTGCAGCCCGGCGAACCCGTTCATGCCGGGCATGCGCAGGTCGAGCAGAATGAGATCGAGCCGCTCTGCCGTGCGCGCGAACTCGAGGACCTGCTGCAACGTGCCGGCATGGTAAACGCGGACGTCGGCGTCGAGTTCCTTGAGCTGTCGTTCGAGCAACTCGCGAATCAACGCGTGATCGTCGGCGACGATCACGTGCAAAGGTGGGGTGCGGACCACGGTTTATTCTGCCGTCGGACATCGTTCCTACGCAAGGGATAATGGCGCACTCGATATTTGCTCCGCGTCGAACGACGGTCACAAATCGATTCGCCGTTACTCTACGAAAGCGCGCAGCGCGCGAGCGGCCGCGTCATCGGCGGTCGTGGAAATGAGAATGCGCGGATGATGAATCGCAAATGCGCGAAGAGCGGCAGGGCTCAAGGGCAGATTCTTTGTTCGGATATCCTGGACCGCGAGCAATCGACGTTTCATCACCAATATTTTTTATGCTTGATATCCATAGAAATTGGTAATCATGAATACTATAACTTATTGGATCACATCCGGGTTTTATCTTCAGTCTGCGCGGATCGTTTTAACGATCACTAAGAACGACGCCCCTAGACTGCTCTCGTCCGCGGCGGAACCGGCCTGAAAAGGCCGGCTCGCAGAACGGGGACCCAGGCATTCACGCGAAGGCGCCCGGCGCACCCGGGCAAGCCCTGCGCGTTTCGGCACACGCGGGGAACGACCGGACCCGCATGGTGTGAAACGCCGCGTGAATGCCTCGGGTCGCCGCGGGCACGCCGGATGCGGCGCGCGAGGGGAATGGTCCGGGGACCAGCATGACAGTCACGCCACCGCGGCAACGGCAGACGGAGCCGGCCCTGCCGCCGGCGATCGATATCGACTCCTTCCGCCAGGTCACGGCGGCGCTGACGCGCTGCGCCATGGAGGCGACGGCGACCGCTCCGTCCGGCGGCGGCGAGCGGCACCAGCGGCTCGCGCACGCCATCCACGCGAACATGGAGCTGTGGGGAGCGGTGCTCCACGCGATGCTCAGAGGCGCGCGGGCGTTGCCGCCGCCCCTGCGGACCCAGCTGGTGGAACTCGCGGAGGTGAGCATCCGCCACGGGTCGCACGTCCTGCGGGGCGACGGCGCCGTCGACCCGCTGATCGCCCTCAACCGCTCGGTCATCGAGGGGCTGCAACAGGCCGGCGGCAAGCAGGCGGCGGCGCCCGATCGCTGACCAGGCGCGGCCGCCGCTGCAACCGATTTCTGCAACGGATTCACGCGAACGGACTGTCGCCTGCGGCCCTCCACACCGAATATTAACCATGTTGCGGGAGCCTGATATGGTCTCCTCGGTGGATATGACCGGCAGCCGCTGAGACGGTTCGTATTCGCAGCTCAGATCCCCCGCGTCGGACCGCGGCTGTCAGCCGGCGAACCGACGTCGGGGGTGCGTTGCGGGCGGAGAGATCAAAGAACAGAATGGCAATGCGCGCCCTAAGTGTTCCCGCTCGCCAGACTCCGCCGCTCGCAGGCCCGAACGGCCGGCTCCCGATCCTGTTCAGCCTGGCGGGCATCTGCACTGTCGGCGCCTTCACGCTCGGCCTCACGCTGGCCGCCTGGCATTTCGTGAACAGCAGCGAGATGCGGCGCGCCGAGACGCAGTTCGACGCGCGCGTGCAGGCTGTCGTCGCCTCGATCGGCAGCCGCATGGCCGCCTACGAGCAGGTCTTGCGCGGCGGCGTCGGGCTGTTCGACGCCAGCCAATCGGTGGAGCGCGAGGAATGGCACGCCTATGTGCGGGCGCTGCGGGTCGCGGACAACTATCCGGGCATTCTCGGCATCGGGTTCGGACCGCTCATCACGCACGCCGACCACGACGCGCATATCCGGCGCATGCGCGCGGAGGGGCTTGCCGACTATCAGATCTGGCCCGAAGGCGAGCGAAGCGAGTTTGTGCCCGTCACCTATCTGGAGCGTTTCGAGGGTCCCAACCCGCGGGTGTTCGGGTTCGACATGATGTCCGAGCCGAGTCGCCGCGCCGCCATGCAGCGGGCGTGGAGGAGCGGCGCCGCCACGCTGACGGGCGTCGTGCGGCTGGCGACGGGCGCCGACAACCGGCCGGCGGGCCTGCTGATGTATCTGCCGGTCGCCCGCCACGGCCAGCCGTCCACCGGCGCGGCCGGACATCGCGCCGCGCCGGCGGGCTTCGTGTACGCTTCGTTTCGCCTGGAGACCCTGATGAAGGCCGTCCTCGGCGACTACCGGAGCGACTTCGCGCTCGAACTGCGCGACGCCGCCGCCGCCGACGCGCCGCCGATGTTCGAGAGCGGCGAATTCCCGGCGGCGACGCCGTTCGAACGGACTCAGAATATGCAGCTGTACGGCCGCACCTGGAGCCTGCGGCTGGCCGCCCTGCCCGGATATCAGATGGGCATCGAGCGATGGAAATCGGGCGCCGTCCTGGTGGCGGGGAGTGCGCTCAGCCTCGTGCTCATGGCGCTGATGTGGGCGGCGAAGGGCACGCGCAGCGCCGCGCTGCGGCTGGCGGGCGACATGACCGCCGCCTTGCGGGCGAGCGAGGCCAAGTACCGCGCCATCGTCGAAGAGCAGACCGAGCTGGTCTGCCGCTTCCGGCCCGGCGGCGCCCTCACCTTCGTCAACGATGCCTATTGCCGCTACTTCGGCAGGACGGCCGAACAGCTCGTGGGCACGCCGTTCCTCGCGCAGATTCCCGAGGCGGACCATGCGGCGGTCATGGCGCCCTCCCGCGGCCTCACGGCCGCCCATCCGACGGCAACCATCGAGCACCGCACGGTGCGTCCCGGCGGCGAGATCCGCTGGCACCAATGGACCAAGCACGCCCTCTATGACGCCGACGGACAACTGCTGGAATACCAGGCCGTCGGGCGCGACATCAGCGAGCAGAAGCGAGCCGAGGACGCGCTGCACGAGAGCCGCGCGCTGCTGCGCGCCGTCATCGACGCGGTGCCGGCGACGATCAACGTCAAGGACTGCGACGGCCGCTACGTGCTGGTGAACGCGGCCCTCGCGCACTACCACCGGCGGGCGGTCGACGCCTTTCCCGGGAAGACGCCGGACGATTTCTATCCGGAGGCCTACGCGGCGCGCATCCGCGCGCGCGACGCCGAGATCATCGCGACCGGCGCGCCGACCGGCCTCTACGAGCTGAACTACACCGATGCCGACGGCCGGGCGAGCACCTGGCTCGCCACCGCGGTGCCGCTGCGCGACGACATCGGCGCCGTCAAGTACGTCGTCAGCGTCGGCCTCGACATCACCCAGCGCAAGCAGGCCGAGGAAGCGCTGCGGGAGAGCCGGGCCCTGCTGCGCGCGGTCATCGACGCCGTGCCGGCGACGATCCGCGTCAAGGACGGCAACCTGCGCTACGCGCTGGTCAACCAGGCGCTCGCCAACTATCACAACCTGCCGGTCGACGCCTTTCCGGGCAAAACGCCGTCCGACTTCTACCCGGCGGACTACGCCAACGCCGTGCAGGCGCGCGACGCCGGGATCATCGCGACGGGCGAGCGGGTGGGGCTGCACGAGGTGGACTACACCGAAAACGACGGCCGGGAGACGACCTGGCTCGCCACCTCGGTGCCGCTGCGCGACGACGGCGGCGCGGTGAAATATGTCGTCGGCGTCAGCCTCGACATCACCCAGCGCAAGCAGGCCGAGCGGGCCCTGGCCGAAAGCGAGCGCAACTATCGCCAGCTGATCGAAACGCAGACCGAGCTGGTCACGCGCTTCCGGCCGGACACCGCCATGACGTTCGTCAACCCGGCCTATTGCCGCTATCACGGCCAGCCGTCCGAGGCGCTGCTGGGCACGAAATGGATCGAGCAGGTCTACGCGGATGATCGCCCGGGGATCGAGCAGTTCCTGGCTCAGCTGACGCCGGAGAATCCGTCCGGCGCGTGCGAGCACCGCGTCGTGCTGGCCGGCGGCGAGATCCGCTGGCAGCAATGGTCCGACACCGCCCGCTTCGATGCCGGCGGCCGGGTGGTCGAGTATCAATCGGTCGGGCGCGACGTCACCGCCCGGAAACTGGCCGAACAGAATTTGCGCGAGAGCGAACGCCGCATGCGGCATCTGGTCGAATCCGCGGGCGTCGTGCCGTACACCTGGGACATCGAAGCCAGGCGCTACAGCTACATCGGACCGCAGGTCGAGCGGCTCTTCGGCCATTCGCCGGCGCAGTGGTTCGACACCGGGAAGTGGGTGCAGACCCTGCATCCCGACGACCGCGCGCGCGTGGAGTGCAAGCTGCAGGAATTCCTCCGGCAGCCCGGCGACGGCAGCATGGAATACCGCATGCTCAGGCCCGACGGCAGCGTCGTCTGGGTGCGGGACATCATCCAGATCGAGACCGACGAGAACGGGCGCAAGGTCGGTTACGGCACCGTCGTCGACGTCACCGACAGCAAGCAGCAGGAGGGCCAGCTGCTGCAGGCGCAGAAGATGGAGGCCGTCGGCCAGCTGACGAGCGGCATCGCGCACGACTTCAACAACCTGCTGATGATCGTGACCGTGAACCTCGATATGCTGCTGCCGCGCCTCGACCCCGACGACCCGCTGGCCCGCGAGCTTGCCGAAGCCGCGCTCGCGGCCGGCCTCGACGGCGCCGAGCTGACCCGCCAGCTCCTCACCTACGCGCGCAGGCAGCCGATGCAGGCGGTGCCCGTCGACCTCAACGCGCTGGTGACCCGCAGCGTCGGCCTCCTGCGGCGCACGCTGAGCAACCTCGTGGATATCGAGACGGAGCTGGCCGCGGACCTGTGGCCGATCGAGAGCGATCCGGCCCAGCTGGAGGCGGCGCTGACCAATCTCGCCATCAACGCGCGCGACGCCATGCCGATGGGCGGCCGCCTGACGATCGCGACCGAAAATCGGCATTTCGAAGCCCAGGGTGCGTCGGCCAACGGCGAACTCAAGCCCGGCGACTACGTCGTGCTGATGGTGGCCGACACCGGTTCCGGCATTCCGCCCGACATCATCGGGCGCGTGTTCGAACCGTTCTTCACGACCAAGGCCGTCGGCAAGGGCAGCGGCCTCGGCCTCAGCATGATCTACGGCTTCGCCAAGCAGTCGGACGGCCATGTCGAGATCGGAAGCGAGGTCGACCGCGGCACGACCGTGCGCCTCTATCTGCCGCGCGCGACGCGGGCGCCGGAGCGGGCACCCGCCGTCGTCCGCCGCAGCGAACCGGCCGCAGCGGCCGGCGAGCTGATCCTGGTGGTCGAGGACAACGCCACCGTGCGCAAGTCGGTGGTGCGGCAGCTCGAGAAGCTGGGCTATCGCACGCTCGAGGCGGAAGACGGACAGGGGGCGCTCGCCCTCCTCGATCGCGATCCCCGCATCGACCTGCTGTTCAGCGACGTCGTCATGCCCGGCGGCATGTCCGGGCGGCAGCTGGCGGCGGCGGTGCGGCGGCGGCGGCCGGACGTCAAGATCCTGCTCACCTCGGGCTTCCCGGACAAGGCCCGCGACGCGCGCGCGAGTGAGCGCAAGGAACCCGTGCTCGGCAAGCCCTACCGGCAGCGCGACCTCGCCCTCAAGCTGCGCGAGATCCTGCAGACCGAGACGGTTTGAGGGGACGACGTTGAACGACTGCCCTGAAGGTCGTTCCGGCGAAAGCCAGTCGATCTGACGCAAGGCCGCAATACAGAGTCCCCTCTCCCCTTGCGGGAGAGGGACAGGGTGAGGGGCTACGCGCGGATGCGCGCCAAGAGTCGTATTCGCAGCCAGGGCAACGATGCAAGGACAGACGAGAACCGCGTCGCGCCCATCGCTTCGGTCTTCGCCGGCGCGACCGGCACGATGGACTCTTCTTTCGCCTGCCGGCGCAGCCCCTCACCCTATCCCTCTCCCACAAGGGGAGAGGGGACTCTCTTGTTGCACAACGCCTCCACTCGAGCCGCGATCTGAGCGCTAGTAATCGAACGGGATGAACTGAAACAGCCAGGTCTCGCTCAGCGGGCGGTCGTTGTAGCGCAGGAAGGCGCGGATATCGACGGGGGCATCGCCGTCGACGGCGATGTCGAAGAAGGCGCGCCAGTGCTTGGTGCCGACGACCTGCAGCGTGTAGTCGCCGTCGATGGTGCCGCGCGCGGCGTCGACGATGAGCTGCACCGGATCGCCCTTCTTGAGATCCTCGAGCGGGCCGCCGGCGAAATCGATGACGATCTTCTTCTTGTCCTTGGGCCGCGGCTGGCCGGGAATGCCGCCGCGACCGACGCGGGTCGCGATCACGCGCGCGAGGTTGGGCGGATAGGGCTCGTCGGCGAGCCAGTGCAGGCGGTATTTGAAATTCCACTCCGACCCCGCTTTCACCGGCGCCTTCGGCAGCCAGTACGCCACGATGTTGTCGCTGATCTCGTCGTCGGTCGGGATCTCCACCAGCTGCACCGCGCCCTCGCCCCAGCCTTCGAGCGGCTCCACCCAGACGCTCGGACGGCGGTCGTAGAACACGCCGTCGTCCTCGTAGTTCTCGAAATTGCGGTCGCGCTGCAGCAGGCCGAAGCCCTTGGGATCCTTGTCGACGAACCAGCTCACCTGCAGCTGCGGCGGATCGTTGAGCGGCCGCCAGATATGCTCGCCGGCGCCGGTCAGGATCGCCAGGCCGTCGCTGTCATGGATCTCCGGCCGCCAGTCGCGCGCCTGCCGGCGGTTGGTCTCGTCGTACCAGAACATGCTGGTGAGCGGCGCCACGCCGAGACGCTTGATGTCGCTGCGCGCATAGAGCGCGGCCTCGATCTGCATGACCACGCCGTCATGCTTGGCGCACTCCATCCGATAGGCGCCGGCGATGCTGGGGCCGTCCATCAGGGCGTAGATCACCACCGCCAGCGGATCGGTCGCGGAGGGCTCGAACCAGAAGCCGGTGAAGCGCGGGAACTCCTCGGGCGTCGGCAGGCCGGTATCGATGGCGATGCCGCGGGTGGAGAGGCCGTATTGATCGAGCTGGCCGGAACTGCGGAAATAGGCGGCGCCGAGGAAGGCGAGCCAATCGGTCTTGCTGCCGGTATCCATGACGCGGAAGCCGGCGAAGCCGATGTCCTCGGGCAGCTGGGCCGCGAAGTCCGCCTTGCCGAAGCTGAACAGCGACGGCGAATACAGGATCTCACGGGCCTGACCGTCCTTGACGGCGTGGAGTTGCACCGGCGCCTTGAAGAAGCGGCCGAGATGGAAGAACTGGATGGGAAAGGGTCCGTCGTCGTTCGCCCACAGGGCGTGATTGGGAATGAAGCGGATCTGCTGATAGGCATCGTAGTCGATGCGTTCGAGCACATCGGCGAAGCGGATCACCGGCGGTTCGTACGGCTTGGACGCCAGCTGCTTGGCCTGGTCGCGCAGCCAATCGAAGTCGAACGGCTGCGCCTCGCCGAGATCGAGGCCTTCGGCGGCCGCAGCGGCCCCGCGCAACGCCAGCGCGACGAGCGGCAAGGTGCCGGCCCCCGCAAGGACTCGGCGGCGGGAGATGGGCGAATGGATTCCGGTTCGTGGGCGCATCATTCCTGACTCACCTGCGAGACTTGGCCTGCAAAGAGGGTTAAGGCCACCATCAGGAACTCGATCGTCGTCGAGCCAGTGGCGGAGAACGGAACGGCCGGCATTGATAGCCGCCGTCGAGATCGTGTCAAGCGCAGGCTCGCGGGCCAAAGTCTCAGGGCACATTGTGGCCGCCGACGCGGGTGTCCACCGCTGCTCCCCGCTTCCGCCACAATCCCGTGCTAGTCAGAAGGCTGCCGTCTGATCCGATCACAGCGGCATCTCGGGAGTGCCCTCTTGCGACACGTTCAGACAGTGCCGGCCATGCTTTTCTTTGCGGTGGCCACGCTATTCGGATGGGCACCGCACCTCATGGCCGACGGTGACGAACGCCGCATGACCTATTCGGAGATGTATTCGAAGGGCCGGCCGGCCGGATTCTATGAATCCGGATTCTCCGCAGACGCCAAGGCCTGCCGCGCCGTTCTTCATCTATTGAACCGTCCGGTGGCGATCCCGCCAGGCCTCCGCATCGGCTACAACTATGCTGAAATTGACACACTCTTCCTTCTACACACGAGCGCCAATGTCTCATGGGAAGCGAAATGGTTGAATTTCTATAAGAGCAAGACGCGCGGTGCAGGCTGGCTCGACGCTGCCACTGCCGACATTTTCAACAATGGACGTCCCCTGCGGCTATTTCGACTCAAGGGGAGCGTGAGCAGCAACTACTTCCATTCCTTCTATGCCACGCCGATCGAACGGGTTCGCGACTATATCGTTGAATCCGACGATCGCGTCGATGGCCTGCCCGTCGCAACGCTGAGGGTGCCTGTCTATGAATTGCAGGCGATCATGCTCGACTTCGACCTTGGATTCGCGGTCAAGGAACTCGGAACCACAAAGACCCCATGGGCGGGCGTATTCGCGGATATCGTGGAGATCGATGGAGGAACCTATGTGCTTGTAACGTCCGCGATCGAAGAGTACCGACGAGGCCGAGCCTATCTGCTGAAGTTCAGCTCGTACAAAGACCGAGAAGTCGTGTGCGAATTCAAGAGCCGCTACGTGTTCATCAACGAATAATCATCGGAAGCGCCGCCACCTGTAGCGAAGCGCCAGGCCGAAGTCGGCATCGTCGTGAGGAGGCCGTGATCGCGACGCCGGCGCGGGTCGCAGAGCGTTCCTTTCCGCAGGCTCACTCCAGCGCCCGCGCGAGGAAGGGCAGGCTGATGTCCATGCGGTAGTCGATGTCGGAGTGGTTGTCGGGGAACTCCTCGTAGGTGTGGGCGATGCCGAGGCGGGTGAGCGCGCGGTTGAGCTGGCGGGCGCCGTAGTGCAGGTGGAACTGGTCCTCGTTGCCGCAGTCGATGTAGATGGCCTTGAGGCGGCGCAGGTTGTCGGCGCAGGCGTCGGCCATGCGCACGGGATCGTGGGCCAACCAGTTCCGCCAGCGCTCCGGCATCAGTTCGCAGGTCTCGAGATCGACGGGCAGGCGGATGCCCAGGAACTGCGTCGGGTCGGGATCGTAGCTGGCCGCCATGGCCAGGGCGTTGATCGTGGTGATCTCCTTCTCCTTCGGCTTCGTCGTCTGCTCGAAGGCATGCATGAAGTTCTCGATCGAGCGGTCATGCTTGGCGAGCTCGTTGAGTGCTACGGGCATGTCCTGGAGATAGCAGACCTCGAAAGCCATATCGCCGGAGTGGCAGGCGAGCGCCGACCAGACGTCCGGCCGCCGCATGCCGTGGACGATGGCGCCGTAGCCGCCGGAGGACTTGCCGAACACGCCGCGCCGGCCGGGCCCGCCGCAGCCCAGCTCGCGCTCGACCAGCGGCACCACCTCGTCGACGAGATAGTCCTCGTAGCGGCCGATGGCGGCGCTGTTGATGTACTGGTTGCCGCCGAGGCGGCTGAAGCAATCGGGGAAGGCCACGACGACCGGCGGCATGCCGCCTTCGCCGATCAGGCGATCGAGGCGCTCCGGCAGGTTCTCGGTGAAGGGTCGCCAGTTGGTATGCGACTGTCCCGAGCCGGTGAAGCCGACGAGATCGACCAGCAGCGGATAGCGCCGCGCCTTGTCATGACCGGCCGGCACATACACCCGCAGCTCGCGCGCGGTCGGGTCGCCGAGCAGGTTGCCCTTCAGGACCTCGCTCTCGACGGTGAAGCGGCGGAGCTCGCCGGCCGGCACGGTGCGGTTTCTGCGCATGGGCCGCTACTCTTTCCGTAGTTGCAGGAACTGTGGCGCGTCATTTTTCGGGCGGCGGAGGCCGGCCGTCAATGAGGAGATAGCGGCTTGGCAGTTCTTGCTGCGCCTGGTCAGATATCCCGGTCATCGCTTGGCAACTCCCCCTTAGGCTGTCATCGCCGGGCTTGACCCGGCGATCCATGCCTGAATGGGCTCCGCTCGTGTCGTGGCGCAATGGATCGCCGGGTCAAGCCCGGCGATGACAATGTTAGAATGTGAGTAAGTACGGGTCAGCACATAGTGAAATTGCTGCAACCAACTACTCGGCGGCGCCCATGTCCTTACTGCCGCCGGCGGCGCGGCGCGGCCGCAACGGGATCGGAGATTCAGCCGCTTCCGTGTCGGTCGGCGCCGGCGCGACACTGGCCCGGCGCCGCGTAAGCCACTGGCCGGCGCGTTCGAAGTAGATGTAGACGACCGGCGTGATGTAGAGCGTCAGCAGCTGGGAGGCGAGGAGGCCGCCGACGACCGTGAGACCCAGCGGGCGCCGCAGCTCGGCGCCAGCGCCGGTGCCGAGGGCGATCGGCAGGGCGCCCATGATGGCCGCCATGGTCGTCATCATGATGGGACGGAAGCGCAGCAGACAGGCCTCGCGGATGGCTTCGACCGCGTTCGACTGGCCGCCGCGCTGCCGATTGAGAGCGAAGTCGATCATCATGATCGCGTTCTTCTTGACGATGCCGATCAGCAGCACGACGCCGATGATGGCGATCACCGAGAGATCCTGCCCGACCGCCAGCAGCATCAGGAGGGCACCGAGGCCGGCCGATGGCAGGCCCGACAGGATGGTGATCGGGTGGATGAAACTTTCATAGAGGATGCCGAGCACGATGTAGATGACGAGGACGGCCGCCAGCAGCAGCAGCCCCTGGCCGCTCAGCGAATCCTGAAAGACCTGCGCCGTACCTTGGAAGCTCGGGATGACCGTGGCGGGCAGGCCGAGTTCGCGCTCGGCCGCGTCGATGCGCTTCACGGCCTCGCCGAGGGCGGTGCCCGGCGCCAGATTGAAGGAGATGGTCACCGCCGGCAGCTGCCACTGATGGTTGACGCTGAGCGGCCCCACCTGCTCGTCGATCCGCGCGAAAGCCGTGATCGGCACCAGCTTGCCCGCGGGCGAGCTGATGTAGAGGCGCGAGAGATCGTCGGTATTGCGCTGACGCGCAGGGTCGACCTCCAGGATCACCGCATAGTCGTCGGTCGGAGTGTAGATCGTGGCGACCTGGCGGGCGCCGAAGGCGCTGTACAGGCTGCTGCGGATCTGGTCGGGCGTGATGCCCATCGTCGCCGCCTTGTCCCGGTCGATCGACAGGAAGGCCTGCAGGTTCTTGGTCTCCAGGTCGGAGGTGACATCCTGGAATCCCGGCAGCTGCTTCAGCTTGGCCTCGACGAGAGGCGCCCAGTGGGACAGCTCCGCCAAGTCGGACCCCTGCAGCGTATATTGGTACTGGCTCTTGCTGAGCCGGCCGCCGATGTTGATGTTCTGCACGACCTGGAAGTAGGCGCGCACGTCCACGATCTTGGCGGTCGCCTTGCGCAGGCGCTGGAGCACCTGATCGGCGGTGGCGCGGCGCTGGCCGAAATCCTTGAGCGTGATGAACAGGCGACCCTGATTCACCGTGACGCCGCCGGCGCCGATCGTGGAGGTGACGACGGCGACGTCGGGATCCTGCTGCACGATCTTGGACACCTGCGTCTGCAAGGCCAGCATGGCGTCGAAGGAGATGTCCTGTGCCGCCTCGGTCGTGGCGGTCAGGAGCCCGGTATCCTCGGTCGGGAAGAAGCCCTTGGGCACGACGGCATAGAGATAGCCGGTGACCACCAGGGTCAGCACCGTCACGGCCAGGGTCAACCGACGATGGGCCAGCACGCGGTCCAGGCTCCAGCGATAGGCGCCGAGCAGGGCATTGAAGGCGGCCTCGAGCCCGCGCTGGAAGCGGCCGGGCGACTCCGGTGTCGAGCGCAGGAAGCGGCTGCACAGCATCGGCGTCAGCGTGAGCGACACGAAGCCGGAGATCAGGATGGTCATGGTGATGGTGACCGCGAACTCGCGGAAGACGCGGCCGACGACGCCGCCCATGAACAGCACGGGGATGAACACGGCCACCAGCGAGAGCGTCATGGAGACGATGGTGAAGCCGATCTCGCGGCCGCCGGCGAAGGCCGCCTGCATCGGCCGCTCGCCGCGCTCGACATGGCGCACGATGTTTTCCAGCATGACGATGGCGTCGTCGACCACGAAGCCGACCGACAGCGTCAGCGCCAGCAGCGACAGGTTGTCGATGCTGTAGCCGAGCATGTACATGCCGGCGCAGGTGCCGATCAGCGACACCGGCAGCGCCAGGGCCGGAATCACCGTCGCCGATACCCGACGCAGGAACAGGAAGATCACCAGCACGACGAGACCAATCGTCAGCGTGAGCGTGAATTGCACCTCGCTGACCGAGGCGCGGATCGACTGCGAGCGATCGTTGACCACATGCATCTCGATCGCTGCGGGAAGTTGCGCCCGTAAGGTCGGCAGCAGCGCCTTGATGTTGTCGACCACCTCGACCGTATTGGCGTCGGGCTGGCGTTGGATGGCCAGCGTGATCGACCGGGTACCGTTGAGCCAGCCGGCCACCCGATTGTTCTCCACGCTGTCGATGATGGTGGCGACCTCGCCCAACCGCACGGGGGCGCCCTTGCGATAGGTGACAATCAGCGACTGATAGTCGGCCGCCTTTCCCAGCTGGCCCGTGGCCTGCAGGGTGAGCAGGCGACGGTTGCCCATCAGCGTGCCCAGGGGCGCGTTCGAGTTGGTGTCGGCGAGCGCCTGGCGGACCTCGTCGATGCCGATGCCGCGCGCCGACAGCGCGTCCGGATCGACCTGGACACGCACTGCATATTTCTGCTGGCCGAAGATCTGCACCTGCGCCACCCCGGGCACGGTCGAGATGCGCTCGCCCACCTGGGTCTCCGCATAGTCGTCCACCGTCGACAGCGGCAGGACAGCGGAGGTGAGTGCCAGGAACAGGATGGGCGCGTCGGCCGGATTGACCTTGCGATAGGACGGCGGGTCCGGCATCTCGTCGGGCAGCCGGCGCTGTGCCACCGACAGGGCCGACTGCACATCCTGGGCGGCGGCGTCGATGTTGCGGCCGAGATCGAACTGGATCGTGATCTGGGTCGAGCCGAGGCTGCTCGAGGAACTCATGGTGGTGATGCCGGCGATGGTCGAGAGCTGGCGTTCGATCGGCGTCGCCACCGACGCCGCCATGGTCTCCGGGCTGGCGCCGGGCAGGTTCGCCGACACGACGATGGTGGGAAAATCCACCTGCGGCAGCGCCGCCACCGGCAGCAGACGATAGGCAAAGATCCCGAAGATGACGAAGGCGCCCATGACGAGCGTCGTCATCACCGGGCGACGGATGCAGAGCTCCGGAAGGTTCATGACTCGACGCTCGTCGCCGGCGCCTTGCCGGCCGGATGCGGCTCGACCTGCATGCCCGGCGCCAGTCGCAGCTGACCCTCGACGACCACGCTCTCGCCCGCGGACAGGCCGCTGACGATCACGCTTTCGCCAGCCACGCTGCGATCGACGACGACCGACCGCATCTCGACGGTGGAATCCGGGCGCACGACGAAGACATAGGCGCCGTTCTGGCCGTGCTGCACGGCGGCATCAGGCACGACGAGAGCGGCGGGATCGACCCGCAAGGTCAGCGTGACGTTGACGAACTGGCCCGGCCACAGACGCGTCTCCGCATTGTCGAAGGTCGCGCGCAGCTGGATGGTGCCGGTGGTGGAGTCGACCGCGTTGTCGACGAAGGTCAGGTCGCCTGCGAGCGGCGGTCCGCTGTCGCCGGGGATGGTCGTGCTCACCGTCAAGGGGCCGGCAGTCATCGCCTGGCGCACGCGCGGCAACTCGCCCTGCGGCAGGGCAAAGGCGACATAGATCGGCCGCAGCTGATTGAGCACGACCAGCGATCCCGTATCGTTCGCCTTCACCATGTTGCCGCGCGGCAGGTTGACGACGCCGGCGCGGCCATCAATGGGGGAGCGGATTTCCGTGTAGCTGAGCTGGACATTGGCGGCATCGACGGCGGCCTGATCGGCCTCGACCGTCGCCTGCAGCGAGTCGGCGCTCGCATTCGCCTGGTCCACGACCTGTTTGCTAGCGAAATTCTTCTTCACCAGCGAGGTCTGGCGCTCCACTTCGCGCTGTGCGCTGAGAAGCAGCGCCTTGTCGCGTGCCAGATTGGCCTGCGCCTGCTCCAATTGCGTGCGGATCGTGCGGTTGTCGATCGAAAACAGCAGGTCGCCTGCCTTGACGTCCTGCCCGTCCTTAAGGTGCGCCTCCATGATCTCGCCGTCGATGCGCGACTTGACGGCGACGGTGGCATAAGCGGTGACCGTGCCGATCGTACCGAACTCGACGGGCACGGGCTTGGTCGCCACGCTCGCTACAGCGACCGGCACGGCCGTCGTTGGCGACGCCTGGCCGGCGGCGGCGACGTCGGCGGGGGAGCGATCGACGCGCGGCCACAGGAACGCGCCGGCGCCCGCGAGCGCGGCCAGCAGCAGCAGGACGACGAACCGTTTCACGGCTGCGTCCCCGGCCGCGAACGCGCCGGCCCGACAGGCGACGGGTTGACGGGATGGCCTATGACCGCGTCCTCCGACTGCATCAGCGCACGCTGCCCCTGCAACGCCGATAGCCAACACATAGTATCACGACGCGGCCACGCCAGGCATGGCCGGCAGCGCGCAGCCATCCGCATGGCGGCCGGGTTGCCCGACAGCATCATCCTCTAACGCGTGAATCCGGCATTTCCGGCGCTGTCGGCGCACGCCGGCCGATTCATGCCAGCGGCCGAGTGACCTCCGCCGCAACATCAATTTTATCAACATCATCAAGGTGCTACACCGTCCCGTCGCATCGTCTGCCCGACCCTATCGTCGAAATCCGCGCGTCCTGCAAACGATTTGACGCCGCACCGTCATCGCCCATACTGGCGACGAAGGGCATCCGACGCGGCGCCTGCCGCGCGACCTTCGGTGCCGTGCCGTCGCCTCGACCCCGGACCCGGGAGGACAGGAATCGTGCAGCAAGGGAGCGCCGGCGAGGCCGCCGGAATCGCATCGGCGACAGGCGGGCCGCCCGTTCTCGAGCTCACGGATATCAGCAAATCCTTTCCCGGCGTGCAGGCGCTCAAGGGCGTGCGCTTCGACATGCGGGCCGGCGAAGTGCATGCCCTGCTGGGCGAGAACGGCGCCGGCAAGTCGACGCTGATCAAGATCGTCTCCGGCGTGCACCGGCCGGACCAGGGCAGCATCCGCATCGACGGCCAGGAGGCGGCGTTCGCCAGCCCGCTCGAGGCCCAGCGCGCGGGCATCGCCACGATCTATCAGGAGCTGCTGCTGTTTCCCGAGCTGACGGTGGCCGAGAACATCTTCATGGGCCATGCACCGCGCCGTCGCCTGGGCGCGATCGATTGGCCGCTGATGCGCGCGCAGGCGCGCGCGCTGCTGGCCTCGCTCGACATCCATGACCTCGACGTCAACCAGGTCGTCGGTACGCTCTCGGTCGGCAACCGCCAGCGCGTCGAGATCGCCAAGGCGCTGTCGCAGAACGCCCGCATCCTCATCATGGACGAGCCGACGGCCGCCCTCACCGAACGCGACGTCGAGCGGCTGTTCGCCATCGTGCGGCTGCTGCGCACGCGCGGCGTCGGCATCGTCTATATCAGCCACCGGCTGGAGGAGATCTTCCTGCTCGCCGACCGCGTGACGGTGTTCCGCGACGGCGAATATGTCGCCACCAAACGCGTGACCGAGACCGACCGCGACGACCTGATCCAGATGATGGTGGGGCGCAGGATCGATGCGCTGTTCCCGAAGTTCGAGGCGCCGATCGGCGGGCCGGTCCTCGAGCTGCGCGAGGTCGTGCGCAAGCCGACGACCCATGGCGTCGGTTTCACGCTGCGGGCGGGCGAAATCCTCGGGCTCGCCGGTCTGGTCGGCTCCGGGCGCAGCGAACTCGCCCATGTCATCTTCGGCATCACGCCGGCCGACAGCGGCGAGATCCGGCTGGGCGGCCAGCCCGTCAGCATCCGCAATCCGGCGCAGGCCAAGAGGCTCGGCATCGCCTATGTGCCGGAGGATCGCGGCACGCAGGGCCTGGTGCGGCCGATGCCGCTGAAGGAGAACGTCTCGCTCGCGGTGCTCGCGCGCGTCGCCAAGCACGCATTCATCGATCGGGCCGCCGAGGCCGCGCTGGCGGCGGCCAGCATCCGGAAGTTCGGCATCCGCGCCAGCGGCATCGGCCAGATCGTCAACAAGCTGTCGGGCGGCAATCAGCAGAAGGTCGTGCTGAGCAAATGGCTCGCGAGCGGACCCAAGGTGCTGATCCTGGACGAGCCCACGCGCGGCATCGATGTCGGCGCCAAGGCCGAGATCCACCGCCTGATGAGCGAGCTGGCGCAGCAGGGCATGGGCATTCTGATGATCTCCAGCGAACTCACGGAGATCATGGGCATGAGCGACCGCATCCTGGTGATGCGCGAGGGCCGCATCGTCGCCGAGTTCGCGCGCGCCGCGGCGACGCAGGAAGCGATCGCGGCGGCGATGATGAGCAGCA
>Ga0137403_10000732_pt1 | contig 42217 bp, 58 predicted proteins | sample CZOMad2_1_16fung_FD_122057 | JGI IMG/M metagenome (GOLD analysis project Ga0137403, IMG submission 122057) | Vadose zone soil fungal communities from Angelo Coast Range Reserve, California, USA - CZOMad2_1_16fungal (Hybrid Assembly) | ecosystem: Environmental > Terrestrial > Soil > Vadose zone...
TAGAACTCCCACAAACCCGCCGGCGTCGCGGGGTTGTCGGTCGTCCAGATCGCGATCGCTTTGTCGTGAGTTGCCCAGGCGCCGGTCGCCGAGGCGCCGACGATGTAAGCGTCGCCGTTCGCCGGCGAGCCTGGGGGAGCGGTGAGCGTTTTGCTGATGACCGCGGCCTGGACGAGTGCATGGTACTGCCTGAGAAATTTCCGAAAGTCGACGGGGAACTGATCGCCGGTTACGGCCGAGATCATCGTTCCGAGTCTTGGTCCGTTGGTAACGCTCATAGGTTGATCCCTCCGAAATATGCGCCAAAGTCGAGCCCGAAACCCGTCATCTCAATCGTCGCGACCTGAGCCTGGTATGAGTCGAGCCCGTTCGCGTGTGAAGCAAAAAGCAAACTGACCGGACCCGTTCCGCCGTCGGAAGCTCGATCGTCGCCCGTGTAAGTGAACGGCGTCGTCGCGGGGTCGACCGTACGGATCAGGGATCCGCCGATCACGACAAAAACCTTGTAGGTCGTCCCGGCCTCGGGAGTGATGTCCGCGGCGTCCTGGAAAATCAGAGTCCCGCCGGCCGCTTGCGTGAGCCGATTCCTTGAGGTCCAGGTGAACGTCTGATCTCCGAACGTGATCGAGTACCGCGTTCCATAAGTGAGACCGTCGATCCGGAGATCGCCGGGGGGATACGGCCGCAAATAGCGCGAGATCGTCGTCAAAGTCTGATAGCTCGCGGATCCGATCGGGAACGTTCCCACGTTGTTTTTCGGAAGGATCTTCGCCTGGACGGTGAGATCCGCGGGGTAGGGATCGATCTGAGTGAGACCAGGTCCCGAGCTGAAAAAGAACACCCGAGTCCCGACCGGATGATCGCGGGGGACCGTATCCATCACGCCGCGGAGGACGCCGGCGATCGTTGTCGTCCCGTCCATGTTGACCGTCGCCGTTTCCCAGGACACGATCTCGCCGGTGTCGTCGAAGATCGCGAGGTTCGCCCCGAGGATGACGCCGCCGTTGTCGGTGTCGACCAGGACCCCGAGGTCGAGCCCGCCGAGCTGGAGCTTGAACCCCGTCGTATCCTTCGCCGGCGTCGCCGCGGGATAGAGGTTTTCCAGGACCGCAACGGGAGAGAATCCGAAAACCTCGTTCGTCTCGGTATCACTTCCGCCGATCGGTTGCCAAACTTCATAACTCTTCTCGGTCGTCTGACTCCTCGCGATGACGGTCATCGCATAGATACCGACGACGCCATCGGGGACCAGCTCGAGGGGAAGTTCGACGAGCTCCTGGAAAGCCGGCGCGACCGGGGATCCCGTCGGGTTGACCCATCCGGAATCAGGCGCCGGATCGTAAGAAACGAAGCTCAAACCGAAAATATCCTCGACCGCGTCGATCGAGATCGTCCCGTCGACCAGGTCGCCATAACCGATGCGCGTCACGCGGAAAACCTGATCGTTGATCCCGAGCGGGATCCATGTGAACCTGAACACGCCGCCGGTTCTGAGGTTCCACGCCTTGCGGTTCGTCTTGAGGACGAGTTTCGAAATTGGATAGGCGAGAGTCTTGAGCACGCGCGCCGCGACCAGCGACGCCGTCGTCGAGTTCGAGAGCCCGTTGAACGCGATCGTTTGCGGCCGAACCTCGCCCGTCGCCGCGATGTTCGCCGTCTCAAACGCCTGTACCGTCCTCGTATTGAAGTCGGCCGCGCGATCGAGAAATGTGATTCCGACCTCGTTCGACGTTTCGCTCCAGGACGCGCGCGAGAATTCCGGCGTCGACTTGATGTCGTCGACCGTGAGCTCGAGGATCATCGTCGGGTCGTAGTCGGCGCGCGCGAGCGTGATGTTCCATAACGAGGTTTGCGGATCGACCCAAAGGATCCCGTCGACGTGACGGAGCATCTCGCTCAAGATCTGATCGGCCGTCGATTGCTGGTCGATCTGCATCGAGATCCCGAGCCCTTCGTTCTTGAGCGTCACGGCCGCGGCCTGGAATGAGCTCGCGTTGATCTTCGTCGGCGAGATCCCGAGTCCGTTGTCGACGTCGGTGAGGATCTCGTACATCCAGAGCGCGGCGTTCGCATCGCCGTTGATGTTCACCCGCGGGTCGGAGGTCCCCCATCCGAAGGGATCCGGACATCGTCGAACGATGAACGAGATCGTTTTGAGATAGGAACTCGTCCCCACGTAAAACCCCTCGAGGACTACGTAGCAGAGCCCCTGATAGTGCGGCGAGATCCTGGTCGCGCTCGTCGTGACCGTGAAGTGATCCCCAGGCGAGAAGTCGGTCGAGCCCGTCGTGATTGTGAAATTGATCTTCGTCGACGAGAATGCGTAATCCGCGTATGCCGTGCCGATCGCTCCCGAGACGGATCCGACGACCGAGAACTCGCGGAATCCGTAGTAGGGTTTTGTCGGGTCGGCCGTGTAATGCGACGAGAGCGCGGTGATCGTGATGACCTCGGCGACGGCGCCGTTCCCAGGCGCGAGGAATGAGAGAAACCCGTTTCCCGTTCCGGAATAGCTTCCGACGACGCTCGCGCCGGTTTGCTTTTTCGAGAGATAAGCGTTCGAGCCTTGCGTTTGCGTCCCGCGGTAGAACGTCATCCGACCCGAGAGCCCGCCCTCGGACGTCGGCCCGCCGAAAAGATTCTCCGCGTTGATGCCGACGGTCAGAGCGTCGGATCCCGAGGCGCCGAACGGTACCGGTTTTTTGTTCGACTGGATCGCGACCAGGTGATCGACCGGTCCGAGGCAAAGCGCGTATTGAACGCCGAGGTAATACTTGTACCCCTGGATCACGGTCGTGTGAGAGAACATGCCGCTCTTGACCCGCTTTTTGATCGGGACGATCTGGAGATCGCCCCACCAAACCGTGTTTCCGCCGGTGATCTTGACCGTCCCCCCGATCATGGGGATAGCTCTCCCCTCGCTCGCCGTGGGGAGCTGGAAGTCGCCAAGCGCGGACGGTTGCGGTTGGTTGAACTTAGGTTTCGGAGTTAGAAGAACCCCGACGACCGATGCGGCGATCAGGATGAGTAACAGTATCCAGAAGAAGACGACACGCTCCCTCGAGCCCTTGTTGTGTTCTACGCGATCGAGCCGTCGAACGGGTTCGTTTGTGGCATGAGATCGAAACCGAAAAATTGCGGCGTGTTGTTGTAAGACTGGCACGCCGCGAAAGTGTGCTGACAGCCGGCGACTCCCTTCACGACCTGGTTTATCGCGAGACCAGGGATCGCGGTGAGGAGCGTGACCTGATCGCCCGTGTGATCGACGATCATCCGGAGGTCGTTCCCGTGAAGGAAATAGCCGCCTTTGAGCGAGTGACTCAAACCGTTGAACGCCGTCACGTGGATGATCGTCCCCGTCGAATCGACCGACGCGATCGTTCCCGTCGTCGTGAAAAGCGCGAGATCGATCCCGCATCCCGCATCCCCGAAGACGTGCGCGCATGGCGCCTGATAGAGCTTTTTGGGGATGAGTCGCTGGAGCCGATACATATCCGAGTTGCAATTCAGCTCGCACTGATCGGTGAAAAGTGTGCTCGCGACATTTCCCGAAAACAGAACGACGACGTCCGAGTCGCCATAGTGCCCGCCGAAAATTGTGACTTCCATCGGCGTCGGGGGAAGGTAGGGAATAAACTCCGCGGCGAGGGGATGCGACGGGGGGATCGTGATCTTAATGCGACCCGAGATCACTTCGTTCGTGTGCTCTTGCTCCGTCCTCGAGATCGTCGTCGGGTCGTACTGCTGACCGAGATACGTGATCGTCTCGTCGGCCGACGTGAGGAGAAAGCTCTTCCCGGTCGTGTGAAAAAGATAGATCTCCCAGGGTTGCGAACCGCTTCCCGATTTCTCGATCGAATCGTAACTCACGCGGGTACCTCTTTTGGAACTTCCTGAAATTGGAGCGTCGACTGAGCGAAGTCGTTGGTAGACCAGATCATCTCGACGTCGTCACTCGCGAGCCGGACGAGCGTCAAAAACGAAACTTGAGTTTGATTCTTGGGGAAGAGTTTTCCCGTCGTCGACTCGAGGACCAGGGTTTCCGTCCCGTCGCCGTTGTCGGTTGAACCCGTGATCTTACGATAGACGTTCCCGGATCCATCGGTCGGGATGAAAGCGACGAAGCGGCGCGCGACCGAGGGGAAAAGGAATCGCGTGTAGAACTCTGACTCGATCGTCAGCCCTCCGTCGGTTGCGCCGAGGTCGACGTGAAGGACGAGATCCTGGTCCCATGTCGGGATCCAGAACGGCCGCAATTGACCGAAGCGAGCGATCAGGAAAGCGCGGAACTTCGTCGCCGCGGCGTGATCCTGAATCCACCAGGGGAACGACTGATCGACGACTGCGGTCCCGCCTTTGTCGATCGCCGAGATCGGTCCGACCCGCGGATCGAGGAGTACGACCGAACGGTTGTAAACCCTGGTGAGCCCGTTGACCCAATTCGGCATCATCTCGAGGACGTCGAACCCCTTGAAGCTCGGGAGCGAGATCGTCGGCGCCGGCGCGGGTTGCTGCGCTTCGCCGGCGAACTCGAGATCCATCGAATCGCCCGCGCTCCAAAGTCGATCGACCTGGACCTGGTTCTTGAGGCGCGCGAGGAAAACAGGCATCACGAGCGACGCCGGTCCCGCGGTCCAGTTGAATTGAGTCGGCGACGTGATCGTGATGTGATCCGCGAAGACTTGGTCGATCGTGAGCGCTTCGAACGTGTACTCGTCCTTCCAGATCGTCGCGATCCCGTCGGCCGCGAATTGCCGGTCGGCCGTGTTGCAAGGGATCGAGAACGAGCCGGCCGCAATGTCCGAGACGAGCGGCGTCGCATCCGGCCACCAGGGGACGCCGTACGGTTGATGCTGCCATCCCCAAACGAGCGACTCCATTCCGGCCGAGTTCCGCGCCGTGAACGCGCTCGCGCGATAGTGCAAGCCGCGGCGCGGGATCTGCCTCAGCGCGCGCCGTTGCTCGTTGTCGGAGTAGGCGACCAGGACGTCGGTCAGATAGGAGATCTTCTCTTTGATCCCCGACGCCCAATCCGGCGAGACCGAGAAGAGCGTCACCCTCGAGCCCGTGATGAGGAGATCCGTTCCAGGGATCGACGGCGTGAACTGGAACAAAATATCTTGATTGATTTGCGCCGGCCCGGACGCCGGCATCGTCGCTTGGTAGATGTAGGAATCGAGCGCGCCATAGATCAGGGGTTCGCCGTAAGGATCCGTGAGCGTGACCCCGCCGGATCCGGAGATCACGATCGCCGTGAGGATCTTGTCCGCGTTGCGGAAAGCGTTCCAAACCTCGACGGGGAATTGCGTCGACGAGAGCACGAACCCGAGCGTCTTGATCCTCGGGATGACGATGATCCGCTCGAAGAGCTGACCGCCGAAGAGCTCGCGATAGTGACCCCCGAGCGAGTGATGAACGATCGAGACGACCGGTTCCGGAGTGCCGCGGGAGAGAGCGACCGGCCCAGGGTTAACCGAGAGCGCGAACGTCGTGAGCTCCTGAGTTCCCGCGGGGATGTTCGTCGAGATCCCGTTCGTGAGGATCCCGATCGGCTCGTTCGAATAGTCCACTCCGGGGAAGTCAGCCATTTTTTTATATAAACAATTACGCTTTCAGAACGGCGAAGTTCGGGAAAATCTTGTACGTGTCCGGCCCGAGGACGTAGTCCGACGCCGGGAGGAACCCGTTTCCGACCCCGTTGCTCGAGAAGATCATCGGGAGCGTCCCGATCAGCGAGAACCCGCCCGTGTTGCCGCTCGATCCGTCCCGGCCGGTGAACCAAAGAACGGGGAGCAAGTTCGCGCGGCCGTCGAGTTGGCTCGTTTGCGCGAACTGAAACGGCGTCGGGTTACCGATTGAGGTCGTTTGTGCATAGCGAGGGATCGAGCTCGAGGGAATGTATGTCCCGGTCGCCGAGCTCGTTCCGTGACGGCCCGTGTAGAACTGCCCCGAGACCAGGTCGCCGATCGTGATCCATTTCCCGGTAAACGCATCGACATCGCAGAGCACGAACCCCGCGGCGAAGCCTTGCGAGTCGTTGACGCATCCCGGACAATCGGTCGTTTTCGTGAATCCGGGGACGTTCGGCCCGAAAGCCTGGTACGGGCCATAGTAGCCGCTCGTCGATCCGTGGAAGTACATCCCGCCGGTCCAGGCGCCGGCCTTCTGGAGCGACGTTCCCCAGGCGAGATGCAGGTAGACCCCTGGGGTTTTCTCGACGATCACGACGACGTTGTCGTTCGTTCCGTCGGTGAAAAAATAGTAGTTCGAGAACGGTCCGGCCGCGAGATTCATCGCGACGCCCATCCGGTTCGTATTGATCGACTCGAGCGGCGCGTTTCCGGGTTGCGTGACCCACGGTTGCATCGAGTCAAAATTGTCGGAGAGATACAGCAAAAGAGCGTAACCGTTCCCGACCGTCTCGGTCGCGAAGCCGGCCTCGGCGACGATCGCGCGCAAGTGGGCATAGGTCGAGCCCTTGTGGAGAGACGCGGTCCATCCGGATCCCTCGACCGCGCTCCGATCGGAGGTCCATCCGTTCGCCGCGAGAAACGTGTCGAGCTGCTGGAGTAGGTCGACCGGCGAAGTCGGAACCCCCGTCGCGTATGCCATCGATCCCCCTAAGTGAGCTTGACGGCGAAGTAGTCGATCTTCGTCGTCCTGTTAACATCCTGGATCACGACCCAGATGTCCGAGCCGATCGTGATCGTGTTCTCGGCCGACTGACCGAACCCCGTGACGCATCCGACGCCGTCGAGCTCGCCGTAAACGTTGATCGTTTGATCGAAGAGCACGATCGGGAGAATCGAGTATCCCCCGTCGAGGTTCGGCCTCCAGTCTTGCATCCCCGCCGAGTGACCCTCGCACGTCGGCCAGATCCGACCGAAAACCGATTCGGTGTTGTTCGCGTTAAACCCTTGCCACGTTCCAGAGGGTAAACGGAGCCGCATCTGAGCGCCGGCCGCATTGCCGAGACCGGTCGTTCGCGACTCGGGATAGTTTCGGAGCTCGTTGCCGACGTAAGACCATCTCCATGAGGTACTCGTCGCCCCTGGTTCACCTGAGCTCAAACCGGCATCCCAAGTCATCGACCCGCCGACCGCGAGCGGGTAAGGGAAAGCGCCCGGACTCATGTATGAGTCGATGAACCCGAGGTAGCACGAGACGTAAACGGTCGAGATCTTGGCGACGACGATGACGCGCCGGCCATTGCCGACGAACCAGTACGGGATCGTCGAGTTCCAAAGATTGAAAACCGGCGAGGGGAATTGCTGACCGACGCCGCCGACGTATCCCGGTTGATGCTCGAAATCGAGCCCGCTCGAGAAAGCGGTATAGCCGGCGAGCCTCCAGTTGTAATAATCGCCGGTGACGTTCGAGAAGAGCTTCGCGCCGACGAGGATCTGATCGAGGTTCCCGTTTCCGGGAGCTTGCCAGATCATTTGATCGCCGCTCGCGCGACGCTTCGAGGTCCAAGGGGGAGTCGTCGCGACGGTGAACGTGTCGCCCGCGATGAACGCCGTCCCGCCGGCCGTGATCGTGAACTTGATGTGAGTCGTCGAGTAAGCGACCCCTGCAGTTCCGCCGGCGAGAGCTCCGGTGATCGAGCCCGTGACGGTGAAAGCGGTCGCGCTGGTGAACGCGATCGTAAAAGTTTCGGCGACGCTCGCGGATCCGCCGATCAAACCCGCGATCGTTCCGTTCCCCGTCCCCGCGTACGACGGCGAGAGCGTCATCCCCTGGGAAGTGAGAAACGTGTCGAGCTGATCGAGCAAGTCGGAATAGTCGGTCGCCGTGCCTACCTGGTAAGACATTCATCCCCCTCGTTGAATCGCTCGGCTCGCGGCCTTTGGATTGTCGGTCAGATGGTGCAAGATCAGCCGGCCTGCAGGTTTGCTCGCGAGATGCTTGAGGACGAGACCCTCGTCGAGCGAGATCCCGAGCTGGACGTCCATCCGGTCCGACCGGTCGAGACCCTGGACGAGACCCCCCTCGGCGAACCGCTGGACCCCGACGCCGGCGATCGACGGGATCCGAAAACCGCGGTTGATCGCCATGAGCGTATCGAGCCCGACCGCTTGGACGGCCGCTCGTCGGATAACGACCTCGCCGGGGGTGAGCATCGCCGGGACCGTGTCCCCGCTTCCCTGCCCTGGTACGAGCCCGCCCTCGGCGAATCCACCAGCGCCGCCGGCCGAGTTCGCGATTAAAAGGGTCGTTGCTGCGACCTGGAGCGCCGCTGCGCTCACGCCGAGCCCGATGCCTGCCGCTATCACTACCCCCCCCGCCGTGCTCATAGCGGCCGACGCAGCGATCAGGGGAGCCGCTTGAGCGAGTCCCGCGGCCGCCGATGTTGCGATCTTCGAGGTTCCCTCGTCCTGGTGAGTGATCGCCTGGATCAATTTCCGGATCACGATCTCGGCGATCAGTTGCGCCGCGATCTTCTGGAGCGACGCGACGGCCGAGCTCGCGAGCTGACGGAAAGCGTCCCCGACCCCGTGAACCTGATTGATCGTGTTGCCCAGGAAGTTCGAGAGCTCCGAGATCCCGCCTTGCTCGATCTGGGTTTTGAACTTCCCGAACTCCTGCCCCATGAAGTTCGTGTCGGCCGCGATCTGCTTGATCTTCTGGTCGAAGTCGTCGGCCGCTTGCTTTTGTTCGGGACTGATCGCCGCGGCGTGCATCGCGGCCGCGATCGCCTCGAGCTCGGGGAGTCGCGCTCGCTCGAGGTTCGCGAGCTGGATCTCGCCCTGGATCTGCGAAAGTTGGCCCGTCCGGACGTCCAGGTCGATCGAGGACTTCTGGTCCGCGATGCTCTTGAGCGCGATCTCGCCTTGCTTTTTGTCCTCGTTGAACGCCGCGGCCGAGAGCTTGAGTTGCTGGAGCTGACCGACGAGCGTCGAGACTTGTTCCGGGGATAGTCCAGCCTGGACGAGCGACCGCTCGATCGCCGCGGCCTCGCCTTCGATCTGAGCGACCGCGGCCTGGTAGGTGAGCCCTTGCGCGGCGAGGATCTGAGCCTGGTATCCGAGGAGCGTTTTTCGATGAGCTTCCTCGGCCTGGAATTGTTGCTCGTTGATCGTCGCGAGCTTTTGGGATCCGGCGATCCGCGCGATCGAGATATCGTTGTCGAGCTTCTCGATCTTTTGTCGTTTCGCGAGCGCGGCCGCATCGGTTCCGTCGGTCGGCGCCGCGGCGATCGCGGCCCGTTGCCTCGTGAGCGCGTCGATCTGAGCGTCGTTGTCGGACTCGGCGAGCGCGAGCTTCTTTCGATAAAAATCCGCAAGCGACTCGAGCCCCTCGTTGTACGCGATCTGGTTCGCATTCTCTTCCGCCGCGTTGCTCGCCTTCGTGAGCGCGAGTTGCTCCTGAATTTCGGCCTCGCGGAGTGAGAGCCGAGCTTTCTCGGCCTTGTCGTCGGGGACGCCGCCGCCCCCGCCGCCCCCTTCCGGTTTCGGGGGTTTGAACTTGCCGTCGTCGACCTTGAAAAGCGAATCGGCTTGCGCCTTGATGACGCTGATCGCTGTTGTCCATGTGTTCGCGAGAACCTCGCCGTGATCCGCCGCGGTGTCGAACGCTTTCGAGAATCCTTTCCCGATCGCGTCGGCCGCATCGAGGTAACGGCCTTCCGCCGTTGCGATCACTACATCGAGCGTTGAACTCGCCGCGACCTTGATTTCGTCGAAGATCCCCTCTATCGTGTCCGCGAGACTGAGCCAAAGCGCCGCGATGAGGGTCGCTCCATTTTCGAAAAATACGACGATCCCCTTGACGACCAGACCCGCATCTTCGCCGAGTTTTTTGAACGAGTCGGCACTGTCCCCCTCGATTGATTTCGAGAATGATTCAGCGACGTCGGTGAGCGCCGGGATGAGACCGGCCTCGAACTGTGTGGCGATTCCCTTCCCGGCACCCTCGAGCTCGGCGAAAGCTATCGCGACGTTTTTAGCGTCCTGGGCCATCTGATCGGAGACGTACTGTCCGGTCCGCTTTGCCGCTTCGGTGACCTTGTCGAACCCGTCGCCCGCGAGCTGATCTAGTGTTGGAATCAGCGCGGACCCGCCGCGGCCGAGGAGCTGTTGCGCGATCGCCGCCTTCTGGAGTCCGCTCGTCATCCCGCCCAGGCGATCGGTCACGAGCCGAACCTTCTCGTCCGGAGAGAGATTCTTAAAATCGGCCTGGGAGATGTTGAGAGCCTTGAATGCGGCCGCGGCGCCGGTCGAGCCCTGCTGGAATTTTGTGATGTTGAGCGCGAGCTTCGAGAGCGCGACGTTCACTTGCTCGGTTGAGGCGCCCGACGACTCGGCCGCTTTCCCAAATGTCGAGAGGAGTCCGGCCGAGAGCCCGGTCCGCTCTGACATGCGCTCGATGTTGAGCGTCGTGTTGTAGACTTCTTTCCCGAACTCGACGACCTTGAGAACGACCTCGGACGCGATCAGCGTCTGGAACGCCGCTTTTAGGTCGAGCGTCGCGCCCTCGACTTCCTTCGTTTTTTGCTTGAGCCCCGAGAGCTGGTTCGAAAGCTCTTTGATCGCCGCGGCGACGCCGGTGTCCTCGCCGGTAATTTTGATCTTGATCTCTGGAGCCTGGTCCGCCATCTCACCCGCCGATCACAATTTTTGGTGCTTTTAGAACGGCCGGGGGATCGGGTTTTCGTGCCTTCGATCCCGCGGCCGCGAGTACTGCCCAGATCAAGAGATCTACGTCGTAAGCAATCCGCGCCGCGCTCTTCATGCGTTCCACGTATGCAAGGAAGAGCTCTCGAAGCGGCCAATCCATCACGTCATCGATTCGCGTCGGATCGTGATCCGATACTTCGCGAATTACTGCGGCGAACTCGCCGAGCTCTCGAGCGCCGCGTTCTCGGTAGCGGGGACCGCGTCGTTCGGGTTCGAAGATTTCGGGGAAGTCGTCGACGATGTCCCCCCGAACTGAAAAAAAGCGATCACGAGCCTCGCGAGCTCCGTCGTCATCGAAGTCGATTCCGCGGGGTCGGTGATCTGGTCAAAGCGCTCGCGGTTTTTCTCGGCCTCGGCGCGCGACCATTTTTTCCCGACCTCGGTCAGACAGCCGGCGACGATCGCGGACTTCTCACCCGAGACGAGAATCCGCGTGATGAACTCGCGTCGCATGTCCCCGACGGCGTCCTCGTCTTTTTTCGTGTGAGCCAGGACCAGGAGATCGGTCACGCCGGCGAGAGCGAGATGCCCTTGGATGTAATCGTTTTGCGCCGAGGTGAGAGCCTGGTCGATCTCTGCGAACTCTCGGCCGTCGAGCTTGATCGTTTTCATCTTTCCCCCTGGTTCGATTTTCCTCGAGTTGCGAGGTCCTCGCGCTTGTTGTGATCGCCGCGCGGGGGACCGGTCCCCCAATCCCCCACCACGTGCGAGCTCTGGCGATTCTCCGCGACCTCCGTTCCCTCGTCGAAGAGGAAACGACGAGCGCTTTAACTGTAGAACGTTTGCAGGTAGTACGGCGACGACGGATGGTTCGAAGTGTCGTCGAGGATCGCGCCCTCGAGCGTCCAGTTCGCATAGTCGTCGACGATGAGCCCGATCTGACCGCTCGGGTATAGGTTCACGCGCCACGCCTCGAGCCCGATCTTCTGACCATCGGCCGGATCCGGAACGAACCGGAGTCGACCGGTGATCTGAGGTTCGACGGCGCCGGCGACCTGGTCCTGAGATCCTACGAGCGTGTGATACGTCGCCGTGACGGTGTGAGCGTCGTCCGCAGTCGTTCCGATCGGGAAATAGATCAGACCCTCGACCGGATCGACGACGATATAGTCGCCGGGAGTTGCCAGCGTGACGGAGTTGTTCGTCAAGACCGGAGCGGTCCCCGTGTTGTCGACGTTCCGATTCAAGAGCGCGAAATACTTCCCGCCTTTCTTCACGCCGGCGCGCGCGAGGACCTCGGCCGTGAAAGTCGTCGCCGTCGTGGAGAGCGTCGTTTTCCCGGCCGACATCGCGACGATAGCGATCATGTCAGCTCGGAAGTCGGTCCCGGTGATCGCGAGCGTCATCGTCCGTTTCTTGAGCGCGTTTGCGATCAGCGACGCGGACTTGTTGAGCGATTGGAAAAGCTCGGCGCGTTCGTCTTTGTCGACGAGCTCGAGCTTCGTGCAATTGCCGAAAGGCATGTAGCCGGTTAGCCCGCCGGAAGCGTCGAACCGATCGAACAAGATCGACCCTTTTCCGAGCATGGGGACGTGAGCGTTCGGGTACTGAATTGAAGGCATAAAACTCTCCTATGTTCTCGAAGTCGGATCGAGTCGACTCGTCCGGTAATGCACTAGCCATTGCGTCGAAGCGGCCGCGAAGAGCTTGTCGCCCTCTTTCGAGAGCCACGCGGTTTTTAGCTCGACGACGCCCATTCCGAGCCCGTCGGGATACGCATTCGAAACAAACTTTTCGTTCGTGACCATTTGCTTCGTTCCCCAAACGATCAGGGGATCGAGCGCCTGATCCGGCGCCACAGTGAGCGAACCCTCGGCGCGATATTCGACGTAGACGACGAGACGCCGCTCGACGAGCGGAGCCTTGAACACTTGACCGGAGAGAGTTTTCGGCTCATCGTCCTCGGTGTAGACCAGGATCGCCGGGAGCACGTCGTCCTCGATCGGCCTGGTCCGGATCCGGTGAACGGTGAGACCCGAAGGTTTCCCGACCGCCTCGAAGTTGGCGACGATCTGGTCGATGATCTGCTCTCGGATCGATGACATGGTTTTTTAGGCGTCGCCCAGTTCTTCCGCCACGAAAGCAAAACCGGAGTTAAAAGTGCCTCCGCCATCGGAGAGCGCGCCGTTCCACGTTGCGGTGATCGTAAGGCCGTTGTCTGCAATGATGATCGCGGAAGCGGTGTAAGTATCTCCGGGTGTGTTGTGGCCCAGCGCTGGGCCTTCAATCAAAGCGGTCGGAATTATGAGGTGGAGTGTCGGAGTAAACCCAAAGTCGCGGTTCGTGAAAACAAGGTCGATAGTTCCAACTGTAAAACTTGCGGACGCGGCCGTGATGGTCGTCCGCGTCAATGAAACGCGGACGATTTTTTTAGCCGCGGGCTGATACAACGATTGCGGCAATGGAACGGCGCTAGATTGCCCTGCCCTTGTTGCCTTGATGATCGGCCCGGTGGAAGGTGGAATTACGGCGTTAACTTGGACGCTCCCGTCCCCGTTGTCTTGCACAGACGTGTTGTTTCCGTCGATTAGGTTAAATAGGGCCTGGTCGATGTTGTCTACCCCGTTGACCTGAAGCTGGACCCCGCCGGCCGAATGGATCGCTTCGTCGATAACGTCGAGGTTCTCGGCCTCATCGGGATCCGTTCCATACTTCGGTTTTTTGAGCCCGTAATTTGTCGTCGTGTCGGACATCGGATCAGCTCCGTTTCATTTTGCGGGTTGGGGAGAACGGACTCTCCGCTCTCCCCTTTTTTCGAACACCCGCGGCCTGCTTTGTTAAATAGCTCTAGACGTGCGACGCGGCCGCGTTGATCGACGGGAGCAAGAACCATTTCCCGCCGAGCGCCTCGAGGATCGCGAGATCTCCGATCGCGCCGCCGAGCGTGAGCGTGTTGTTCGTGCCGCCGGCGAGTCCCCCGGTGACCGTGATGACGTGAGCGTGAGCAGTCGACGCGATGACCTTGAGGATCTTCCCGTCGTCGGTTCCGGACGTCGGATCCGCGATCGACATCGCAAGAGAGCCGGCCGATCCAAGTCGGACGACTCCCTGTTTTGCAGTGATCGCGCCGGACGTCGTCGTAGCCGCGGGGACCGTTTCTTTCACGTCGCCCACGACGCCGCCGGTATGCACGCCGGCCGAATTGCCCGTGACGTTGCCCGTAACGTCGCCCGTGACCGGACCCTGGAATCCGCCGGTGTTGATGAGCTTCTTTCCGCCGGTGATCGTCTGATCGGCCGCTGGAGCTGAGACGATAAACCGGCCGGCCGGGGATCCGGCGAGAGCGGTCATCGCCGCATCGAGAGCCTCGAGAACGTCGCCTAGACCGTTCGCACCTTCGAACTCGTTTGTTCCGTATTTCGGTTTCGGGAAACCATGCGCCCCCGAGGTAACTGGATTGCCCATCTCACACGCTCCCTAGCAGAATTTTTGTTAGACCCGCGTCGCCTTCTTTGAGCTTTTGCCGAACGGAGTAAGTGACCCCGTCGACGATGATCGGTTGATCGGCCTTGATTCCCGCGGGGAACTTCGAGGTCTGGACCGTGACGGTATGAACCCCTCCGACGAGCTCGCCGCGTCCGGCGTTCACGATCACGACCTGGTCGTTCTCGTCGACGATCCCCACGCCGGCGACGCCGTTAATGGTGACGGGGACAGCGCCGCCGATCGCAAAGAGATCGCGATAAATGGCGTCGATGTCCCCATCCCGAAAAACGATCGTCATGCTTTATTCTTTCGGCTTTCCGCCGCCTCGTCTCGCCGGCGCCGGATCCCGATTCTCGATATCTGGATCCAGGTTGTGAGGATCTTCCATCCGAACGCCGCTCGACGTGTCCGCATCGGACTCGTCGACGTAGCGCGCTTGCCCGCAACTCACGAACTCGATCGCTTGTCCGCGAGGAAGCGAGATCTTCGATCCCTTGTGAGTGTGCCGTCCATCGATGAGGACGTGTTTCAAAAGCTCGACTCGTACAGTCTTGACTTTGACAGCCATCGGTAAAACCTCCGTGTTCTAAAGTTGCGACCGCGGCCGCGGGTAGGAAGGGAATCCAAGCATCCCGCGGCCGTCGATCGATTGTTCACGCCGACCCCTCAGCGCGAGCGTTTACTTCTGGCACTCCGCGACGACGAACGCTTGCGGGTATTTCAGCGTGACGTCGGTCAGCATGAACGTCGTTAGCTCGATCATGCCCTGCTTTTTGAGCCGGTACGGATCGACGATCAGCTCGAAGCCGCTTCCCCACATCCCGATCACCATCATCGCGAACACGCCCAGGATGAGCGCGTGATTGTTCGACGTGGTTCCGCGGACCTGGACCTTCGGGACCTGGTTCGAGGACCGCGCGGTGTAACCCGACACGGTGTCGTTGTCTGCCCAAACCGGGAGCGCGATCGTGTTCGCGAGGCGCGCGGTCAGCTTGAGGAGCGATTTGATTCCCGGCGTCGTGAGCCATCCCGGATCGCCGAGCTGATCGGCGTTCACGTCCTCGAGATCCTCGATGATGTGAACGATGTCGCTGTAGGTCGGTTGCGCTCCGTTGGCGACGTCGTTCTCGAGGATGAACGACTGAACGCCGGTCGTGTGCATGATGCCGACGGGGTTGTTTCCGCCGGTCGCGCCTGAGATCGCCGCCAAGTCGAGAGCGAGCGCCATATCGCGAGCAAGATCCGCGCGGACGAGACCGTCGACGTCGACGACCGCTTGCGCGAGTAATTGCCGCGAATAGCTCGAGCTGGACTGGTAGGTTTTCGGCGAGCTCGGGATCTGACCGAGCGTCAGATTCGAGTCGGCGACGTCCGAGCCGGGATTCTCTCCGACCCATGAGCCCGTCGCCTTGCCGGTTTGTTTCGGATAAGCAACGTTGTCGCGCAACCCGCTTACCGTGACCGCGCCGAGTTCCTTGACGCGCATCCGGTTGTACAGGAAGTCGATGAACGCGCCGGGTTCGGTGAACTTCAGCTCGAGACCAGTCGTCGCGGTCGAGGAGTCGAGACCCGCGCGCTTTGAGAGCGCCTGGACCGTCTTAAGACTCCACGGCACGAAGAGACCGCCGTGAGTTTCCTCGCGGTGATTCTTCTCGATCGTCCGCGAGATCTCGATCTCGAGACAATTTTCGGGCTCGCCGCGCTCTCCATCCTGATGCATCGCCGCGGCCAATGTCAGGATGCCGCGCGCGAGGTTGTATTCCCTGTCCTCTTTTTCGCTGAGGACGATTTCGTCGCGGTGTTCTGATGCCGCGCCGGTTGTGTTGCGTCTTCCATTGCGCGCCTCTACATCTGCGAGGATCAGAGCGGAAACGGCGTCGACCGACCGTCCCTCTGTGATCCACGTCGCGACGCGCTCGTGATCGATGCCGTGACGCTTGCCGAGATTCATAACCTCGGTAGCGACGCCGCGGGCATCTAGGATCGCCTGAGCATTGCTCGTTTCCGTTGCCATTCTGCTTTCCTCCGTTGAAGTTACGGCCGGTTGACCGGCCGCTGGTTCTAAGCTGCGAACATGTACGGGGAATCCGCGCTCCCCCGCTTTTCGGTTATGCCCGACTGAGGGATCAGCCGGGACCGCGACCGAACTTGCTTCCATCGGCGTCCATTTCGTCGCCCGGTAGGTGTCGGGACCGTCCTTTTCCATCTTCTCGAGGACGTACTCGTCGACGCTGTAGCCGACCGAAATGTACTTCCGGATTCCATCGACGACGTCGCGCTTGATGTCTTGCGCTTTTGCGTTCCTGGAAAACTGGACGACGCCGCGGAGGACCTTGTCCTTCCCGAGCGTCACGTCGTTCACGATCCCGACGATGTCCCTGGTCCCGTGGGAATCGAGGAATGAGATCCCTTGCTTCGCTCGACTCATGTCGACGGATCCCGGCGAGTGATCGAGGATCTCGATCACTCCCCAGCGCTTAACCGGGAACTCGCTCGAGATCGAGATCGCGAACCGATCCTCGTCGGCGCCCTCGTCCGCGGGGTCGTCCTCTTCCGCTTCCTCGGGATCGTCATCCGGTCCGGTTGCGTCGCCGGCGTCGGCTTTCTTTTTGCGACGCTCGATGTTCGCGGCGACCTTGTCGGCCTTGAGCCGACGCGCTTTCTTCGGGAGCTTTTTGAACTCGGTTACCTGAAACTCGCGAGTCTGCATCGGTAGGACTTCGCCGTCCTGGACCGGCGTCGTTCTGATTTCGATCTCTGGAATTACAGTCGTAGCCATCTAGTCAGCTCCTATAACCGCGAGATTGGTTTTCTTACTGTCGGCCGCGCCGCCGGATGGTTCGTCGTCTTTGTTGTCCTCGGTCGACTGATCGACCGGCGCGCCGGTTGGTTTGGTTGCGCTCGGGAGCGTGAGATCGAGATCGAGCTCCTCGGCGAGAGTTTCTTCCTCGGAGATCTGCTCGAACACTTCCTCGATGTCCTCGCCCGTTTCCGAAACAATCGAGTCGCGACTCTTGAGACGAGCGCCGATCGCGAGGACCGCGGCCTGGACGTCCTTAAGCGGGTCGACCCATTGCCATCCCCGCGGTTCCCACTTCCCGGCCTTGAACTTTTCCGGATCCCGCGAGTCGAGCTTGAGCGCTCCCGAGAGCAAAGAGAACGAGAGAAAGTCGAACATCACGGGCTCGCAAAGCGACTCGATGAGCCAAGACTGATCGCGCTTCCACTGATCGCGCTCGATCAGGAGTCCGGACCGCATCGAAGAGTAATTGACGCCGACCAGGTCGGACGCGAGAGCGTTGTACGAGACGCCGAGCCCGGTCGCGATTTGCCGGAGCACAGTAACGACGAAATTCGGGAAAGCGCTAGAGGGGTGATCGGGGTTCCAAGAGACGAACTTCATTCCAGGGGGAAGCGTCTCGATCGTGCCCGGACTCGCGTCGAACGTGTATTTCCGATCGGGGTTCGGATCCTCATAAGTCTCGGCGTCGACGTGCTCGAGCCATCCCATCTTTGCGGCGCCCGTGCGCGCGGCGACGAGCTCGGCCTCGATGTACCCCTCGAGCATTCGGAGCTGCATCATCACGGCATGGAACCAGGTAACGCCGCGGGTTTGCGAGACGCGCTCGACGTCGTAGAGATGGATGATGTCCTCGGCCGGGATCCGCTCGCGCAAGAGCGAACCGCCGATATCCGAAGGATGTCCGGGGTAAATGTAATAGGCGACCGGCCGACCCCACTTGTCGACCTCGACGCCGAGACGGATCTCGTTTCCATCTTTCGACGGTGGAACGTTGTACAAGTGATCGACCTGATCGGCGTCGATGAGCTGGAGAGCGAAGCGGTATTTATTGCCGCGGAACCCGCCGACCTTGCGGATGAAAACCTCGCCATCGGTCGCGACGTTCCTGGTGACGAGATCCTGGAGCGCTCTCCAGGAGAGTTTCCCGTCGACGGTGCAATTCCCTTTCTTACACCAGTCATCCCACGCGACCGTGATCGCGTCGTTGATTTGTTTGGAGAGCTTGCCGTCGTTGTTCCGAACCTGGGGACGGTAGCCGATCCCTTTGTGACCGACGACGTTCGCGGCGAGGAGATTGAGGAAGTTTTTCGCGACGGGGTTGTTTCGCGAGAGCTCGCGGCCGCGGGCTCTGAGGAGTCGTAAATTCCCGCGGATTTCCTGATCGGCCGAAAGGATCGTCGCGATCCAATCGAGCGTTAGCCTGGTCCCCGCGGCGCCGCTGTAGACGGTCGCGTTCGACCTCGAGAGCGTGAGACCGATCGAGGATCCGACCGCTAAAACTGCCTTGCGAGCGACTCGGCTGATCCAGGTCCCGCGCGGTTTGCTCATAGTCCGTTCCCCGTGACGTCGACCCAGGTCGGGGGGAACGTCGGATCTTCCGGTTCGTTTCTAAACGTGATGAGGACCGGAGCCCCGAGCTGACCGGGATTCTGCATTCTCCAGAGCTTCGCTTTGTAGTAGCCGCGGAACTGCAAAAGCTCTTTGGGAGTGATCTTCGTGATCGAGCGGCCGGCGATCTGATAACTGAGCATTCCCGCGGTGAGTTGGCCCTCGATCGCGGCCTCGATGATCGTGAGGGTCCGTTCTACGTGCGAAATGTAGGCGCCGGCCGACGCGGTCCGGACGTTGCCCTCGATTAAAAGTTGCTGGAGATCCCGAGTCGGATGGACTTCCTCGGACGTTCCGGAATTGATAAGAACCTCGTCGACGGTGTAGCGACCAGGCGCGACGGAAGCGGTTAAAGACGCGGCGAGAACGATGTCGAAAGAGTTGCCGTCGGGGTTGATCTCCGCGGGTTGGTTGAAGATGTTCGAGGCGCCGTTCGCGTAAAACGTGTATGCCCAACCCGCCGACGCCTGAAAGTCGTCGAACGATCGATGGAACTTGACCGTCGTCCCGGCGACCATGATCGTCGGGACCTCATCCGGGATGATTGGTGGCATGTACTTCCGAAGCTATCCCGACCTCAGCGAAAGGATTTAGAGGTTTGACTTCGGAATGGTACCGATGTAACAAAAAAACGGCCCGTCATCTGGACGAGCCGCAAGGGAAAATGCTTTCGAGGATGCGCTAGATTGTAGCGGTTTTCCTCAAGGTTTTCCGCTCCTGTTGAAAAAGGTCCTCGAGCGGCGCCGCATCCGCTTCCGTTGCTCGACCGCGTGCGCGAGGCAAAGCGTCTTGTAGAACGTGAGTTTCGCGCCGCACCAGCAAAGACCCTGAGCCTTGCGCTCGCGCGACCATCGGGTTTGACGGGGTTCCCTCAAGACTTCCGCCCGCTGCCTTCCCCCGCGATCGCCGCTTGTTCCCGATCGAAAAAGCTCGGATCGAACCGGACTCGAGCGCTGTCTTTCCAGCGAAGGATCCGGACGTGACCTTGGAACCAGGGATCGGTCGCCGGTTTGCTTTTGAGCTGATAAGTCGCAATGAAACCGCGGCGATTGTCGGAATCGATCCAGGTCCCCGAGCCCTCGAACGCCGCGACATGAGCACCCTGGAAACGAGGGTTTGATCCCTGAAACGCCGCTATGTCGCCGGGTCGGAGGACCGCTTCGTCGATCGCGTTGCGATCGCGGAGCTCGGCGACGATCTCGAGGTTCCCTTCGCCGGCGTACATCTGACGCTCGGTCAAAAACGCTTCGCCGTGCGCGTTGGTGAGGAAGCCCGAGCAATTGAAAGCGTAGTAGCCGCGCGAGCTCCAGCCCTTGAGGACCTCGAGCCGAGCGAGGTATCCGCCGGGGGTTGGGATGAACGCGCGCGTCGAGTAGGCGATCGACGTGAGCGAGGCGAACATCACGAGCGCTAGGACCGCGATTGTTTTGCTCACTTGGCATCGACTCCGAAGTCGTAACCGACTGGACTGAAACCGGCCGCGAGGAAAAACTCGCCCGCGGGAAGGTCGCCGGCCGGCGAGATCTCGAGCATGTCGCCGTTGCGCGTGACCGTGATCGGGATGAGCTTGCTCTCGTCGAATCCGACCCTCGAGTTCCCCGTCCAGGCGCCGACCTTGCCGACGCGGATCTCGCGGCGATCGGCCTTTTGATCCATGCGGACCAGGACGACGTCGCGCTCCGAGACCGCTTGGTTCGCGCGGATCTTGTAGACCAGGCGCGGCCGAGCTGAGACGCGGATCGGAGCCTGAGCTCCAGAGAACTCCCAAACGACCGACGGCATCACGCCGGGGATGAAAGCGCTCTTTGCGACGCTTCGGGTCGAGACCGCGGCCGTCGCTGCGTGTTCCATCTTGACCAGCGCGCCGGCGCGATCGACGTACATTCCGGGAGCATCCTGAGCGAACGCGACCGAGCCGAGGAGGACGACAAAGGCAACGAGAGCGCGGTTCATGCTACACGTCCGCGGCGAGGAGCATCGGGAAGCAAGTTCCAAAAGTTCGCGCCGAGGCGTCCTTCGACGATCTCGTCGATCTTGGTCTCGCCGCCGGTCGGCTCTGGAGCGATCGGCGAGTCGTACTTCGCGACCATCGCGATCAGGGAATCGAGCATCTCGCCGGTGTAGGCCGTTTGGGGGTTCTTGACCGTTCGCGTTCTCATGTTTTCTTGTCCTCGTCTCGGGAGACCTTACCGAATCGCCCGCTGTATTGCTCTACTGGATTGACCCTAGATTACGCCCGCCCCCGCGGACGGAGCAAGGAAAATCATAGTGCTCACTATTACGAAAGACGCATTCCGCGATTACCTGAGAACGGCCCGAAATAGCCCGTTCTGACCCCCTTTTTACCAGCTCTTGACCCATCCCGAAGTGCCTCGGAGGTTCCTCAGCGGGTTACTTCTGGGGGGTTCCGGGGTGTCCTCGACCTGGTCGTCGGGTTCGGGCTCGGGATCCGCGCGCTCGACGTCCGGGGGCATGCCCAGCTCCTCAGCCATTTCCCCCAGGCGACGGAGCTTCCACGCCGGGACCGTGTAGAGCGCCGCGAGCGCATAGACCTCGAGATCGAGCGCCTCGTTCCTCGACCTGGTTTTGATGTACTCGCGGACCAGGCGCCCGCCTTTCTTCACTCGCCGGACGCGCTTTTCGGCCGTGAGTTGCGCGAGATACTCGTCCGAGATGTCGGTCGGGAGATGCATGTAGCCGGGAGCAGGTTTCGGGATCTTCATGCGCGCGAAGATCCGGTCCTTCGCCGTGTCGACGCCGAGCGTGTACAGCTTGACGCGGTAGGAATTGTTTCGAGAGAACTTGCCGAGGATCTCGCGGCCGACCTCGCTCGAGCCCTTGCACGCGAAGATCCGGCGCCGTTGCCGAGCCTTCACAAATTTGTAAACGTCGTCGGTATTGTGCCCGCCGGAATCGATGAACGTCGCCGAGATCGGAACCTTCCGGCCGCTCTCGTGTTCGAACTCGGTCAGCAAGAACTCGTCGACGTCGTCCCAAACGTCGGTTTTCCCTGGATCCCCGAAAAATTCTTGATGCCCGATCAGCCAGCTCTCCTCGCCGACGCCCCATCCCTTGACGGCGACCTCGAGGCGATCGCCCTGGACGTCGACCGCGGCCGTGAGGAGCGCGACGCCGGTCGGGACATCCGCGGGGTATTCCTCGCAACGGCGACGGAGCGCGTGAGGTTCGAGCGAGTCGCCTTGCTCTTCCCACGCCTCGCCGAGCTTGAGGTTTATGAACGCCTTGATCTTCTCGGGGTTCTTTTCCGTGTTCGCGTCGTGAAACTCTTGCGCGAGCGATCTCCAGTTTTGTCGCCACGGCGAATAGAGCGCGTTGATGTAGAACCCGACGATCGGCCGGCCTGGGAACGTCGCGACCCACACGCCGGCGTCGAGCATGGATTGTTTTCGATACTCCGGGATCCGGCCTTTGCAAGAGACGCAAATATAGGCGACCGACGCGGCGACGACTTGCCCGTCATCGTCGACGGTGTATTGAAGTCGGTACTCTTTGGCCTCGTCGCGATCTCTCCATCGGAGCGGTTGCATGTGCCCGCATTCCGGACATGGGACAAAGAACTCACGTTGATCGCTCTTCTCGTAAGCGAGTTCGATCGGCGAGGTCCCTTTCGGTTTCGCCGGTGTCGAGCCCTTCACGATCTTGTAGTTCGCGAATGCATCGGTTCGCGCCGTTCCGATCGCGATCGGAGATCCCTCGCCCTCGACGTCCAGGGGATAACCGTCGATCTCATCGAAGAGCACGATCGGGACCGGATCCGAGCGGAGTCCGGAGCCCGCGTTCGCGCCGGTCAGTTTCAAAAAGCCGCCGGGGAATTCTTTGAGCGCGAGCGTATTCCCCGATGCTCTCGAGACGCGATCGCGGATCTTCTCATGCAGACACGGCGTCGCCTGGATCATCGGCGTGATTCGTTTTTTTCCGTAGTCCTTCGCGTTGTCGATCGTCGGTTGGACCAGCATGATCGGTTTCGGATCGACATCGATGTAGTAGCCGACCAGGTTGTTCAAGACGGCGTCGCTGTAACCGATCTGCGCTCCCTTTTGGATCACGACCTCGTGAACCGCGGGGTTGAGGATCGCGTCCATCATCTCGACCTGAAACTTCTCAGCTCGGAACGGTCCCGGCCGATCGGTCGTCCCTTTGGGCATGACGCGATTTTTCTCGGCCCACTCCGAGACGGTGAGATCCTCCGGAGGTCGAAAGAGCTCGATCGCTTGCCGGATCCGCTTGCGATAGTTGCGGAGCGCCGCGGGGTCGACCTCGAGCGGCGCCGGCGCCGGTTTAACTTGAGCCTGGTTCATACTTCGAGAGCGCCTCGAGCGCACGTTTCAAACTCTTGTCGATCTTGACCTGGGAAACGGCGAGGTCGGTTTCTCCGAGGACCTCGGCCGCGAGCCTGGGGGAGAGTGAAAGGATCCTGGTCCGGATCTCGATCACGAGACCGGCGACGTCTTTTTTCACGACCTCGATCGGGATGAGCTCCTCGCGCCGCGCGGCGAGATCGATTTGCTTGAGCTCGAGATCGATCTCGAGGAGCTGATGCTTCGCGGTCGTCGCCGGCGAACCGTCCGCGCCTTCTTTCTCCGCGAACTTCCCCGTCTTAACTTTCGATTGCAAATACCGAACGTACCAGCGCAAGCAATCGTCGATGTAGTAGATCCCGCGCGCGTTCGCTTTCGGCATCCCCTCATGCGCGAGTTGCTGGACGTGTCGCTTGCTGAGGTTGAGCTCGAACGCCGCTTTCGTGAGCGAGGCGCGCCGGCGTAACCCCTCGGCGATCTCGCCTGGAGCGGTCGCCGCCGGTTTCGTCTTCGGTTTTGCTTTTGCCTTGGTTTTTTTCTTCACGGATTAGAACGGGACGTCCTGGTCTGGTTCGACGGGGACGGGTTCGATCTTGTCGTCGCCGTGGAAGAGCGCCGGCCGTCCCTCTTGGAAGCGGATCGAGATCGTGATCGTTGAGGTTCGGACCAGGTCGACGAGCGCGCAGAATCCGAGCCATATTCGGCCGGCGAATCGGAGTCGGAAAACCATGTCGATCGAGCCATCGGGTTTAACCTCGCTCTCGGGTTCGAATGCCCACGCGGGAAGCTCCACGTCGTCAGCTCCTCAGCCACTTGACCCACTCCCGGAACCCGAGGAAGTGAATAATCGCAAAACCGATGCCGCACGCGGTCGCGAGTCCATCCGCCGCGGGATAGTGCTTGATGACGGCGAGGAGCTCGAGCGGGATGAACGCGAGGAGATAGAATCCGACGTTGAACGCGAAGAGCTGTCGGAAGCTCGGCCGGTTCGTTTTGTAAAACCAGGTGATGAGCTCATTCCCCTCGAACCCGCCTTTCGCGATTCCCTTCGTCGTCCAGGTCGCATCGAGCCATTGCATCGAGATCGCGAGCGCGCTTAGAACCAGGTTCACAGCGAGAAACTTGTTCCCCATTAGGATCCCCCCTCGAGCGTGATCTTTGCAGAGTCGACTCGACCGACGGGGACGCCGTCGATCTCAAGGGTTCCGGCGCCGAGGTCGATCTCGCGCTTCCCGTGGTGAATGAAGTTATAGGCGCCTGGTCCGACCTGGATGAGACTAAACTTCTCGGTCGGAAACCGCTTTTTGAGGTCGCTCGCAATGTGAATGAGGACCTCGCGGACGCCGGCGTCGTTCCAGTGATGGCCCGGTTTCGGTTTGATCGTCCGCGTCGTCGCGCCCTTGTTCTCAAGGTTGAACACTCGGATCTTGAGCTGAGTGTGGAAGTCTTTCCGGTTCACTATTGAGCCCTCATCAAAAGCAACGGCCGCGCGTACCGTTTGAGATTCGCGATCGTCTCGAGATCGTCGTCGCTCGCTTTTCGGACTGTACACCAGTGGTCCCCGTGGAGCCGAAAGATCCAGGGCTCGATCGCCGTCGCTGGTTCGCCGGCCTTCGTGCGGACCGGATAGCCGGCGAGCATCGCGATCCCCAGGCGCGCGTCGACGAAGATGAACGGCCCGACCAGGTAGGACGGAACCTTCGGAACATCGGACTCGCGAACGTACTCCGGGATCCGCGGGATGATCGTGAGCACGGGCTCGGGTTTCGCCGGCGCGGGAGCTGGAGCGGGTTTCTTTTTGAGCTTCTCGAGCCCGCTGATCTCGAAATAGAACATCGCGTATCGAGCGATCAGGAAGATCAAGAAGATCCCGAAGATGACGAAATAGATCGCGCGGCCGCTCATTGCACTCTCCTCGGGTCGACGCTCATTCCGAACTCCAGTAGCTCGGCGTTCAGCTCGACCATGTTCGCGAGATCTTGCTCGGTCGCCTCGGCGCCTGGTTCGAGCATCCGCATCACGACGCTGTAGAGCGCCGCGGCGCCGGCGTAGAACGCTCGACGGGTTTCCTCGACCTGGATCTCGCCGGCGTCCTTGGGAACGACCGCGGTCCTGTAGCTTGCCCACTCCGTCTCGAGTCGTCGCACTAGTCGGCCTCTTTCTGATCCGGCCACTTTTGCATCGCCCGCGCGATCAGGAACGCTTCCTCGAGCTTGTGCATCGGCGCCCGCGCGTTGCGAACGATCCAGTTGAGGACCAGCTCCGTTGACGTCTGATCCTGAGCTCGGAGCGTGAACGTCGGTTCGCCCTTCGCATACGCGCGCGCGAAGCATCCCGGATCCCCGAAGATGTGCGCGACGAACTCCTCGATCGCTTTCTTCACGGCCGCGGTCCAGGCGAGTCGGATCTCGGGGGTGAGCTGCGTCCAACTCGGCATCTCGAGACCCTGGTAGTTTTTGAAATTGGTCACGCGGCCGTACGCCTGGTAAGCGTCGCTCGCGATCGTGACGTAATCAGGGACGCCGATCTGGTTCTCGGCGCGTGTTCGGAACTGATCCTCGAGGTTAGCTTGTCGCGTGAACTCTTTCGCGAGCGCGGTGTCGAGCTTGTCGGCCTGGTCGTTCATCGGTTTCTCCTAAGTGGGATAAGTGGTCCAAAGTGGGCAAAGTGGAACGCGGCGATAGAAGTTAGACCTCTTTGCATTCTGGAAAATCTTCGCGGTCGCCGTCACCCGCGACGGGGTCGGCGTGGGGGGAGGACCCTGAGCCAAGTGGGAGAAATGCCCGCTATAGCTTGGCGAAGTGGGACGCTGCCTAAGTGGTTGATGTGACATGGGTTGACTATGCATCGTGAGCCTTGCTCATGTTGATGACGTCCACCTGGTGGACTACGACCGACCCTCGGACCGTGCGCGCTATGGGATGTTGCCGGCCTTGTGCATCCTTCACGATCAGCGCCATCGTCTGAGCGCCCTCATGCATGAAGACAACGGAGATCGCGCCGAAGATTACGGCGCCACAATCGAGGCAATTCCCATAGACCAGAGTTTCCGGAAACGGAAGCATGATGTCGCGGATCATGCTTTGCTCCCGAGGATCTCGTCGACGAAGTTCTTGTTGAAGATCCGCGGGAACGCTTCGTTGATGACAGCATGAGCGAGCTCGATCATGTGAGTCCGCTTGTGCAACGGCGCCGATGGTTTGAACGCATAGATCAGAATCGATTGATCGCCCGTCCGTTGGAAGACGCCCTTACCTTCGACCAGGTATGTCCCTTTCAGACCTGGAAAGATCACAGTGCTGCCTTTGATCTTTGCTGAGATCTGGAGATTCTTGTAGAGCATCGCGGTCGGAACGGACGAGCCAAACGAGGGACGCGCGGCGCCGCCGGTAAGCGGGATCGCGATCTCAGGTCCGGCCGTTGGTTGCTTCTCTCCGCCATCTTCGAAAAACCCGAGCAATAGCGGCGCGCCTTGAACTCGAGCATCGATGCCGATGATCGCGGTCAGATTCGAAACACGCGAATACTGGAGCACGCGAAAGCGGCCGGTGAGAAAGTTTTTCCGGATCGTGAAGTCTTTGCGGAGCTGATCTTGCTCGGCCGCGACGACGACCTTCGCCGTCTCGGTGAGCGAGTCGTTTATCACGTAAGGCATTTTCTTGAGGACTTTCGCCGTGAGCCTCACGACCTGGTCGATGTCGACGTCGACTTTGATGTTCATGCCGCTCTCCAGTGAACGATCTGCCCTTGAAACGGGAATCGACCGTTCCACCATTCGATCATGTGAGTAAAATTGTCGAATCCGTCGCGCCTAGAGAATGCCTCGCACTCAGACCATGAGAGCTCGACCCCGTCGATAGCAACTATCACGTCGAGGATCTCCGGTCCGACTCTTTTCATCGTGATCGATTCGACCTTGACGCACGGCACGCGCATTAAGAGCCGTGCGCTCTTCGTGCGTAGTCCCGTGTATAGGTGCAAAGTGTTTCCCGGTTTGTCGGCGACGGCGCGGAGCGGCCTGATCGTGTGAGTCTTCGATCCATCGAGGATCCGAGGCACGAACCGCTCTTTGAAGTTGTAGAGACCCATTGTTTACCTCGAGACCCGAGCGGCCCAATCTGAGACATGGACCTCGGCCGCGGTTCGCGCATCGTTGTACGCTTTGACCGCCGCCGTGAGCGCGTGGTCCGCATTGTCGTAAGTCGTTTTCGCCGCGATCAGCGCGTTTAAAGTGCTCGTGAGGTTCTGTTTTTGTTCCGCTGTGAGAGCCATCGAATTGTTAACCTTCCTTTCGTTCCATCTTGTGAATGTGGTGAAAACACCAAACACAAACGAGCTTTTTGCAGTTCGGACAGCGATAACGCCTCCGGCCGGGGACGATGCCCTCGCCGCAATCCTCACACGGCCGAATCGTCGAGCGATCGGCTTTCATGCGCTTTTCCGTCCGTCCCAATAACCGAATGTGTAGAGGAAATTTGCCCACATTTCATCGCTGATCTCGAGCTCGCCGACCGCTGCGAACAGGTCGCGCATGTTCTTATTTGCGGCGATATGCTCCTCAACGATCTTCTCGATCTCGCGAGCTTTGACCATATCCAAACCGAGAGCCTCGGCGAGTAATCCCTCGGTACGGACGAACCTGAGCCTGTGTTTCATCGTGCTCCCTTCTTTCGGAACGTCTCGGACGCCGGACACGTCGTAAAGTGCGTGGTGAACGTTCCGGTTTCGACCGGGATGATCTTCCCGTTCGGCGTGTTGTAGAAGTCGATGATCGCAGGACAGCCGCGGCATGTGACGGCCTGGTGTCGCATCGAGTAGCCCTCGGCGATCGCGTCCTCGGGAGTTGTGGGGAACGGTTTCGATCCTCGGCGAGCTCGAGGCGATTTCAGAGCGAACGGTCCGGTCGAGGTCGGTTGGATCCTCAGCCGGATCCCGCGCTCTTTGAGCACGCCTTTCGAGAGCACGTCGCATTCATCGTTTTTGTCGCGGCCAATCCACTCGAGACCGATGCGCTCTCGCTCGGGTTCGAAGAGCGATCTCGCGGTTATGAAATACGGAACGTAAAGCCCTTGCTTGACTTTGTACTTCCCGGTCAGCGTGTAGATCACGAGCTTACTGTCGCCGCGGACGATCGCCGGACCAGGGAGCTTTTTGATCTCCTCGAGGAGCGCGATAAAACCCGAGAACTCGGCGACGTTGTTCGACATCGCCGGCCCGTAATCCACGTAGCGGCCGCGCGAGACGACGGTCACGCCGTCGACTTTGACTAGGATCCCGTAAGCCGCGTGACCGCCGGGATTGCGGGGTTCACACACGCCGTCGAACCAGCCTTCGATCATGCTTCCGCCTTCGCTTTCATCGTCAGTTTTGGCAACTGAGCACGATGTTCTAAAGTTCGTTTCTCACAAAAATCCGCGATCGCCCTCAAACATTCGCGCTCGTATACCGTGCCCGCGTGAGGGAAAAAGCTGTATTGGCGCCACGATCCGAACCACTTCACGGTCCCGAGACTCTCGCCGAACAAACTTTTTATGATCCAGGTCCTAGTCTTTCTCCCGGTGATCGGCTGGAGTTCGAAAGCGACCCACGGTTTTTTCATCGCGGGGTTAACCTGCCTTTCAGTTTCACGAGCGAGTCGGCGTCGAGGATCCTGATTTGCCGCGTCGAGTCGCTGCATCGCGGGCTCGCTTTCGCGTGCATCGTTCGGAGCTCCTCGATCGCATCCTTGACCGTGATCTCGTTCCTAAAATCCGCCGGCCCTTCCCCCCGACATCCCATGCAAAACCAGAACATCGAGGGGAGCGGCGCCGGCGCCTGGGGGGGAGCTGACTTCACGCGGCGACCTCGTCGGCGAGGATTATCTTGCGGTAGTTGTTCGAAACGTGATCCGGTTTCTCGCTCTCGCCATACCAGCAAAGCATCCAAACCGGTTTGCCGCCGGCCGCGAGAAACCGCTGATCGAAAGCGCCATCGTGCCGGCGCCACATTTTGCCCTCGTAAGCGCCCGTCGGGTTGGTCGCGGAATACTCGGAAAGTCGCTCGAACGTCGTTCGTTCCATAACTGCATATTCATCGTCGATCAGGATCTCCGAGGTCGGAGGTTGCTTCCAGTGTCGCGACAGCTCATGTGTCATCGGAGGGATCACGTTGTTTTTCATGCGGTCGCCTCGTCGTCGCCCAGCTCGTCGTCGCCCAGCTCGCCGTCCTCGAAGAGTTTGTCGAAGCAATCCGAGCAAATTCCGGAGATCATGATCTCGAGGTCCTGTATGTCGGGAAATACGTTTTGGATCAGCGCGCCGGCCTTCCACTCGAGAACCTTGTCGGTGTCGAGCTCGTATGTTTTGACCTTTGAACACTCGGAGCATGGGAAGCTGAAAGGGCTCATCATGCGGTCGCCTTCTCTTCCGGCGCCGGCGCGCCTTTGACGCTCCCGTCTTCCATCACGATCCCGACTTTCCCGGTCGTGTCGACACGTTCGACCCAGATCTGATAATCCGCGGCCGCGGCCATCTCCGCGAGGATCTTCATGTTGTTCTCGTCGAGCAACGAACCGTCCTCGATCCGCAACACGCGGAGCTTGGGATTCGCCGCCATTGCGACCGCGACGGAGATCCGGAGTTGCTCGGCCGCGCTCGCTTGTGAGAACGGGAGATCGTTGTAAACGACCTCGCCGTCGCCGAACGACAAACCATCGATCGGCATCTTCGCCTCGGCGATCGCCTTTTGCTTGGCGTTCGTGCGCGCGGCCATCGCCTCGTTGAGCTCGTCGACCTTGGCGCGACGGGCCTTCGCAGAGGCGAAGATCGCCAATTGTTGTTTCTTGCGGCCGACCGCCTGATTGATCGCCTGAGCTTGCGACATGAGCGTTCTGATCTCGGAAGAATCCAGCTCGGGGGGAATGCCGGGGAGCGAGTTGAGCTCGTTGCGCATTCGATCGCCGCTGTCGTCGATTTCTTTCGCCTCAGCCTCGAGCTCGGCCGCTCTGCTGACTAGGACATCGATCTCGCGTTCGATGCGCGCTTTGTCGATCCTGATCCGTTCCGCGTCCCGGATCCGAAGCTGGATCGCGAGCTCCGTGTTTGTTCGCCTGGTTCGCTCGTTCACGATCGCGGCGTTCTTGTTGCTGATCGCCTCGAGCTCGTCGGCGAGCTTGGAGATGTCGATCTCTTCCGCCGGCGTGTCGTCGGGGAACGTGAACCCGAAACCCTGAGCGTCGAGCGATTTGATCTCGCGATTGAGCTCGGTCCGCTTCTCGAAGTCGCTCGAGTTGTCGCGATCGAGCTGATCGATGTCGAGCTCGAGCTTGACCATCGAGCGGATCTGCTCGAGTTGCTTTTTGGGTTCCATGCGAGAGAACGCGAGCGGGTCGAACGTGAGTTTCCCGAGGAGCTCGTCGAGCATGCGTTGAGGCGTCGGGTAGCGCGCGCCGTTCTTTGCCTCGACGACGAGCGAGGTCCCGGTGTCCTTCGAGAACTTCCGGATCACGGTGATGTCGCCGAGGTCGAGCGCGACGTGTGCTTTCGTTTGCCCGCGGCGTATCGGTTGCGTCGGGATATCCTTCGCGCCGCCTAGCGCGTAGAAAATCGCATCTAAAACCGATGACTTCCCGGATCCGTTCGGTCCGGTGATCTCGACGATCGCGCCGGCCGGCGTGATCGAGACAACTTTGAGTTTCTTGATGTTCTCTGCAGTAAACCGGAGGATCTTCATTGCGTCGCCTCTTTCGTTTCCGGAATAAACCTCGCCTCGGTGACGACTCGGATGAGATCGGTCATCCTGGTCTCGACCGCGGGATCGGATGAGCAATCGATGAAAACTTGGCTCGAGGTCGGGCATTGGAGATGCTCGACCAGCGCCTCGGTTAACGCCATTTTTTGCGAGAGCGTGAGCTCGATGAGAAACTTCCCTTTTAGCTCGACTAAGATCATGCGGTTTTGTCCTCGTTGGTTTGTTGTCTTGGTTGGAACTCTTCGAACACTGTCGGGAGAAACCTCGCGTTGCGGAACGCGAGCTCGATGACCATTCCCGCTCGAAAATCTTCGTCGAACGTGTGCTCACCCTCGTGACCGAGCTCGTCGAGGCATTCGGGAAAATCACAATTCAAAGCGGCGCGGCGCCTCATCGCATCGAGCACGACCAGGCGAACGAGCGGATCCGCCGCGCCTGAGATCGATTCGACTCGAGCTTTGAACGTTCCCGTCCAGTAACCCTCGACGACGTAAGAGCGGCCGACCTCGATGGTTCTTCGGAGTTGCTCTTTCGCCGCGGCGCGGAGCTGGTCCGCGCGCATTTTTATCCGCTGGTGCCGTCTCATGCCATCTTGTTCCCGTCGAGAAAGTTTGCGACCCGCGGCATCTCGAGGAGTTGCTTGCGGCCCTCGAGCCGCTCGACCTCGACCCATGCTTCCCACTCTTCGAAAAACCGCTTTTGCTGGTGAGGGAAGTCGGCATCGGTCATGCGCATATACACGCTCCAGCCGCCGGTCCGACGGACCGTGTCGAAGAGTCGCTGATCGAGGAGCGGAGCTTCCTTCTCGATTCGGCCTTGCGTGCGATCGCCATTCCATCGACCCCACTTGTTCACGTAGCGCTCGACCGTATCCCAGGCAATCCGCTTCGCCGCGTTCTTGTCCGCTTGTTCCGTGCCCGGAAGTTTCGCGAGGATGTGAGGGAGCCGGACGGGATAGATCTCGCTCATGCACTGCTCGAGCGCCATCGAAACGGATTTAGGAGTCGCCCGCTTTGTGAGCGTGATTGCCATCGAAGCGAGCGCCCCGACGACCTCCGGCGGATTTCCCATCGTCGCGTAAAAAAGCGTCAGCATCTCAAGCACCTGACGCGCGGGATCGTTGTCGATCGAGACTTGCGAACTCATCGCGGACTCGTTCTCTGAATTTTTCATTTTTGGGATTGCTCCTCGCTGGTGGTTTGTGATCGTATGCGGCGTCCTTCATCCAAAAAGTCGGCTTGTTGAACTCCCCGCGGAACTCGGCTTCCTCGGCCTTCGCGAGAATGAACCGGTAAGCCTCGGCGAGCGACATCCCGGATTTGCGAGCCTTGAGCTCGATCGCTTGACTCCAGATCCCGAGGTCGCTTTGCCCGCCGGGTTTTCCGAGGGTTTCCATCATGCCGCGAGCGAGCTGGTGAGCGGTGAGGCCCTCTCGTGGGGTTTCTTGGTGCCCAGGCGCCTCTAGGACGCGACGATCCGTTTCGGGGGGTAGAGCGACGTCCGGAGCTTGCGCTTCGTCCGAGGGTCGATTTTGGTCGGGTTGTGCCCTATCCGGTGAGCTCGCGGCGAAACTTGCCGGGGGGGATTTTCGCTCTCGCGCGTCTCCCCTCACATCATCTCCCCTCACATCATCTCCCCTCATCTCCCCTCGTAAAACACTCCCATCGGGTTCGTCGGAATCAAGTTGTTGATTTGTAGGGAGTAAAAATCCGAACGCGATAAGCCGGTGTATCGCCGAGGGTATGCAGTGACGCTCCCGGACGTCGACCGAGAGAGCGCGGGAGACCCATACGGGGTCGTTAGGGAGGTTGTTCTCGAACCGCCCGCGTAGCCTACGACACCCGTCGAGGACATACCGCTGTAAGCAAGTGAGCTTGCTGTAATCGGGGTCGGCATCCTTGTCGAGCCAGTCCTTGACCCAGGGTCTCCGAGCGTTGGCGTGCTTCAACGTCGGCCCCTGGTACTTGCGCCAATTTTTGATCGCGAGATACTTGAATCCGCGCGTAGCTTCGTCCACTTTTCCCCCTCGAAAGTTGTCGCCGGCGTCATAGGTTCGGCCCCACGGCCGCGCGATTTTTGTCCGCGCGATCGCCGAGAACCTTGAGCACGTCGAAAACGGACCAGGCGACCAGAACGATCGCCCCTCGTGAGTGTTTCGAATCCAGGAAATCGAGCTGCTCTTGTGTCGCTTTTCCTGCCTCGCGGATAATTCGAGCGGGGTTTTGCGGGTCTGTCCAAGCTGGAGCTTTGACCTCGATGTACAACGCGGTCCCTTCCGGCGCTATTGTGCCGTGGAGATCCGAGAATCCGACGGGGAGCCCTCCGTTTTTGAAATTCACAATTTGAGAAACGTTCGTTCCGGTTTTGCGCGCGGCGCCGAGGATCCGGCCGCGGGCTCGTTTCATCCCCGCATCGATCGGGACGGCGTCGATCCTCCAGAACTCGAGCTCCATGAGGATCTGTTGCTGGACCTGGTCCTCGCTGAATTGCTGGACCAGATAGTTCGGGTTGTAGTTGGAGCGATCGAACTTCCAGGGGTAAGTTCGGATCGGAATCGCAAACGCTGCCACACGTCGCGCGGTCATTTCCTCGATGCTCCTGAGCACGGTTTTGTAAAGCGGGTCGTTCTTGTAAGGCATTCATCTCTCCGGAAACTCGGTAAGATCGTGAGTGTCTCGAGCGCGCGCGGGGACCGCGGCGTTCGCTGAGTTCCGGAGATGGAAGTTTTTTGCATGACTTCTGAGGGTTGTACAGGCGCGTCGGTCGAGCTTTGCCGTTGAGCTGGATTTTCACTCGGACCGGCCGGCGCGCCTGGAGGTTTATGGTTTCGGGTTCGTCTGAGGGGTCGGACTTTCAGTCGTTCCCGCGGACCCGGAAGCGGAGCCTCCGGGGGAGCTTGTTGTCGAACCTTCGACGATCGTCGGTCCAGGTTTTTTCTCGCGAGCGAGGATCTTGTCTTTGACCGATGCGACCGTCCCGCCGGCCTGAGCGACGACCTCGCCCTCGGCGCCCTTCATTGCCGCGGCGTCCTTCTCGCGATCGCGCGCTCGTTCCTTCTCGAGATCGGCGAGGACCTGATACATCGTCGTCTCGCCGTCGTGAATCGCGGCATACAGCCCGCGGAGTGTTTGGAGTTCCTTCGGCGTGAGAGTGCCGGCGTCGTGACCGAGGAATTTCTTGATCGATGAAACGTCGACGCCGACCTCGTTGAAAGAGTCGAATAGCTTTTGTTTTGCGGCGTCGGGGTTCTTCTCGTCGGAGGACTTGACCGTCGCGTTGATGAGATCGAGCGCCTCGGCCTGGAGCCATCCGGGGATGAGACGGAGTCCGGAATTTCGGATCGACTTCGACTTCGCGGCGTTCGTCTTGTTGAGGAGATCGTCCTCGGTCGCGGCGAGGATGTAGAGCTGATCGCCGTTCTTGTTTTTCCGCGTCCGGATCACTTCCGCGCCGGCCGGCGCCGAGCGTCGTTCGATCGTCTTCTCGATCGAGACCTCATCGGCGTAGCTAATCCCCTCTTGCGCGTCGAAAACTTTGATCTGGATTTTCCGTTGCTCGTCGTCCTCGTAGATCGTCCGGACGGTGACGTGTACGTGCTTCGCGCACTGGATCGCAGCCTCGGCGAAGCGGATCGAGAACCCTTTGACGCCCGCCCCGATCGGCTTGTTATAGCGAGCGGCCTCGGCGAACGAGGTCCGCTTACACTCGCGGAGTAGCTTCTCGCGGACCTGATCCCAATCGCGCGGGTTGCGCTCGGCCATGATGACTTGCGCCTGGACCTCGGCCTGGAGTTGTGCGGCGAGGACCAGCGCCATCGAGTTCCCGCTCTCGGCGAGTCGGTCGTTTACGTTGCTAATTGCCGTTGCCATCTGGTGAAGCCCCTTTCGATTTGACGACCTCGACCTCGCCCCAACTGCTCGAGATCGTTTTTCCTTCGCCGAGCTCTTGTTCTAACTTCACAAAAGCGCGCGCGATGTTGTGCAAGATCCAATCTTCCGGACCGGTGTAGACGAGAGTTCGCGTGACTCTGACAATCGGCTCATCCGTGGGCATCTTCGAAGAGCTCCTCTTGTGTCGAATCCGGAATCATTTGCTCGGCGACTTCTTTCGCGCGCTTCGGGACGAACCGGCGCCCGCCCTTTTTCGCGACCTTGGTTTCCATCGCTTCCTCGCGGAGCTGGTCGATCTCGGAGCTCGGGATCTCGTATCGCTTCGCGAGCTGCTCGAGGACCTGGTCGAAATTGACCTCGGTCCTGGTCGTGTCTTTGCAGAGGCGCCAAGTGATTTTTCCCCACGGCCCGCGGATCCCGTCGTTCTCGGCAATGAACGCGCGGACCGCGTTCTTCGCAAGATCGAGCCGGCCTTTCACCTGGTCGAGCACGTCGCGGTAGTTGAGAACGTTGTAGACGTCCCGCATGAGCGCGGGATGCGAGTTCTCGTCGACCTCGATGACCTTCCCTTTGCTGAACGGGTATTTAATCGCGAGGAAGTTCGCCCAGGACTCGGACGCATCGATCGCGGGTTCGACGCGCTTGACGACGTGATCGGCCCACCAGCCGCGGAGCTGGTCGATCAGCGATCGCTCGAGCTCGAGGTCACGGTGCAATTGATAAATTGAGAATTTGAAACCGCCATGAAGAACGGCGACGTCGCATCGATCGAGATCCGCGACGGCCATGTAGTGCGCGCACTGGATCACGTAATGCTCGGGGACCTGGTCGGTCCCTGGATCCCCGAACTTGTCGGCGAACTGATGCTCGCTCTTGAGCTCGACGACGCGGCCGTCGGCCGGCGCGAGCCGATCCATCGAGCCGAGGATCTCGGGGTACTTGAGATGCTGGACGACCTCGGGATCCGGCGAGTAGATGTCGCGCTTCGTCTCGTCGGTGTAGAGACCCGCGATCACGGGCTCGAGCCGATGACCGAGCTTGAAGAGAAAGATCTCGTCCTCGGTCGGCTCGATCGGTTCGACCTTGGAACGGAACACGTCGAGCGGAGATCTCCAGGGATCGAGCCCGAGGATCGCCGCGGCGTCGGATCCGCCTATGCCGGCGCGACGTGCCTCGAGCCATTGCGCCCGCGCGCTCAAAACTTAACCTCGGGGACTTCGGTCAGTTTTGCGATCACGGGATCCCGGAGCTCGAGGACGTCGGCGACGATTCGAAGCTCGGCCGCGATCTTGGTGAGCTTCGATTGCTTTTCCGCGAGGTTGTAGAGCTGCTGATACATCGCGGAGACCTGGATCTCGTCGCCGATTTTGAACTCATGGTTCCGCGGTTTCTTCTGGTCGTAACACGAGTAAAAACCGATCAGTCGATAAAGCTCCTCGGTCTCGACGGCGATCAAAAATCCCTTTTCGGTTTGCGCGGCGATCTTCATGACTTCGCCTCGTCGAGAGTTTTTTGGATCTCGAGGATCCCGGCGACGATCGACGCCGGCGTGAGCTTCTCGTTTAGGTCGGCGAGTTGGAGCGCGATCTCGCCGAGGAAGAGCGATTGCACAACGATCGAACCGTTTATCGCGGCCGTCATTGAGCTCTCTTCCCCCCGCGTCATTCCGTCGACGAGCTTGGCAGTTTGAGCCCGGTACTCCTCGAGCTTGGTTCGGAGATCCGCGGCCTTCATGCTGCGCTCCCGGCCGCGACGCGGATCGCGGCGACATGCTCCTCGATCTCGGCGCCGGTGATCGACCAGTTATCCTCGCTTTGCGGGATCGTCGCGATCGCGCGCTCTTTGAATCGCTGGTAGATCAGGACGTCGGGGGAGAGCTCGCCGAAATAGTCGAGAAGGATCCCGAGAGCGAGCTGCGCCGGCCCACTCCCGCAATATCCCCAATTGAAACCGTCGGGGGAATGGTTGATGAGTTTTTGCGAGCGTTTCGGATTGAGACGTTCACCGTCGACGTGGATGATCGCCTCGCCGTCACACGTTCTCGTTCCGATGTAGACGCTCGCCGCGTCTCGCTTCGTCATGCGGTCGCCTCGCCGCCCTCAAACGTGTCGAGGTACTTCCGGAGCTCGTACTTGTCGATTACGGAACAAGCCGCTTCGCGGATCAGTTCGAAATTGAACGGATCCGCGTAACGCACGGCCGCGGCGACGCCGATCATAAAATCCCCGCAATTGCCTCGGCCTTCCGAGACCTCGACGAAGATGTGTCGGATCTCGGCGTCGGAGAGATGCGGGGTTGGAAGAGTCCCCGCGCTCACGAAGCCCTCACGGTGAGAATGGTTCCGACCGCGTCCTCGTGGTGACCGTCGTGTTCCATCTCTCGGACGCAAAGCGGGAAGGGACATAGATTCCGCGCGCCCGACATCGGGAGCGACGCCTGAGTGTCGATCTTGGTTTGACCAGGCGAGGGATCGATCGAGAACTCGCCCCACATAGTTTTCCCGTTGTAGTCGTGAGCCCACGCCGCGAGCCCGCGGGTCGACCTGGTCGTGATCGAGAACTTGAGCGCGACCTCTTGGTCCTCGCCGCGCTTGACGCGGATCAGTTTGAAATTCCGGAGCGTGCAATGCGTGAGGAGTAACTTCCGCTTGCGCTCGCGTTGCTCGGCTTCCGCCTCGTTGAGCCCGACTCCCCATTCGACCTCGAGCGGTCCGCTCTGATCGGTCGCATAGAACTCGAGCGTCACGTCCTCGATCGCCGTGAGGAGATCGGAGTCCTTGATCGCCGAGCCCTCTTTCTCCATTTGCTCGTATGCCGGCCCGACGAAGCTCGGCATCCCCGCATAGCTTTGCCCGGTCAGAGGCATCACAAGATCGAAGCGGATCCGCCGCTCATCCTGCTCGTTGAGCAAAGGCACCCAATCGGCGAGCTCGATCTTCCTTCGTACTCCCGGAAAGAACTGCGTCATTTTGTGTTTTCTCCTCGTGGAACGATTTGATTTCGTGGTGATAAACATCCTGGAGCGTGAGCCTGGTGCCTGATCGCCGAGCGATCTCGACGATCTTGATCGCGTGCCGGATCCGCGGACTGAAACGCCCACTGAGCCAGCCGTAAACGTTTGTTGGATCGATATCGAGCTCCGTTGCGAGGTTCTCTGCTAGGAAGCTCGAGACGAACGCGCCGAACTTGCCGGGGTATTTTTTTCGCGGCGAGCCGAACTTTGAGCGGGGGTTTTCTGAGTCCACGGGGTTGTTTCTCCTGGTACAGATTGCGGAGGTTTTTTCGGGGGAAGAGTTGCGGTCGCGAGGAAGCGTTCCATCTCGCCGGGATCCGCTAGACTCGGACCCATTGCGAGACGCTCGCGCTCGCGCTCGAGGAAAATCGGAAGGACTTTTTTGAAGCTCTTGCCGAAGTAGGCGAGGAACGCGAGCTCCCAGGGGTTCGCGCGGCCGTCGAGAAGGTTTCGAACCGTCAACGCGGCGATCCTGTAATCGTCCGCGACCCAAGGATCGGCCTGTTCGTACTTCACTCGCTCGAGGTACTCGAGTGCTCCTCTTAGCTTCCGGCGTGCTCGCAGAACTATTCCTCGGAGACGAAGCGAGGTTCTCTGCGGCGCCCCAAGCCCCGCGAAGAGTAACGAGATAGGATGTTCCGGAATCGGGATGGATTCGAAAAGTGGACACGGGGTTTTGCTCATTCCGAGACTGGAAAGAGAAGAACCCCTCGGTCACCTATTCAGGGGGTGGAATATCTGTTATCGGACCCAAGATCTCAAACGACTGAGTCCGTAGCAGATACGACCGAGAGAAAAGACCTCTTTCAAGCTCCCGAAGTCTAACCTCGGCCCGACGCGCTTGTCTATGGGAAAATAATAGTAATTGCTCGACCCGCGCCGTTAGCGGGTTTGGCGAGCTTTCGGGACGGGTTTTCCGACGCCGCTCAAGAGGATTTGCACAAAGGAATCCACAGCCGCTCGGTACGCTTTTTTGCTCGAGGACTGGTTTCGGAAGATGCGAGCCCCGAAACAATAGTCGACGAGATGCTGGACGGCCGACCTCGGGAATACGCGCTCAAACTGTTGACTGAAAGCATCGACGCAACCATCCAGACTAAGACGGAGCGGACCAGGATGTTCGAGGATCGTGAACGCGTAGAGGCGAACGAACTCGACCGTCATCATGTTGCAAAACTCAAGCGCCGCGAGTCTGATTCCCTTCTCTGATTTGTCGAGGTCTAGGATGTATTCGATCTCGGCCGCTCGGGGTTTGACCGCGGCGATCGCCGCTCTCACGGCCGCGTCGAAGAGCTCATCCTTGGATTTGAAATAACCGAAAAGCGTCGACTCCATGATTTCGGCGATCGCCGCGATGTCCTTCGTCCTTGTGCCACAGTAGCCGGCGCGCGCGAATTCAGCGATCGCGGCCTCGAGGATCTTCTCGCGAGTGTCCGTCTTATAGGAGCCGTAAGGTCCGCTCCTGCCTTTGCCTTTGTGAGCCATCGATTAGAGACCGAACCGTTTCCGGCGCGGTTGCTCTTCCGGAACATCTTCGGTTTTCACCTGGAAAATGTCCTTCGTCCGATCGACTGGAATCGTCTCGGTTACCCTGTCGAAAGCCGCGGGTTTGATCGCGGGCTCGACGGTCATCGTCGACGCCTCGACGTAGACCTCGGGAGAGTTCTTCGTCGGGGGTTCTTTGATCTGCATCGGGAGCCGAACAAAAACTCGATCCATGTACAGAACGACATCGGGTTCGCCGTGTGCCTGGATCTCGACCGAATCGACTAGGACGCGGTCAGCGTTTTCGAGCCGGATCAGTTGCATCGACATGATGCGGAGAATTCTATCTCAGAACGCGACGCCCGCGCCTGTGAATACTGTGCCGCCGATGACCCCGCCCGTGAAGACGATCGGCCCTTTCTTGTACTGGACCGCGCCGCCGAAGACGTTTCGCTTTGCGCTCGAGTCGTAGCCGGCGAGCGCCGACGCCGTCCAGCGCGGGATCCGGGGGAGCTTGGGATTCTCGATCGGGACATCGAGCCCGCCGACGACGGATCCGTTCGGGGAGCTCGCGATCACGCGCCTGGTCTGATCTGGCATGCGGACCAGGGAAAGATCGACGGTCACGAGGGGACAGCGCGGACCGAGCGGCGTGAGGTCGTGAGAATTTGCTCCACGTGGAGCAATTCCCGAGGTGAGCGGGGACGCGCCAGCCAATTCCCCGCCCTTGCCGTCGGGTAGCTTGCCGTTGGGATCGATTGTAACGCTGATCTCGCGCTCAATCTTTCCGCCCTTCGGGATGATCCCCGCGGGTTTGACTTCCCTTTTTTCCCCCTGTTTTGCGCGCTCGAGCTCGAGGGATCCGTCTTTTTGCCGGACGGCCGGCGCCGCGGGTTCCGGCGGAACTGGTTTCGGTCGGTAGATCCACCAGGCGAGCAAGAACATCAAGATCCCGGCGGCGAGTGTCGGCCAGTGAGCTCGAAAGAAGTTCATTCCGTTCCGTCCTTTGCGTCGTCTGGGGTTTGCGGAGCGACCTTGCCGGCGATCTTAGCTCCCGTGACCGCGCCGGTGAGGATCCCGAACCCCATGTTCCAATCGCCGGTAATGCCGACGCCCGTCTTGACGAGCCCGACGATCAGTTGCACGCCGAGGTAGATCACGCCGGAGACGACGACCAGCGCGAACGCGCCGTTCCTCAGCGACGCCGTCGCGTCGGTTGAGTCGAAAAACTTTTTCAGGTATGCGAACCGCATCGGGATCCCCTCGAGTGTGTTTCCTACCGAGAAACCTGGGGGGACCGGGGGAGCTCGCTGTTTACGCTTTGCCCTTGAGCCGATTCTCGAGCGCCGTGATCTCGCTCGTAATGTGAGCTTTGATCGCGTAGCTATCCGCGAGGATCGTCTTTCCGAAAATGGTACCGACGACGACGCCGGCGACGAACAAACCGATTCCGATCAGCATGGTTTTCTCCTGGAGTTTAGACCTTGACGTCGCCGATCGTGCCTGGTTTGGGATTCGGATCAGCGGGGTTTTGTTCCGCGCTCGCTTGGGTCGAGGTTGCGACGTTCGCGACTGCGATGAGTTTCGAGAGACCTTGCACGTACTCCAGGAAGCGAGCCCAGCCGTTGAGCCCGCCATTCACTTTACGCCGAACGCCTTCCCACTTCCCGGCCGCGGCGAGCGTTGGAATATTCCGCGCGCGGAAGTAGAGCGCGAGAACATGAGCGGCGATCGCGGGGTCGAGCGCGAGGTCCGGATTCCCGACCAGGTCGACGCCGATCTCGCGGCCGTACTCAGTGTAATTGCTCCGACCCGTGATCTGGATATAGCCGCGGCCGCGGAAGAGCGGACCGTCGCCCTCTTGTGTGTTCCCCAGGTCCGCGCGACCCTCGTAGAGCTTGGTGAAATACTTCGGCCCGCCGCGTTCTTTGATCGGAGCAAAGCATCCCGTCTCGACGCCGACCGTCGCGATCGCCGCGATCTGAGTCGGGACTTCGGAGATCCCATGCTTCTCGAGAGCTGCAAAGATGAGCGGCCAATTCTGAGCGACCGCGGCCTGGGGACCGCTCGTTCCAAGAGCCGAGACGATTGTTTCGATTTTGATCGGCTCGGTCATCGATGCGAGATTAAATGCTTCCCGACCTCGAAGAGAATCGCGAGAACGGTTCCGGTCCCGCCCGCGATGAACCCCGCGCGGATCTCGGATCGCGTCAGACGCTTCGAGAACCCGTCGCTCGAGCTCTGGAGCCCTTTGATTTTCTTGTGAGCATCGTTGAGGTCGAGCTTACATTTGTCGACGAGCTCGCGGATCCGGCCAATCGTCTCGAGTTGCTTCTCGGCCCCTTCCTCGAGACGCTCGATCGTCTTGAGCAAATACAAACGCTCATCGCGATACTCACCCGTCGAGACCGCATCGAGAACGCTGATCGCCATCGTTCAACGATCAGGCATCCGGGAACGCGCGTCGAATGACGAAAGATGTCGAACCCACGAACGTGCCATTGACCAGGCGCCCTAGAAGTCGACGTCGATCACCATCTGACCGAACCCCGCCGTATTGTTCGAGCTATTTCCACGGACCAGGAATTCGTAACAGAGATAGTGCCCGCTCGGGGGGAGGTTCGTCGTGTTGGTCGCGACCAGCGTTCCATCGATGTAAAACTGTACGTTTGGCGTGACGTCGTCGAAGATGATCGCGAACGTGTGCTCATTCGTGTCCGCGGGGATCCCCGAGTCGGTGACTGTGACCGAGGTTCCGTCGCCCGTCACGCATTGGAAATTTGTATCGCTCGCGATTGTCGAGTAGCGAAAGAACGCCGTGAAGTCGAACGGCGAATCGGAGTCGTTTACGCCGCTCGCGAGTCCGAAAACGAACCGCGTGTCGGTCGTCCTCGAGAGCCATAGCTTCCCGAGGAGTTTGATCGATCGACCCGTCCGGTAAATCGCATCCCCCGCGATCGAGGCGCCGGCGCCCGTTCCGCTTGTGACGAGCGTCGTTCCGGCGCCGTGAGCCGACGTCCCGCTCGCTCCTCCGAGCGTGCCGGCCGTCGCCTGGACAGTGTCGCCGGATCCCCGAGGTCCGGTGTAGTTCCCCAGCCCGAACGGATCTCCGTTCTTGTAGCCGTAGATGATGTTTCTCATTTGCTGGTTTTGAAATGCGGTCCCGCCGCCGCCGGCGCCGACCGCATTCCAGGTCGAACCGTCGTAAACATAGAGCTTCGAATCGGCCGCGTTGAATGCCGAGAATCCGATCGTCGGACCGTAGAA
>Ga0137403_10000734_pt1 | contig 42162 bp, 35 predicted proteins | sample CZOMad2_1_16fung_FD_122057 | JGI IMG/M metagenome (GOLD analysis project Ga0137403, IMG submission 122057) | Vadose zone soil fungal communities from Angelo Coast Range Reserve, California, USA - CZOMad2_1_16fungal (Hybrid Assembly) | ecosystem: Environmental > Terrestrial > Soil > Vadose zone...
TTGGGGCAGAATGTGGTTGCGGGGTCCATGAGGCTTCTCCTCTCCTGGCTTTGCTGGGGAGCATGCCAAGAAGGAGTCTGTCTGGACCCCCATTTTCATTGCAACTGCACCGCACCACGGTTTAGTGGAGAGCTACCGCTACAATCTAATCTTGATAAAATGCAAGAATTGTTAGATCAGGATGCTAAGTTGCTTGACCAGATCGAGCAATCGATTTTGGAGCGTGCATTTCGTGGGGAATTATAGCCGATGGCAAATGTCCGGGATCATCTCAATCAAGTCTGGTCGTTGTTTCGTAGGGCTGGCATTGCCGATGACCTGACGATTATCGAGCACATCGCAGCGCTCCTGCTGCCGGACAACGCCGTCTCAACGCTACATGACAATCTGCGGCCCAGAATGCCGCAGCATTCGGGCCTCAGTCTCGATGAACTTCAGCACATACTGGCAGATGCAGTAAAGCAGGCCGATGGCGTCGCGAATCTGTTTGACCGATATGTGCTGTTTCGGCTTCCCAGGATGCTTGCTGGTGGTCGATACCCTACACCAAGGCACATCGTGGACAGTATGCTTCAGCTCACTGAGGTTGCGCCAACTCATCGCCTTGCCGACTTTGCCTGTGGCAGCGGCGGTTTTCTGGTGCATCGGACGGCCAGTGATGATGCCCGGCGAAATCAGACCGTCGGCGTGGAAATTTCACCGGAATGGGCGCGGCTCGCCTGGGCTAACACGATTCTTCATGGGATGAAGACCGCTCGCATCGAACTCGGCAATGCTCTGCAGATTTGTGGGCCTGGAGGACCGCTCGCAGAGCCTATGTTTGATCGCATTCTCATTAACCCACCCTTCGGGGAGAAAGTCGATCCGGATCTGGCCGCCAGGGCATTCGAGCAGAAAACCAGTAGCCGTAGCGAAACAGCACTGACTGCCCTGGCATTGCATAAACTTGCCGATGACGGGTGGGCAGCGATCCTGGTCCCATCGGGTCTCCTCTTCAGCAACAGCGCAGGTGAACGCGATTTGCGGGGCCGGCTGCTCGATAAATATACGCTGGAAGCAGTCGTCTCCTTACCCAAAGATGTCTTCCAGCCCTTCAGTGCTCTGCAAACGCACCTGCTTCTGGTGTGCAGGCGCACACCTGTAGCGCAAGATCTGGTCTGGCTCATTCAAGTCGAACACGATGGTTACCCCCCTGGGCGTGGCCGCGACCTTACGGAACCTCCCAGTGAAGACAATGATCTGCGATTCGTGGAGGGGATCTTTGCCAAGCGTGCGGCGAATTTCGATGTCATGCTTCCTGACGGAGAGGGAGCGCTCATGGGAATCAAGAAGATCGCCTCCGGGAATGGCCAGTTTCTAGGGGTTGTCATTGAGGCCATTGCGGGTGCGACGCTCACATCCATAGAGATCTTTCCGGCAGTCGATGAACCTTCAAAGACCCCTATATTCATCTTGGCAGGAATTACCGATGTCCGGGAGCAGCGGCGATATATACAGGTTTTTCTGGACAGAGGCGAAACACGTGAAGTTGAGGACCGGATGGCCTTGCTGCGTCAACTATACAAATGGAAGGAGAGTGCTCCCTCCCATGGAACGACTGTGTTCCAGGGGAGTGCTCCTGCACAGGCCGTCGCGATCACTGCTGATGGACGGTTGCTCGGCGCGACGATGCCTCGTGAGCGACTTCGTCAGCGTTCGTACGACCTCCGTCCCGATCAATATGTGAAAAGGCCGGAAACAGCCCGGCAGGTGGAATCTCCGGCGATCCTTCTTGGGCATATGTGGCAGAATCAACGCCAACTGGGCAAGCGCATTGACGGCTTGCTCGGTCGCCTGGAACTGGATCCCATCGCCAGCGAGAAGCTGCCGTCACCCCTCCTGACAGAGCACGATAAGGCTGTCGACCCATTTGGCGTTTTTTCCGATGAGCAAAGGGATGTCTGGAAACGGGTGCTCAAACAGGTTGAACGAGTCAAGAATGGTAAGACTTCCTATGTCACAGCGACACTCTTCATCCCGGCAAATGTGGAACCAAGTGGTGCACTGGAGGCGTCAGAGAACAGGCTTGCGACCCTGGACCTTCTGGAACGCATGGGAGTGATCATCCCTGTCACCATCGCAGACCCGAATACCAGAGAGCTAATGATGTTCTACCGGCGTGTGACAGAGCGTGACCGCTGGCTCTCTGATGCGCCATCAAGCGAGTCGGGCCAGGAAGACGCATGAGACTCCTACGGCTCTATCTCGGAAGTTACCGGGTTCTACGGGATCTTGAAATCCGCTTCGGACATCCCACACTCAACGAGGCACTCCCTACATATGTCTCCTCGTATGGACTCGACTTCCTCGTCGGTGTGAACGGCACCGGGAAATCAACGATACTTCGTGCCATCGCAGACCTCATGCGGAAACTCGAACGGAATGAGCCGATTCCATTCCTTTTTGAGATGGAGTATGAACTCGGAGTCAGCGATGCTCGGCGCACTGTCATGCTCTCGAATCGACTCCAGAACTCATACAGCGAAGAAGCCACGGACCTCGGCCCCTTGCAAACCTGGGTGAATGGTGAGTTGGGCGAGCTCAGCAGCGAACTGCTTCCAACTCGAGTGATTGCCTTTACCACAGGTAGCGAAATGGAGTGGACGGAGACACAGGAACGGGAGTGGGTAAGGCAGAACAATCCTGAGGCTGTGCGGAGTCTATCGCCAATTGAGCGAGCGATCCGCGAATTGCCGGGGAAGTCCACCGAGCCTGAAACTGGCGAGGAAACGGAAACCCAGGTTACGAGTCGATTTCTTTTGATCCGATCGCAGTGGCTCTCCTTGGTTACTCTATGCGGGCTCTTGAATGACATGGCGGAGGTGGATCGCGCTGAAGACCGTCGACTTTACAAAGTACTGACCGAAGCCAATATCGGAGCTGTGCGAGGCTTCTCGCTCAAGTTCCGCATCAACCAGGGCGTGACCAGTCCCGATGATCGCTTTCAAGTCAGTCGGCTGGCAAAGTATGCTACCCGCGCGCTGCGGCTGGGGTCAGATCATTTGCTAGTGTTCGATCTGACCGGACCGGACCATGTCATCTCCCAGCACGTTCTCGAAGAGTTCTCCGACAGCCTGCAGCTTTTCGAAACTCTGGCTCGTCTGGCTACAGCGGTTGACCATGACCAGCCTGTGCTGCAAGAGGTCAACGTGTTCCTCGAAAGACCGGTCCCATCCCGTCGGGCTGGAGCGAAGAGAGAACGCCCGCTGATGCATCTGCTGACATGGCTGAGCGATGGCGAGCAGAATTTCCTGGGGCGAATGTGCCTGTTTTCCCTACTCGGTGCCACTGAGGCGCTCATTCTCCTCGACGAACCCGAGGTGCATTTCAACGATTACTGGAAGCGACAGATCGTTTACTTGCTTGATGAGGTGCTCCAAGGTCGCCATAGCCACGTGTTGATGGCTACCCATTCGAGTATTGTCCTCACTGATGTTTCCAGTGAGGACATCATCATTCTCAATCGAGAGGGGCCATACACCACTCAGGCTTTCAACCCTTCTATCCAGACCTTTGCCGCCGATCCCAGTGATATCCTCGTGCACGTGTTCGGCGCGCCACAGGCCGCAGGTGAGCAGAGCGTCACTCGAATTCAGACGGTATTGGACCGCTTACCCCACCTCAACCCTGATGAACAACGCAAGCAATTGCAGGAGCTTCTCGCCGTTGTCGGCCCAGGGTATTGGAGCTACCGTATTCGTCGCGCCTTACAGGATATCGAAGGGGGATGATCCACCAGGTCTTTTTGCCGGAGATCACGCGCAAGCGACTGACCGATGTCGTAGCTCTGCAGCTGCTGTTGTTAACATATGCGGGCACCCGAGATAGCCTAAACGAGGCAAGCTGTACCACATATCTCGATCGATGTGCCAGATTTCGCGGACGTGGTACTCAAATCGCCGCATGGATTTGGCGTGCCCCCAGGCGATACAAGCCTCTGGAGAAATTTGCGCAAGGGCCTGCGGCGCATAAGCTTGGGTGGTGTAAACACATTACCCAAGAAGCCCTTGCATTCCTGCAACATCCCATCGGTCACATTAATACCCATGTTCGGAGAACTGCTTCGCCGTGGGAGAGAGCAGGAGCGGATTTCCTCCGAAGGTTCTATGTCGACCTTTGTAGTCCCGCTGGTTTACCTGGCTATATTTTCTGCGAGCCTGTCACCGGTTCTTTTGGAAGACAGGATTTGCTGGCAGCATTCAAGGAAGCGAACCACCATCTACACATCTGTGCGGTATGCGATGAGACCGGCTACCAGACCATGCTGGATGGGCACATATATGCTGAGCTTGATCACTACCTTCCCGAAAGCATGTATCCACATCTGGCATGTCATCCTTTCAATCTCATCCCGATTTGCCATTACTGTAACGCGATGATTAAGGGCAAGGCAAACCCGCTTCAGGGATCGTCTCGCAATCGACTCAGTGTGGAGAATATTTTTCTTCCCTATCGTGAGCCAGGTTTAGGATCACGCACATACCTACACGTCCGACTTGGAGCTCCTCTTACCGAGGCGGAGTTCGGCGAGCTAAGACCACGCGAGGAGATTAATCTTAGTAGTAGGCTCGATGGGTTCCGCCGTGTGTACAAAATCCCCGATCGTTGGGGTCAGCGAGTAGATCAAATTGGCCCGCAGCTACTCAAGCGAATACGAGAGTTCCTCAGGGGCTTTGCCGTCACTGCTCTCAACGCGCGTTCCTTGGTGAATGAGCTGGATGATCTGCTGTATTCGATCCACCAGGATCAAGGGAGCGAGCCCTTTGCATGCGCGAAAATGTGGTGGCTTGCTGCCCTCATCAATGATGAAGTCGAACCAGCCACGCGTCGCCGTCAGCATGCGTCAGGCCCAATCTCTCCCCTTCTTGAAGAGATAGGTGCCATGCTTCGGCTGGATCGGAGAGCTAGCGGGCATCGTCCGAGGGGACCTGTGCATATGAGCTCTGCCCGCCTCGAGACTGCGCGTCATCTGCGCAGTCTCCTTCGAAGCGCAGGGTGACACCGGCAGCAGATAACCGGTGCGGAAACGTCGCGATCGCGGCTTTATGAGGCAGTGCGCCGGAGTCCGATATACCGCCGCAGCCCCTATGCTGCCGCCATTCCAGGTCCCCCAGGCGAAAAGCCTTTTCCTCACACACCTGCATCTGATAAGATCAGGCCATTCGTCGGGATGAAAGCGGCCGACGATCCGTTCGTCCCGTTAACGATGATCATGCGATTGAATGCGGACGCATAGCTCATGGGGCAAGGTAACCGGCGTTTGTCCCTCAAGTGCCGGTAACGGCCATAGAAACTGGAGGTGTCCGATGCGCATCGGATTTATCGGATTGGGTAATATGGGTGGGCCGATGGCCCTGAATGTCATGAAAGCGGGCCACACCATGGTGGTCAACGATATTCGACAAGAGATGGCCGCACCACACCTGCGGCAAGGTGCCACCTGGGCCGATACGCCTAAAGCTGTGGCCGAGCAGAGCGAGTTGATCTTCACCTCATTGCCGGGCCCACGGGAGGTCGAGGCCGTTGCTCTGGGGGAGAATGGGATCATCGAGGGGGCGGCACCAGAAAGTATCTATGCCGATCTGTCGACGAGCTCAGCCACCTTGATCCGCCAGATTCATGGCAAATTCCGTGAGAAAGGGGTGTATGTGATCGATGCACCGGTCAGTGGCGGAGCCTCGGGCGCGCGTCGGGCATCGCTGGCAGTCATGGTCGGCGGCGACGAGGCGCTGTACCAGCAGATCAAACCGGTGCTGGACGCCATTGGCGACAAGGTGACCTACATCGGCGAGATCGGCTGTGGCACCATTGCTAAGATCGTCCATAACATGGTGTCGCTGTGCTCGCGCGTGGCCATCGCCGAGGGGTTGACGCTGGGAGTCAAGGCTGGAGTGTCGCCGCGGGCGTTGCTCGACGCCATCCAGCGCGGCTCGTTTGGGCAGGGGCGGGTGCTCAAAGAATCGATCCCGGAGACCGTCTTCAAAGGGGATTTCGATAACGTGAGTTTCGCGTTGAAGCTGTCGCGCAAAGATCTCGGTTTGGCGACTGAGCTGGCAAAGGAATATCATGTCCCGATGATGGTGGCAGGGTTGGTCGAGCAACAAATGGAGGAAGCGTTGCAGCGCGGATTAGCCGATAAAGATTCGAGCGCGATTTTCTTACTACAAGAGGAACGTGCAGGGGTCCAGGTGCGTGACCCGCAGGGACGCTAAAGAGGCGATCGCATCGCAGACGCTCCAACATAAAAGGGGAGAAGGCTCATGAAATTTGGCTTGTTCTACGAGATTCAAGTGCCGCGACCGGTATCACCCGTGCCCGAAGCCGAACGCTTACGCGAAGTAGTGGCACAGGTGCGCTATGCGGAGGAGATGGGGTTTGACCGCGTCTGGTTTGTCGAGCATCACTTTTTAACGGAGTGGGCCCACTGCAGTGCGTCGGAAGTGATGCTGGCGATTATGAGCCAACATACCACCACCATGCGCCTGGGGTTCGGCGTGGTGCTACTACCGGTCCATCATCCACTGCATGTGGCTGCCAAGGTCGCGACCCTGGATGTGATGAGCAGCGGCCGGGTGGATGTTGGGGTCGGACGCTCGGGCAACCCCTATCAACTCACACCCTTTGGCGTGAAGCTCGAAGAGACGCGTGACCGATGGGAGGAAGCCCTGTCCATTCTGCCGCGCATGTGGACGGAACAGGTCTTCTCCCACGACGGGAAACACTACCAAATCCCACCCCGTGAGGTCATCCCCAAGCCTGTGCAGCAACCGCATCCGCCGTTGTTTTCGGCCTGCAGTCAGGACGATACCTTCCAGCGCGCTGGTGAGTTGGGACTCGGCTGTCTGTGCAACGTCCTGGGCAGCTATGAGACGGTCGAGAAGCGCCTGCAGGTCTACAAAGATGCCCTGGCAAAAGCCCAGCCGGTAGGCAAGTTCGTGAACAACCAGGTGGTGGTGTCTAGCATCGGCTTCTGCGATGAGAATAAACAGCATGCCTTGGAGCGCGGTGCCGAGATCGCGGCATGGAACGTCAACATTCGGTTGAAAAACTACGAGCGTGGTTGGCAAGGCGTGGACCTGTCGTCCGTGCCGGAGGACTACAAGTACCATGTACGCCGGTTCGAGTGGGATCCCCAGATGCGCAAGGGGGTGAACCCGGATGAGGTGTTGAAAACCGCCCGGTTCTGTGTCGGCACGCCCGACGACTGTATCGCCACTATCGAGCGTTATGAACAGATGGGCGCCACCGAGATCATGCCGATCTTCCAGGCCGGACCGGCGACCAATGCGGAGGTCATGAACTCCTTACGCCTTTTCGGGAAATATGTCATTCCGCACTTCCACGCCAAGGGCAATGGGGAAAAGACCGCAGAGGCAGCCCTGACACCGTCTTCGGCTTCATGAAGCGTTACCGCTCCTGTCCGAGCGTCGGCTTAGGATAGCGGCGTCCGAGGCGTCGGTGAGGCCATCCGCACCGACGCCTCGGACGCCATGACCTGGTCGAGACTTAGCGTCTCTTTCACACCACCGGCCGCGCCAGCACGTCGGGGGCAATCTTGCGCTTGAGCCAGCGCCCATCCGTAGCGCTCCCTAGTACCCTGCCATCTTCAACGATCACCTTGCCGCGTAGGATAGTCATCACCGGATAGCCCTGACAGGAAAACCCCTCCCAGATGCTATAGTCGGAGTCGGCGTGCAAGTCAGCTAGGGAGATCGTCTTGCGGAGATGCGGATCGATGAGCACCAGATCGGCATCACTACCGGGAGCGATTGCCCCTTTCTGGGGGTAGAGGCCGAGGATCTTGGCGGCGTTGGTGGAGGTGATCGCCGCAAAGCGTTGCAGCGACATGCCTTGCTGCGACACGAACTTGGTGAAGGCCACCGGGATACGGGTCTCGATGCCGTTATGCCCGCCGCAGACGGTGTGGATCGTATCGCCGGATAGCTTGACGTTCTTATAGGTCGTATATTCATCGGTCGCCGTGGTGCACAGGTCCCCGTCCATCAGCCCCGCCTGCAGCGCATCGCGATCGTCAGCGAACTTAATCGCCGGATAGGTGTGGATGGCGGTGCCATCGGGCTTCTTATAGTCCTCACAGGTAAACTGCAGATAGTTGTGCAGCGCCTCGCCATACACCGGCTGGCGCTGGTCGCGGGCTTCGGCGATCGCCGCCACCCCTTCTTTGGCGGTGGTATGGACGAAGTAGATCCCCGCCTCGGTATGGCGCGCCAGGCGGATGACCTTGCGGAAGGCGAGATCCTCGGAAAGATTATTGTGCACCAAGTGCAGGTTGTAGCCCTGGTCATGCCTCTCTCGTGTCAGCTTTTCCTCCATATAGGTGACGATGTCATCCTCCTCGGCATGCACGGCCATGATGCCGCCGTGTTTGGCGACCTCGGCAAAGATGGCCCAGAGATGGCCATAGGGCACACGTAAGCCAGGAAAGGTGGCTGTTGTAAAGATTTTGAAGCTGGCGATCCCTTCTTGCACCGCCTCCCCGATTTGCCCAATCACTTCCGGCGCCACCTGGCCGGCCAGGATGTAATGAAAGGCAAAGTCTGTATAGGCGTGGCCCCGAAAGACATTGCGCCGCTCCTCGACCACTTGCGGGATGGACTCTTGAACCGAAACAACGCCCAGGGGCGGATTCAAATTGCCGGCGAAATCGATGACCGTCGTTACCCCGCCGAACGCCGCCGCGCGGGTAGCAGCTTCGGGGGGCTGGGTCATGACCTCTGGACGACCGGCCCAACGTTCGGGAACCGGGATCGCAATGTGTGCATGTGGCTCGATACCACCGGGAAGGACGATCTTGCCGTTGGCATCGATGACGCGTCCAGCGTCGTCTGGTAGCATTCCAGGTGAGGTGACAGCGACGATCGTGCCATCCTGCACGCCTATATCACGCTCTCCGACTTCCTCAGGTGTCACAACGATGCCGCCACGTATCAGCAATTCCATCATGAGCTTACCTCCGTGTCTTTGGCGTCCAATCCTGTCATCGAATTGTGGGTTCAGGCGAGAGGAGCTGTCGCGCCGGGTCGCGTTCTTCACGTTCGTCGCGGCAGTTCAGGGGCCGAACATCATCCGCCGCGCGCGGGGGTTTCCCAAGGCGCCGATCCGTGCCGCCGAGCCTTGGATAGCTTTGGGTTAGGTGGCGGATGCGTCGGGGGAAGGCGGGCGTCTCCATGGCCCTACGGGTTATCACCACATACCGACGTCAGCCCATTTCGGGCCCATTCGGCGTAAGAGCGGTCGTAGAGCCGGACATCGTAGCCGGCCTGTTGTAATGCCAGATACCCTAGAGCGGCGCGCATCCCCAAGCGGCAGTATGCGACAACCCGATTGCCGCGCTGGATGCCGGCGGCGCCGACCAATTGTTGGATTGTTTCGTGTGAGGCGAGCACTTCCTGCTGAGGACCGATGAGGTCGCGCCAGACGATATTGACCGCCCCGGGGATATGCCCAGGTTTGCCATCGCGGTCTTGTTCGCCGGTATACTCCTCCCGACTACGGAAGTCGATGAGCTTGAGGTCCGACTCGCGGCGGAGGTCGTCGAGCGTCACCCGAATCTGAGAATTTACCTGCGCTGTGAAGGCTTTGGAGACGGGGGGCACGGGCTTATAAAAGACTTCGTGGCCTTCGGCCACCCAACGCTCAAAAAAGATGTTCAGGAGATGCACGTCGGCACGGCCGAAGTACTCCAACAGCCAGGCGACCATAGCCCCGTTCTGGCCATCGAAGGAGTCATAAATCACTGGGGTCGCTTGATCATCCAGACCAGCAGCGCCGATCCAACGCTGCAGCTGCGCGTCAGGCAGGAGTTTGCCGTCGGCGTCGAAGGCTTTGTAAACGGGAAGGTTCGCGGCCCCTTTGAGATGGCCCTGCAGATAGCGCATCGGCCGCCGCGGGTCAAGGAGCAGAATATGTGGAGCATCAATATGCTGTTCGACCCACTGCGCCGTGACCAAAGTCGCCATCGTCCTCCTCCGGGCTACTAAGACGCATGGAAACCTCTCTTCCGGCGGGAGAGGGCTGGGGTGAGGGGAGCCCAACTGCGCGCTCATGCTTTGCCACCCTCATCCTGACCCTCTCCCAGAGGGAGAGGCAACCCCGTCTAGGCGTTTAACCTGGCGCCAGCAAGGCCTGGCGGAATTACAGGGCCTCAAATTCAGGGATGATCTCGGTTGGGCGCGTCACCGTTTGAGTCACTGGCGAGCCTTCGACCGCGGCTTTCCAGATCTCACGCAAGGTCGCTTCATCGGCGTCGGCCTTCACGAAGACCTTGGCTTTGATCGAGGGGTAGCCAGGATTCCCCGTATCGCTATGCCCCGCCCATTTCAGAATATTGCTGAAGTTCCCCTCCAGGGCGATCTCGAGGTCGTGCACTTTGACGCCGCGCTTGGTTGCATTGAGCACAAATCCCACCGTCATGCAGGTGCCGACGGCTGAGAGCAACTGCTCATGGGCGCTGGCCGCCGTATCAGCGGCGTCCAGTCCCTCTGGCTCATCCATCTCGACGACATGCTTGCGCATGTAGGATTTGGTCTTAAAGCCGCTCTGCCATACCACCCGAGTCTTCCATGGGCCGGTGACGGCTTTCAGGACCTCTGGGTCGTTCTTCATCGAATCCAAAATAGCCTGGATCTTTGCTGGGCGTAAACCGTTCAGTTCCGCTTCTGCCATGGCTACCTCCTCTCTATGCAAAGGCCAGATGTAACACCCTCACCCTAGCCCTCTCCCGCAGGAAGAGGGGAAAAAGGCCGATTTTCTCCCACTGGGAGTGGGAAAAAAGGAGGCTCCCACAGTCAAAGGGGATGCTCACAGGGCACTGCGCTAGGCAAATTCCTGACGCAGCAGCGCTGCCGCCTCGCTGATGGCCTTGAGCTTGCGATATGCCGTCTCGGACGTATTGACACAACGCTCGGCGAAAGTCCCGAAGCCGCAATCAGGGTTGAGATAGATCTTCTCCGGCTCGAAAAATTTCAGCACCTGCTTGACCCGCTGGACGATCATCGCTGGCGACTCAATCTCGTCCGTCCGCGGGTTCACCACACCCAGGCCAAGCTCCTTCTCGTTGGCATACTCCTTAAATACATCCAGCTCTCCAGCCCGCGGCGTCGCCATCTCCAGGACTAATTGGTCGATGTGCATCTGCACAAGGTACGGCAACAGAGGCCCGTAGTTGCCCTTGAGGAGCACCTCCTCTTTGCGGCTCCAGTTCCCGCGGCAGACGTGCACGCCGAATTTGACGCCGTCGATGCCGTCAACGGTGGCGTTCATCAAGCGCACCGCGAACTCCAGTTCGTCCGTGGGGTCTTTGCGTGAGCTTAGCGCCGCACACATGAACGTCTCGCCAGCCTCATCCCCATATACTACCTGGGACAGTGACGGTTCATCGAACTGGATGAAGTCAACCCCGCGGTCCCTGAGAGCGACGATCTCCTGGCGCAGGATCTGGACGATGTCTACCGACAACTCCTCCGGGGTTGGATAGGCTTTATCGGACAACCCTTCAAACCAACTCGAGCGCGTCAGCAGATAGGGGCCGGGAAGGGGGATCTTGGTCTGCCGCGTGGTGTGTTGCTTGAGAAAGTCCAGCTCATCCAGCGCTAGGCCCTGGCGGCGCCCGATCTTCTCGATGGCGATGGGGCTCTTGATAGCGAAGGCCGGCACATCCAAAGCCCGCAGGACCTCCTCAAAGCCAGCCCGATCCTTCACATAATCCAGTAGCTCTGAGACCTTCATCAACTTCATACCTGACAACTTCTCCACCACGAAGGAGTAGAAGTTGTCCCTGCGCACTTCACCGTCGCTGACGATGTCGACGCCCGCGTCCTCCTGATACTTCACCGCCGCGAGCACCGCATCGTCGGCAATACGATCAAATTCTTCCTTGGAGATCTCGCCCGCTTGGCGCCGGCGTAGGGCCTGCACCAGCCAGGGCGGTCGAGACCAGCTGCCAACGACCGTGACCGGGAATAGCGTTGTTTGTGCCATACAGGGGTTCCCACCTTCCTCACACGATAGACGCCGCAATGTGTCGGCGCTTCTTAACACCTCACGAGAGCAAAGTCAAGAAAGCCGGTGCTCAGGACTGAGTGCTGAGCACTATGGACTGAGGGTATGTCTGACTCATGCCTCAAAACTCATCACTCAGTCTGGGGTGCCTTCATCGCTCCACTACCGATACGGGATCGGCAGGAGCTGATCCCTGCCCTCGCGCATGTCCAGCTCGATGAGTTCGAGCAAGGCTTTGGCGATCGGACCCGGCTTGCCATCGCCCACTGGCTGACCATCCCATTGCGTAATGGGGGCGACGTGCACGGAACTGCCTACCAGCAGCATTTCTGCTGCCTGGCGTGCTTCCTCAGTGGACACATCGGCGACCACGATATCCTTGAGCTGGCCGTTGTCTACCAGTTGCTTGGCCAGTTCCAGGACGCGCGTCACGGTACAACCGGCCAGGATGGCGCCGAAGGTCGGATGCCGCAGCACACGATCCCGCGTCACAAACGCCACGTTCATGTTCGAGCTTTCGCCGATCATGCCATGGGCGTCGATGAAAATGCCATTGTCAGCCCCCTTGTCCTTGGCCTCCATCACCACGAGGACATTGGGGAGATAGTTGGTCGATTTACAGCGAGCAAAATAGGGCGGCTTGATTGGAATCGAACTGGTGATAAACCTCAGGCCCTCGGCATAGGTGGAGGCTGGGGTTTTCGAGGCCGCATAGATCATCACATGAAAGGAGCTGCCGACGCATTCGCTCGGCGCCAGGCCAAAGCCGCCCGGGCCTACTGACGCCCAGTAGCGCACTGCCGCATCGCGCTGCCCACTGGCCCCGGCGGTCTCCAGGATGATCTCGCGCAGCTGGCTACGCGGAAACGGCAGGGGGATGCGCGCCATCGATGCCGAGCGCTCGAAGCGGTTAAGGTGGGCTTCTAATTGATACATCATGCCGTTCACGATCGCTGCTGTATCAAAGACCGCATGTCCGCGATGGACCATATGATCGTCAAAGGGAATGACCATCAGCGCCGGATCGGTGACGATCCCGCCCAAGATGCTGGAGTACAGCGCAAAATACTGTTGCGCTGCGGCGGGATGAACCGTGGTGCGCAGCTTTGTCAGCACATCATCTTGAGAGAGCACCGAAACAGCCTGCATCTGTGTGGCCTGAGCCATACTTGCTCCTCCATTTCGTGAACACCTTTCGAGAAGTTATTTTGCCGCCTGCAAGTCTGCGGTGTCAAATCCTTCGGCAAAAAGACCGTAGCTCTCCGCTCCTTCTCCCATACCGGCTCGGTCCTGTCAAGGGGAAATTGCCTCTGGGACCGGTTTGAGGATTGGTGCAAACGCCGGGTTGTGATATGCTACGTAACAAAACAATAGGTATGTTTCCCTGCGCGTGTATGCGGTCTCGACACCCCGGATCGCTGTTCCGCTCACCGGTTCAGCGCACAGGTGCCAGTATGAGCTACGCGGTCAAGGAGATATTTTACTCCCTCCAAGGCGAAGGCGCGAATACAGGACGTCCATCCGTCTTTTGTCGGTTTGCCGGCTGCAATCTCTGGTCGGGGCGCGAAGAGGATCGTGCCACAGCCATCTGCCGCTTTTGCGACACCGATTTTGTTGGCACGGATGGTTCTGGAGGTGGACGATTTGCCTCGGCGTCGGCTCTGGCGCAGGCCGTGGCGGCCATGTGGCCTGCCCACGCCTCGCCGCGCGGCCGTCCGTTCGTGATCTGCACCGGTGGCGAGCCGCTGCTGCAGCTCGACGAGCATCTGGTGGCGGCGTTCCACGACTGCGGGTTTGAGGTGGCGATTGAAACCAACGGCACACAACTTCCTCCACCAGGCATCGACTGGATCTGCGTCAGTCCCAAGGCCAGAGCGGGCCTGGTGTTGCAGTTTGGAGACGAGCTCAAGCTGATTTTCCCGCAGGCAGGGGCTGAGCCAGAGCGCTTCGAGCACCTCGACTTCCGGCACTTCTTCTTGCAACCCCTGGATGATCCAGCACGCGCCTGGAATACACAGCTCGCCCTGCGCTACTGTCTTGAGCACCCACAATGGCGGCTGAGCCTGCAGACCCACAAGTTCCTGGGCATTCCGTGAACGCAAGCGCAGAGCGGCTCTGTTCAGCGAGTCCCTTGATACCGTGTGCCTCGATTTACCCACACTGACTGTCCTTATACTGTTCAGACGACGTCAAGTCACTCCAGCTCTTGGTAATCGATGCTTCCTGGCCCGGTCGCTGCAGAGAGATGATCCTGTCGACGCAGATTAAGAGATCCGAGTAGCATTGTACCACGGTAAGTTTGTGCGGGTTTTGCGAGAACTGAACGACGTGGACAAATGGAGGGCCCTGTATGGCAGGAAGTCCCAACGCCTGAAAGACATGGAGCTTATACTCCGATTTTTGGTCGTGTACCTCCAGCCTGCGGATGAATGAGATGGACCTGTCCGGAGCCGCCAACAAGGGGTGAACCAGCCCGTCATGGCCTCTCCAACTGGCATTACAGGGCCTGGTTGTGCCTTCTTCCCTTTCCTGTGGGCACACCTGGTCCACTCAGCCCACGATCACCCTCTGAATCCGCTGCTTACAGTGCCTGTGGCTGCGGCCATGGTGGCACCCGATACAGCAGCACTGCTTTCAGTGTCCAGACATGGTCGGTCAGTCCCGCCGCCATCGCCGGCGTTCGCAGCCTCCACGTCTTGGCCGAGCCACTGCCGTTGGTCGGCGAGGGCTGCGGCAGCGGCAGGCGTATGCTGGCATGCGGCAAACAGAAGTTGTAATAGGCATGATACAAGGCCAGCTGCTGGCGCAAGCCCGCCTCGTGTTTGCACCGCGTCATGACGCGCCGCCCGACGGTCGCCACATGCTGGCGGATCGGCAGGTTGACGCGCTCGATGAATGCCGTGTTGATCTGCCAGCCCGCCTGGGCCAGCACCTGCGTGACCCTGCCCAGGGTGCCGAAGACGACCCGGTGGCGTATGCCAACCAGCCGCCGGCGCCGATACTTTTTTATCACCTGCGCCTAGAGCACGTGGGGCAACGGCATCCAGCGGGGCTTGGGCACAGGAGCTGTGGCCTGCCGGCGCGGTGGCTGCAGCCACTGACCGAAATGGGTCAGTCTGAGCATAGTCTCATCCGACCTCACGACCGAGGCTAGCCTCCAAGACTTGTCATCAGCACCCACATGGGCCTCTTGCCAACGGAATAAGTCTCCAGGGGAGTTAGCTCACCCGTATCGCTATTGACCCGGTACGAGGCCAGACGGTTCGACTCCGCGCCAGCGGCGAATAGGAAATTGCCCTCAGGGTCTAGGCTGAAGGCGCTGGGTACAGCTTCGGTCGACACGTGCCCGAGGGCCGTCAACCGCCCGGAGGAGACGTCTACTGAGAAGCCCGCGATGCTGTTGTGGCCTCGGTTAGGAGCGTACAAGAATTTCCCCGAGGGAGAGATTTGAATCTGGGAGCAGGTGTTCCTTGCGGAATAACCTTCTGGCAGTGTGGTGATCGTTTGAAAAGCCGACAGCGTTCCCGCAGAAGTGTCTAGGCGATAGCCGGTGACACTGCAGCCCTGCTCGTTGGAAAAGTAGAGGATGTTTTGGGTTGGATGAAAGCAATAGTGGCGCGGCCCCAAGTGTTCTTCCGGCTCGACCCGTAGAGGTGAGTTGGGGGTAAGATGGCCGGTGTTTTCGTCGAACCTGAACTGGAAAATTGCATTGGGTCCGTTCCCCGCGATGTGGGGCACGAAGGCAAACGTGTTGGATGGATCGGTCTGCATAGCGTGGGCGCCAGTGGCCGTTTCCAGCCATTCGATGGGTGGGCCTCCTACCGATCCGTCATCCCCGATAGGATGTACCGCTGCACGGGCACCTTGATAATAGGCGGACAACAAAAACCTGCCCTTGCGGTCTGTGGACAGAAAGGTGGGAGCGGCCTCCGGCGATACCGTCCCGCTCTGCGTAAGCCTTCCGGTGTCTGGGTCTATCCGGAAGCTGGATATCTCTGGAACATTGCGATGCCCGACGTATAGAACCTTCCGGTCCGGGCTCATGGTCAGCGGGGACGGCCCACCCGACACAGGCACCTCGCCCTTTGGCGTCAGTTTACCGGTCTCTGCATCCATCGTAAACACCAGTATCTTGTCATCGTTTTGCAGGGAAACGTACATGTAGTATGGCATTGACCGCCCTCCTCCGAATTCGCTCATGCTTCTTGCCGTCTATGTCACAGTACGCCGCTTCCAGCCGGTTCAGTTCAGCCAGGCCCTTCAACTCCTCCCCCAAGCGTTTGTCTTGCCATCTCTTGTCACGACAGGGGAACAGGAGTTAGTGGACTGTGTCCCTCCGTCGGTTTGGCGGTACGGATTGCTGCCCTATGGCAAGAGCGCGCTACGCCTTTAGAATATCCCTCCGGGACAACAGCACCCGCTCCATCAAGGGACGCCTGCCCAACTCTCGGGAGTTGGCCAGGGATTCATCCAGCAGGGACATGGCCTTTCCCCCCCGCATTTCGCAGCTGCCCTTCCCAAGGCCTTCCCCCCAGGGCACCCCTGATGGCCCTACTCTATCCCAGTCTGGGCCGCCTATCCAGCCCCAGCGTCAGTTGCGCGGCGTCGCGCTAGGAGAGCGTTTGATTCTGGGGAACCTGCGCCAATGGCCATCTTAACGGTGGCCCCTGGCGCCAGTTTCACTGCACCTGCTACGGCGGCTACGTGTTGGAGACGCACGGGACGATCTTGCATGGCAAGCGTGTGCCAGCGGACCTCATCGTGCGCGTCATTGCATGCTTGGCCGAGGGCTTGGGCATCCGGGGGACGGCGCGGGTATTTGAGGTGGACCCGAATACGGTGCTCGGCTGGTTAGTCGAGGCAGCGGACCAGCTGCGGGCCTTCTCCGCGTACTTCCTACACGACTTAAAGCTGCACTTAAAGCTGTGGCAGGTGCAACTGGACGAACTCTACGCTCTCCTCAGCGCTGTCAAGGCCGGCGAGGTCCGCGAGGCTGAGGCGATTGAGCACCTTGACCGCTTACCCAACTGGGTGTGGGTCGCCATGGACCCCGAGAGTAAACTGCTGCTTGGGGAAGGTGATTATCCCTGGAGTGATCGACTCTACGTCCAACTTCGTCGAGCATCTGGAGTTGGTGGCTGAGCGCATCGTCCGCTATGCAAACGTGGTCGGACGAGAACATCTGCTGACCGGTGTCGATTGCGGATTTGGCACCTTCGCCGGAAGAAGACAGGTAGACTCCGAAATCGTCTGGCTCGAGATCCAGGCACCGACCGAGCGGGCCATGCTCGCCTCCCAAGAATTGTGGTAACGACCCAAACGTGGACCCAACGTGCGGCTTTCATCCACCCTTCCCTCGCTTGAGTCGATTGTGAGTGACGGCCCCCAACGCTGGGATACCCCATTACACCATCCTCCGGCTTGCTTCGGAACGCCCCCAGGGGAGTCGGCGTCGACAGCCTTCTGGGTGAAGACAAGCCTCACCCGCTGGTGCGGTCCTGGCTGGGTCGAATCTCGCCAAGATCCCGGCAATCTTGGCGAGATTCGCTTCGTAGAGGTCCGTGTGTATGCGGAATACTAGGGCACCCCTGACCCCACGGGAGCGCTAGACTCCCGACGGGCGTAGCTGACGGTCAGCACCTCCCAGTTGTGGCCATCGCCGTCGGTCCAGTAGAAGTTGCGCCCACCCATGCGCGTATTGAGGCTCATGTCGTCAGGGCCTCGCGGCGAGCTGCGGTACTTGATGCCCGCTGCCTGCACGCGTGCGAGGATCTGGTCGAACTCTGCATCGCTGACGTGAAAGCAGTAGTGATGGCTAGCAAACTGCTCCCGCTCGTCGAAGTCTAGGGTGAGAGTCTCGTTCACGTAGACAGGCGTAAAGTGGCCCCGTGCCTCCTCCCACGGGGTGCCTAACAGGGTCGCGAGGGACCGCGCCGAAGCGACGGGATCCCGAGAGGGAACGATGAGATGATCCAGTAGGATAGCCATTGGACGCCTCCTGTGGCTGTTCCGACGGAAATACCTCAGAAGTCTCTTCACACGTTCGATGTACCCCCATTATATCGATGTTCCCCAGGAATATAAACGCACCTTTGCCGCTGCACCGGGTGCTTACTCACCATCTGAGAGCATCCGTCTGAGGCCCATTTGTTGCGGTGATCTCCTCCATGGAGTGAGACAGATGGGCACGCGGCGATGGGGTGGCGCATACCATTTCAGATCGTTGACACCTCTCACAACCCCCGGTACACTCTCGGCGACGACCATTCAGCATGGCCCACGCGGTGCGCACAGATGCACCAGGAGCCAAGAGTGGAGTAGAGGCCCTATCGAAGCCGGGATTTCAGTTGCTGTCGATGATTTTCGGCTCGAGTACGGAGGTGCCCATGGGTGAAGCAAGCAATGTCCAGGCGATCAATGACTACTGGGGTCGAGGCGGCCTGGGGCAAGCGATCCTCGATGCCCTTGCCGCCTCGGGCAAGAACCTCAAGGCGCTGACCATCGACGCGCTGGCGCCACTGGATCAGTTTCACGGCGGCGGCAAGGCGGCGACCGTACGACTTGCCCGTCTTGCCGGCTTGCATTCAGGGATGCGGGTGCTGGACGTTGGCGGCGGCCTGGGCGGGCCGGCGCGGACGCTGGCGGTCGAGTTCGGTTGTCACATCACTGTGGTCGATCTGACGGAGTCCTATGTGCGAGCGGCGGAGGTCGTCACCGCGCGGCTGGGGCTCGGCGATCGCGTGACGCACCACCTCGGCAATGCCTTGGAGCTGCCATTCGAGGATACCACATTCGACGTAGTATGGACACAGAACAGTGGGATGAATATCGCTGCCAAGGAGCAGCTGTACGTGGGCTTTCAACGTGTGTTGCGCCCCGGAGGATTGTTGGCGCTCCAGGAGCCCATGGCTGGGCCGGTGCAGCCACCTATCTTCCCCGTGATGTGGGCGCGCGACGCGGCAACCAGCTTCCTGCGCGTGCCCGTGGAGATGCATGCGCTGATCGAGGCTGCAGGCTTCCGTGCGCGTGCCTGGGATGACGTGACGATAGAGATAGCCGGCTCTGGGCCCGACGCTGTGGTCCCGACCCACACCATCCAATCCCTGGTGATGGGCGACGCTCTGGAAGCCATCACCCGCGCCGGCCGCCGCAATCGCGATGAGGGCCGCATCGTGATGGTACAAGCAGTGTTCGATCGACCGTAGGTGGTAATTCAGAATTTCACAGGATGGCGACCATGCACCAACCCGACAGCGAGCGTGCTGCGACGGAGCGCGCCGTGGGAAAGCTTACCGACGAACTGACCGGTGTGGAGGTCATGGGGCCGTTACACTACGCCCAGCTCCCCAAGCGATGCGTCTTGATGACGGCTTCTTCTCTTGCTGATAGAGCTCTCCAAATGGTAAGCTGGGGCCTTGACCGCGCGGGGTCGCAGCCCAGCCGATCAGGCAATCAATAGGAGGAATATGATGGGAGAAGTGGATCTGGAAGGAGTAGACCCCTTGGTCGACTGCATGGAGCATAGCCTGTGGCCCAGACCGGAATCTCCGCATCGTCCATTGGTAAAGCTGAAATGATATGGAGAATTGGCGTATGAATGTGATGCGGCTCCCGGAAGAGCAATTTCCAGCTCAAGATCAAGACGTGCAACAGCGATTACCGGTCGAAGAGATCGTCGAGCAAGTGAACGCGGTTCTGCGGGCACATGGACTCGAGGCTCAACTCACCAGCTTTAGCGTCATGCATCGGCGCTTCGCCAACTGCACCTGCGCAGAACCTTCGGCGGTAGTGAGTTTACAGGGGTTTGGACGCGCAATGTCACGTGTCGAGGTTGAGTGCTACGATCCCTGTGTGAAGCTCGGTTGCTCCTCGCAAGAGCCATTACATCGGTGAGGTGGGCGATGGAGGAAACATTCGTCGAGGTGCGCGATCGGGTGTTACGCCGTGTGGGAGAGGAAGTCGAGATCCAATTAGCCCAGGCACGTACGTCAATCGAACAAGCTTTTTACTGCGGTGAACTGCGCGCCATCGCTGACACGCGAGAGCTGGAGGCGGTGGACGATTTTTCGCTGTTGCTGGGCGACTTGGGCCATATCGAGTTGTGTCGCCCGGACCTCGACAGCGACCTGACGTTTGTCGACCCACGCCTGCGCATCCCTGATGCGCTGCCCGAGCGCACCGCCTACTATCAGGGCCGGCGCAAGATTCTCGACCGCGTGCACCGGGAAATCTCTGCGCGTTTGGCCACCTAGGGATGGTCAAACCCCAGCCACGGCGATGCCGATGCCATCGAGCCGTTCTTCTTCGTTCAGAGAGGGAAGGAGACACCTCTCATCTCTCTCCCACCGGGAAAGGGTTGGGGTGAGGGGAGAAGGGTATAGTGCATACGACTCAGGAGATGCTCCATGCAGAAAGAGGCTTTTTGCGCTCCAACGGTGTATAACCCGGTGCGGTATGTCCAAGGCATCAAGACGACTGGTGGCACGATCGTGTGGATCTCCGGGCAAGTGTCGCAGGACAAAGATGGCAAGGTGGTGCACGAGGGCGATTTCGCCGGGCAAGCGCGCCAGGCCCTGGCTAATCTCCAGGCCATGATCGAGGCCGCCGGCGGGACCATCCAGGATATCGTGAAGGTCAACACCTACCTGACCGACCTGCGCTATCGCGAGGAGTTGGCCCGCATTCGTGCCGAATTTTTCCCAGACGGCAAGCTGCCGGTCTCGACCCTCGTCGGCGTCTCCGGCCTCGCCGATCCTGACATGCTGGTAGAAATCGAAGCCATCGCAGTGCTCCCGGAGCAATAGATAGGTTAGGACGCGAGGACTGGATCATCCTGCCTATAACCAATGCGGACGGTGTGCAATGGGTGCGCACGTAGGGATGGGGAGGAGTTGAGGAGACTGGAGGGAGCACAGCTATGTATTTGTTTCGGGTCGTGATCAGTTGGCTGCTCTCTGCGGCGGCGTTTCTAGCGGTGTCGAAGCTCCTGCCAGGCTTTCGTATCGGGAGCTTTAGCACCGCCCTCGTGGTAGCGGCGGTCTACAGTGTCTTGCATATCGTGCTGCATTTCATTCTCTTCGAGGTCCTGTGGATCCTGACCATCATCCCTGTCATCCTGACGCTCGGGATCATCTTTTTCGTGGTCAACGCCATGATCCTGTGGTTGACAGACAAGTTGGTCCAAGACTTCGACATCGATAATACCGCGACCTTGCTCGTGGCCGCGGTATTGTTGACGGTCGCCAACTGGATCATCCGCTTCATTCTGTTTAGTTGAGCACACGCAATCCCTCACTGCAGCCATCTTTCAGCCTAATCATCGACTCGGGCGCGTTCGATGATCGTGGTCACCTTGGCGAACTCGTGCCGCACGTAGAATTCCCAATTGGCCAGGATGCGCGCGGCGATCTCGCTCCCGGTCAAGCGCTGGTGGTTTTCGATGAGGCGGCGCAGATGCGGCTCATCCTCGGTCGAAAGGCGTTCGACCTTGACGGAATCCGTGTTCAGACGGCCATCGCGATACGCTTTGAAGCCATTGAAGAGATACAGCACCCCACTGCGGAAGCCTCCAGCGCAGTTCCAGCCGATGTCCTCCACATCATCCGCCAGGATGACGACGGTGCCGCGCGTCATGTATTCACAAGCATCATCACCGACCCCCTCGACCACCGCCGTGGCGCCACTGTTGCGGACCATGAAACGCAAGGCGGCCTTGCCGCGGACGTACATCTCACCGCCAGTAGCGCCATAGCCCGAAGACATCCCCACGACCGCGGCTTTGTTCGCCGGGCAGGCCAGGTCAGCGGGCGGTCGGACGACAATCAACCCACCGTCCGCCATCGAGTCGCCCACCGCATCGTTGGCAAACCCCTCCAGGAAAATCTGCATGCCACTGTGAATGCCAAAGCCGAGCCCATTGCCGGCATGCCCCTTGAGGTGAATCTTGATCGGAAAACGCTGGCTTTCTCGCTCTTTGCGCAGCGCCAACTCGCCCGCCAGGGTGGCACCGAAGGCGCGATCGGTGTTGCGAATCTCGTAGGACACCTCCACCGGTCGAGGGGTGTGGGGGTCGAGAGCTGGAGCCGCATCCTGCAGCAGACGCTGGTTCAGTGGGTTGACGGGAAAATGGCGATAGGTCAGTTCGCCCACAGGCAGCGGCTTGTGCAACAGATCGTCGAAGTGAATCCGCCCCATCGTGTTAGGGAGATCCTGGCGCTCGTGCAGCAAATCGGTACGCCCGATGATCTCACGGACGCTGCGATAGCCCATGGCGGCCAGATGCTCGCGGATCTCGCGGGCGAAGAATAACAGAAACTTCAGCCCATAGATCGGCTTCCCCTGATACTTCGCAATCAGGTCCTTGCGCTGGGTGGCGACGCCGACCGTACACCCCCCGAGATGGCAGACACGCTGCTGCACGCAGCCGATAGTCTCCATGAAAATCGTCCCCAGCCCGACGGCATCGGCGCCGAGGAGGAACATCCTGACGGCATGCAGTCCCGTCTGAATGCCGCCATCTCCCACCAGTTTCGCCTGTTCGCGCAGGCCGCTCTCGGCCAGCACCTGGTGTGACATTTGCACGCCATACTCCACAGGTAAGCCACCATACTTGATGGTATCGAGTGGCGAGGCCCCGGTGCCACCACTATGGCCGGCCATCCAGACGATATCGGCCCCGGCCTTGGCAATGCCCGCGGCCACCATGGCCGCCCCCGAGACCGAGACGATCTTCACTGCGATACGGGCGGCCGGATTGAGCTGACGCAATTTGTAGATGACAGCGTTGAGATCCTCGATACTATAGATATCCTCATTGTTAAATGGCGATTGCAGCTCCGTCCCGACGTCGACGTGGCGCACCTCGGCGATGATGGGCACCACTTTACGACCGGGGAGAAGGCCCCCCATACCGGGCTTCGCCCCCTGCGCGATCTTGATCTGGATCACCCGGCAGTGGCGCAGGTAACCCGGCGTGACGCCGAAACGTCCAGAGGCAAACTGGTGGCTCTGCGAATTGGCATTCTCACCGCTTGGCAACAGCTTCATACGATAGAGGGGAATCCCCCCTTCGCCGGTGCCAATGGTGCTGCCCACAAGGTTGTAGGCAATGGCCATATCGCGATGCGCGGGGTCACTGATCGAGCCGAACGACATGTCACCGCCGAGCACGCGCCCCTTGCCGTCGAGGTCCATGAGGATCTTCCATTCCGGCTCGACTTCGTCCGGGGGGATCGGCTGTCGATCGGACACGATCTGGAACGTATCACCGACAGTGATGGGCAGACGGTAGCGAATGATTTCCGTCCAGGCCTGATATTGATCAAAGCCACTCATGACCTCCAGGAAGCCTTCGATGAACTCACGCGGTGGGGTGCGCTGCGCCAGCAGTTTCGTATAGCGTTCTTCTTCGAGCGGCGTCACCGCCAGGACCTTGCGCATCAGCGGCACAAAAACCTCAGGGTTGTTGGCATGGCGCTCTTTGCCACGCCGGTAGCGGACAAAGCCGTGCTCCGTGAGCTCGGGCGTATCGGTGGGGTCCCAGGCCTCGTGATGGATGGTGAGGATATCGGTGAGCAAATCGTCCAACGACACGCCTCTGCCGAAGCAGGTCATATCGGGGAAGAACTCATCCATCACCTCCTTGTCCAAGCCGATCATGTCGAACAATTGCGCCGCATTGTATGACGAGGCGACACAGATCCCGAGCGTGGCCATGATACGTTTCAGGCCATGGACAAGCGTCTGACGGAAGCGCTCTCCCTCGGGATCGCTCTTGAGATCATCCGATTCTTCGCACAGACGTTGAACCCATTCCAGGGCCAGCCAGGGATGCACCGCGTCGGCACCACAGCCGATCAGGCAGGCGATGTCGTGTTCGAGGCGCGCCATGCCGGTATCGGCCACGAGGCCAACCTGTGGACGCAGGCCAGCGCGATTGAGGGTCTGGTGTACGCCGCTGACGGCCAGCAACATATCAAGCCGTGCCTCCTCGGCATCGAGACCGCGATCTGTGAGGATGACGACACGGCACCCCTTCTCGACGGCCTCGCCGGCCTCTCGGTTCAGCTCTTCCAGTCGCCAGCGCGCCCCTGCCGTTCCCTCATCGGCCGGATAGGTGACTGAGAGGGTCGCCACACGCTCCTGGTTGCACAGCCAGGCAAAGCGGGGACCGCTAAGAATGGGATCCTCCAGCTCGATGACTTTGGCGTCATGCTCCCACAGAATCGACTCGGGGGCGAAAAAGCCGTAGAGTTTGCCGAGGGTGACCCGCGTCGAGAACACATACGCCTCGTTGTGTGGATCGACGGACGGATTGGTCACCTGGGCATGTCGACGCCTGGAGTAGCGCGTCAGAGTCCGTGGTCGTTCGATCACCAGTGGCGCGATCGGCGTATCGTCCCCCATCGAGAAGGTCGCCTCTTTGCCGGTGCGTAGCATGGGTAAAACGAAGTATTCGCGTTCATCGCTGTTGGCGCCAAAGGCGATCAGCAGTCGGGTGAAGCGATCCGGATCGATCGCTAACCGGGCGTAAGGATCGGTCCCGGAGGGGATGATGCGCTGCTCGGCGATCGCCACCCATTTGCGCCGGCCTCCAAGCTCGCTCTTCAGCTCATTGTCGGGATAGATGCGACCTTCATCCAGGTCGAGTGCGACGATCTCCCCCGGCCCCAGCTGAATCGAATTGGTGATCTCGAAAGCTGGGATCTCTAACGCGCCGATCTCAGAGGAGAGGTGGAACAGGCCATCTTTCGTCTCCACATAACGCAGCGGCCGGTAGCCGTTACGATCTCCGTGGGCGATAGCGTAGCGTCCATCGAGGTAGATCAAACCGGCTGGCCCATCCCACGGTTCGCGCATGGCATGTTGCAAACGGTACCAGGCGCGCAGACCGTCGGCCATGCCGAGGCGGCTCTCCCAGGCCTCTGGAATGAGTCCGAGGAGCGCCGAGACGGGATCGACCCCACAGTGAATCACTGCCTCCAGTACGTTGTTGAGTTGGTAGCTATCGCTGCCGTTGGCCAGGAGATCGGCGAAGATCCGCACACGCCGGCCGCGCAGCCCAGCCAGGCGCGCGCGCGTCCAGTTGCGATTGCCGGAAAGGGTATTGATCTCGCCGTTATGACCCAGCATCGAGAAAGGTTGGGCATTGGACCAGAACCAGGGCGTGTTGGTGGCATAGCGCTGGTGATACATCACCGCCGCCACCTGGAAGTCAGGATGGCCGAGGTCGGCTTGATAAAACTCGCCGATCTGGCTGGCGCGGAACATGCCCTTGTAGACCACCGTAAAGGGAGACATCGAACACACGTGGAACTCGCCGATGCCGGCGCGCTTGGCCTCCTGATCGATCTGACGGCGGACGCGATACAGAATGATGGCAAAACGATCAGGATGCGAGCGCCGCGCCGTCGGCCGGCCGCGGTCGGGGTTCTCGATCAGCACTTGCTGCATGTTGGGCAGCGTCTCGCGTGCCATCTCGCCGAGGATATCTTCGCGGCAGGGGACATCGCGCCAGCCGAGAATGGTCAAATTAAAATCGTCGCAGGCGCGCTCGATGATGCGCCGCGCGATCTCCGCCCGCTCTGGGTCCTGGCTGTTAAACACCTGGGCTACACCCCAGGGGCAGGGATCGCCATAGGGGATACGCTGATCGAAGGCCTGGGCCAGGAAGGCTTGCAGGGCGCCATGGCGATTATACAGGAACATCATGCCGGCGCCGTCGCTGGTACCAGGGTCGTCGGCGCTCCGGTGAGTTTCCGCCCCGCGATGTGTCAGGCACCCGTGGGCTGCGATGGCGTTGTCGAGGATGCGACGGTTCGGTTCGCCATCGAGACGTGCCAGGACGCCGATGCCGCAGGCCGCCTTCTGCCAGGCATCGGCGGTGATGCGGTGCGTCTCGTAGAAATGTCGTGGAATCGCGCGATCATGCATCAGACTCGGGGCGTCAACGTCATAGCGCGACAGCACAGTGCATACTCCTTCGATACTCTGTGCCAGCGTCTGCTGCCCTCGCATCTGTGCTATCACTGAGCAGCCAGGCACTGGCGGCCAATTTTATCATTCGACGCGTGGTCCGCCACTGCTGGAATGCCGCGTCTTTTTCAAGTTCCGTAATGTGGCATGACTATATACACCCAAATCGCCAGCATGCCAACGATTTTTTGCGCCGCAATGCATGCCCGCACTGTGAGCACTATTACACCTGAGAAAAGGCGTATGGCTCGAGCGGGAATCGCCTGGGGGCGACATCCAGCTCCGTCCTAGTCACCATCAGAGTATCTCCTCATGGGACCGCTCCGGCGTGTAAGCCAATCAGAGGCTTGGAATGTGGAGCAGGTGGACCTCTGCTAAGATAACCCAACAACATTGAAGGCAGCGACGTTATGGAAGGGAAACGGAAGTGATAGCTGACGCGGAATTCATCGCGCAACTGCGGCAGAATCTCCCACGGCTATTGCGAGAGCACCTAAAGGTGCGCCATGAGCTGTGGGGGATCATGCGGGAGGCGTTTCCCTCTGGGCAGGAGTTTCTAGAACGCCTGTAAAGAGCATACGCAAAGCGAGCGTTCCTGTCCAGGCGTTTCTGAGGTTGCACGATCAACCCTCAATAACCTCAAACAGTGACGACGACTGCGGATAGACCATTTGAAAGCGTTCACAGTCGATCGGCATATCTTGCGTCGGGGCTTTGCCGAGTGCCTGGCATCGCGCAACATTAAACGTCCAGCAATGCACTCTCCAGCTTTCCAAGGTACGATCCCATTCGCCATAGTCATAGGCAAACACAGCGTCCACGTCGGCAAACCTCTTCACTTCCACAGAGATGGTCTCGACCACACATACGGGATCGCCTCGGCCGTCTGTGACAATGCTGAGAGAACCAACTTCGGGAAGGGGCTTGTTGGCCGCTTGGTACGTCCACAGCAGTGAACTCGTTGCCGTCTTCACGCCCTGATTGATCATGGCCGCACCTTCATCCGCGGCCTCGATGCTATTCCCGATACGCATGATGTCATAGAATCTGTGGACTGCCTCATCTGCCTGGGGCAGGGAGGCGAGGTATGCCTGCCAGAATGCTTCTGCCTTTGGATGGAGTTTCATGGTTTCTCCAATACGAACCCTGAAGAACCACGTTCGGCGGCGATCAGGTGAACCGCTAGGGGCCTCCGCTAACCATCGCGCTGCCCCGCACCTCCCTTGAAGATGTCGCCGGCAAACCCTGGATGGAAGCCATGCTGGGCGCGATGCTGTTCCAGGGACGGCCGTCTCCTGTCTGATTGAAGAGGTGCGTAGTGCCGTAGCCGATCGAGTCATCGCCTTCCACAGGAGGCTTTCGATGTCTCTGCACGCTCCGCTCTCTGACGTCATTCCTGAGCAGACCCACCGGGTGGCCCGCGCCGCGGTCCCCAAGGGGAAGCCCTATAGGCGTATGCACGACGCCCCCGATCCCATCGATACGAACCCGACATTTGCTGCGCTTTGTTCGCCTACTGGGCCCGGCGGAGGCCCTAGCTCAGCTCGCGCTCTTTACCGTGATGCCATTTGCCGAAGGACTCTCGGACGCGGCGGCGGCGGATGCGGTCCGGGCGCGTATTGCCTGGCCATACGCCCTCGCGCTGGAGTGAACCGACCATGGTGAGGTTCAGGCGGTGGCGGGCCCAGTGAAGGTACGCCAGGGCCGTGCTCACACGGACGCCATCACGGTTGTTCGACGGCACGGGGCCGATGCCCGTGGACTCAGGGTGATTCTCGTTTGGGAACTCGGGGAACCCTTCCGCCAGGCACGCCGCATAAAAGGCTTGAGCATAGGGGAGCATCTCGTCCCGCTTCAGCCGGTGCACCGGAATGGGCCGGTGGCGCCGTGGAAGTCACCACGGAACTCCAGATCCGTCTCCAGCTTCCGGAAATACGGGAAGACCTTGGTGAAGGCCCACTCATCGTTGCCCCAGGCCGCCTAGTTGTCGTAATCCTCTGGGATTCCTCGGAGGATGAATTGGGCGTTGATGGCGCTAGAGCCACCGGTCCCCTTCCCACGGGGCACGGGGATGGGATCAGGTCGCTGTGGGGTCGTCGTGGCGACGTATCCCCAGTTGTGGGGGCCGAAGCCGGACATCAAGAAATTCCCTCCCCACTTGAGGTCATCGGGGAGGCGGTCGAACTCTGGATAATCCGGCCCGACCTCCAGCAGCAACACCGACCGGTCCAGGTCCTCAGACAGACGGGCAGCCAGGGTACTGCCAGCAGACCCCACCTTTCTGGAAAAATCCGCCACCAGCTTGCAGTTTCAGAGCGGTCGTGCTACCTCCAAAGAGGGTAGACACCTCTGTAGAGGAGAAGCGAGGAGGCAAGAAGAGGAGTTGGGGGGATTCGAGCCTTGGGAGGGTACGGTAGCACCCGTTCCGAGCTCATTCACCAACGATGTCCACTTTATCGTAGACTTCTGCCAGGACCAGTCGGCAGTCGATCGAGGGCAAGTGGATGGTGTCGTGCAAGCTGTCCGCCTCTGACAGCAGCCACCGGTTGTCCGGCTGTCGTAGGTAGTGCTCGATGTGGGGTTTCGTCTGGGTAATCAGGACATATTCCATCAGCGAGGTCAGCTTGCGGTAGTGGGCGAACTTGCCGCCACGGTCGTAGGCTTCCGTGGATTCGGAGAACACTTCGACGATCAGCGTGGGGTTTAGTAAGGTGTCTTGCTGGTTGTCTTCGAACTGGGCTTCGCCGCAGACCACGGTGACATCGGGGTAAGTGTAAAGTCCTGTGGGACTGACCTTGACGCGCATATCGCTGGGGTACGTGGTGCAGGGACGCCCCTTGAGTTGTAAGCTGAGCTCCCGAAGAACATTCGTCACAATCAGATTGTGCCACCTGCTGGCGCCGGCCATGGCGAAGATTTCGCCGGCATAATACTCACTCTTACACTGCGCCTGGCGCTCCAGGGCCAAATATTCCTCCGGCGTGTAATGCTTTTGCGCTTGTGAAGACATATACGGCTCCATCAAAGCGATCTACCGCGTTGACGACATAGCACAACCGATATGCCACAAATATACCACACGACACACAATGCTGTTTATCCGGTCGTTGAAGGTCTCATCTCGCGCTGAGACCGGGGCTCACCCCCCACCTGAATCCTTCCCCACAAGGGGGGAGGACGTCAGAGAGGTGCTCCCATACCCTATCACACCACCGGCTTAATGTTCTGGTTATGGCGGAATAGATTGGTTGGATCGTATTTGTTCTTTAGCGCCGCCAGCCGTTCGTAGTTGGGCCCGTAGGCGTCCTTAATACGGTCAGCACCCTCCTCGGCCTCGACGCCCATCTGTGCGATGTACGCCCCGCCACTACTGAAGGGCTGCATGGCCTCTGCTAGCACGCGTGTCCACCCTATATTCATCCCATCCGCTGCTGGGTCGACCCAGCTCGACTGGCAGCCCCACTCACAGAGGGCATCCCGCTGGCTGAAGGCGGTCTCCGGCGCGCCGACGCGGTTGGCGGCATTGCCCAATTGCTGGAAGAACACCAGGGTGTGCGGCGAGGGGACGTTGGCGAAACGGTCGATCAGCGCGTCGATGGCGTCGTCGCTGATGCTGCGCATGAAGCTCGATTTGAAATAGTAGCGCCGCCCACGCACCGCCGCGGCATCGAGCTGCGTTTGCACCTCGCGGTAGGCCATAGGACGAATCTGGTCGGCGACAGGTGGGCCGAATTCCCGGAGGAGTCGCAGGACTCTTTCGCCAGCGTCGAGGCTGCCATTGTAACAGACGGCGATGACCGCCATCAGGTCACCATCGGGCGAGGTGAGCAGCCCGCCCATGGTGTTCACTTCGTCGGGAATGGCCTTGGCGAAGTCGCGATAGTAGGCGAGCGCCTCTTTGGCCTTCGCGAAGGGATAGAGCAGCATACCTGCCAGAACCGGGCCGACGGGATGCAATTGATACTCGAAGGAGGTCACGATGCCAAAATTCCCGCCGCCGCCGCGCAGACCCCAGAAGAGGTCTGTGTGCTCGCTGGCGCTGGCGACGAGCAATTTGCCGTCGGCGGTGACGACATCGGCAGAGAGCAGATTATCGCAGGTCAGGCCGCATTTCCCCGCCAACCAGCCGAGCCCACCGCCGAGGGTGAGCCCGGCGATCCCGGTGTCGGAGACCGAGCCTCCAGTGGTGGCCAGGCCGAAGGCCTGTGTTTCGTGATCGAATTCCCCCCAGGTAACCCCGCCTTCAGCACGCGCGGTGCGTCGCCCGTGATCGACCCTGACGCTGCGCATGCACGCCAAATCGATCATCAGGCCACCATTGCACACCGCATTGCCGGGGATGTTATGGCCACCGCCGCGCACCGATACCAGGAGCTGATGGATGCGAGCGAAATCCACCGCGCTGATGACATCGGCGACCCCGCTGCAGCGGGCGATGAGCCCTGGGCGCTTGTCGATCATGCCGTTCCAGACCTTACGGGCCTCGTCGTAATCGATGTCGCCGGGGCGGAGCAGCTCGCCGCGCAGACTGGTCTTGAAGGTTTCGACCGTGATGCCTTCGATGGCAGTACGCGAACCTGTGGTCGTGGTCATAAACAGGTCTGCCATGATGATCCCTCCCTTTTACGATGGCATGATGGACGCCCACGCTTTCTGACGTCAGCTGTGGTCTGATCTTGTCAGACTGTCACAGCCTACCCGTGCGGTTTCTACTTACAGTCCACGGGCAAAGTCTGCAAGTTTTCGCAGTTTGTCTCGTAGGCAGCCGCCCAAAGAGCCTCGATCGCCCGTCACCCTGAAGAGAAGGTGATAGCCTCGAAGCTATCCCTACACCCCCGGCGCCCGTCGTGTATGCCACGACGTGGCCTGCTCGTAGGCATGGGCCACCTGCAGCAGCGTTGCTTCGGCAAAGGGGCGCGCCCCGAGTTGCAAGCCGATCGGCAAACGATCGCTGGTGAAGCCGCCGGGGATTGAAATCGCTGGCAACGCCGCTAGGGAGTGACAGCCCGTATACGCGCGCCGGAAGAAAAACCGTGAGCGCACGTCCTCAGCGCCTCTGAAAGGTGCCGTCAATGCGCTGTGCTTGGGCGGCGGATGGGGCATGGTGGCGGAAACCAGGATATCGACCCGCTGCAATGCCTGCATGCATTGCTGCCGCAGCAGGACACGGGCTTTCATCGCCCGGTTGTACACCTTGGCGGGCACCAGGGCCGCCGCCTGCAATCGGGTGCGCGAGGCCGGATCCAGCTCCGCCGCTCGATGCCGCAGGATCTCGTCCCGAGCACCGGCCCCTTCGGTATCGGCAACGCCCACGAAGATGGCGCCGGCTAGGGCCACGAGCGGGATGGAGATCTCTCGGACCTCCGCCCCGAGCGCGCGAAACACGCCCAGCGCGTCGTAGATGGCTTGCCTGACCTCTGGGTGCATGTCATCGTGCTCCTGCAACTCGCGGATCAGGCCGACACGCATGCCCCGAATGCTCTGGCCCAGGGGCGCGGTATAGTCGGGTACGGGTCGACGGCTGGTCGAGGGGTCCTGTGGGTCGTAGCCAGCGATGGCGCCCAGCACGAGGGCGCAGTCGCGTACGGTTTTCGTCATCGGCGACGCGGCATCGGTGAACCAGCACATCGGTGTCATGCCGTACCGGCTGACGCGGGTAAAGGTGGGACGTAACCCAACAGCGCTACAGCAGGATGCCGGCCCACGCCCGGAGCCACCGGTGTCCTCGCCCACCGAGGCCGCACACAGATGTGCCGCCAACGCCACCCCCGAGCCGCTGCTCGATTCCCCCGGCGTGCGCTCCAGATCCCAGGGGTTCCGGGGAATGCCATAAGGCGGTTGCTGCGTGCCTCCCATGGCCAGTTCGCTGAGGTTGAGTTTGCCGAGCAGAATGGCGCCGGCTGCTTCGAGACGGGTGACGATCGTGGCGTCCTCAGACGGCACGAAATCCCGGTATACCCGTGAGCCGTTGGTGGTCAGAACGCCTTTCGTCCAGAACTGATCCTTCACCGCCACCGGCACGCCGAACAGCGGTCGCAATGCTGCACCGCGCCTCAACGCTTGCTCCGCCTGCCGGGCTGCCGCCAAAGCTTCGTCTCGCAGCACGGTGATGTAGGCGTGCAAGTGTCCGTCCAGGCGCTCGATGCGGGCCAGATACGCCTGCACCAGGTCCACCGGCGACGCCTGCTTGGTGGCGATCGCCTCAGCGCTCTCAGCGGCTGACATGAAGGCGAGGTCGTCGAGGGCCATGCTACTCCTCCTCTGGAAAGATGGTTACCGGCTGGATGTCGGCGAGGTCGAGCTGCGTCAGGCGCGCCAATTCCTGGAGTAGGCTGTCGAACCGGTCGGCGACTTCGGCGAGATCGGATTCCATGATGGGAATGTCAACCAAGCGGGCGAGCTCTCGGACACGATCTTCCTTGGATAGGGCCATGGCTTCCTCTCTCAGCAGGTTTCTGCTCAGGACCGACAATCTCCGGATGCGATGGGTGTGAGTCAGGGTCATGGTACACGCGACGCCGGGATCTCGTCAAACGCACATTGCAGAGACCTATGCTACCTTAAGGATGATGCTGGCAGGAGAGGTCGGCCCTCAGTCGGCGGTGGGGGGTGAATGATTTATGCCTTAGAGGACCACGGCTGGTTCACTGAGGGGTTCGATACGGCAGATCTACAGGCGGCCAAGCCGCTACTGGAAGAGCTGACACAGTGTCCACCCACAACGCCGTGAGCAGCCCCGGTGCGCTGAACACCAGACCCGTGGTCAGGGCACAGCCCCGGAGACTATGAGGCGGGCGACGGCGGTCCGGCCGCCGCGAGATCAACGCTGGAACGTCTGGAAACTCGGCGCGGGTCCACAGGGGCCGGGCGCGAGCATGTTCATGATCGTCATGGGGGACAAGGATATTGGCGACTTCCGGCACCTTCTGGGCGCTCTCAGGCGAGACAGGTGGCGGGAGCGTATGTGCCATCAGCTCCACCTCAGCTGATCCGAATCCGGCGGCTGACCTGTCCATTGCTCTCCCAATAAGTGCGTTTCTTGGCGATGCGCGGATCGTCCATGGCCGGCTGCATATTCCCCGCGGTATCGATCGCCCGAGCGGTGATGGTATGCTCGCCTGTGGTCGGCTTCTCCCAGTCTATAGACCAGATCTTCCAAGCGAATTCGGCGTCCTGGGTGCGGTCGATCGTGGCTGGCATCCAGGGCCCGCCATCGATCTGCACCTCAACTCGCTGGATGGGACCGCCCCAGGCGGCCCCCACGATGTGGTACTGGTCATTGTGCCGGGTCACTTTGGCGGGTACAGACTTGAGGAGAGCCCGGCCGACTGACGTTTCCGTCCACACTGTTTCACCGTGGCGCTGCTCTTCTCGGATAGTCACATAGTCGCGGGCCATGAAGCGCCCCATATAGCGCGTATCTACCACCTCGATACGCTGCAGCCATTTGACATTGGCAATCCCATACCAGCCAGGAGCGATCAGCCGCGCAGGAAAGCCATGAGCCTGCGGTAGCGGCACCCCATTCATCTCATAGCACAAGAGGTTGTGGGGGTTCGTCGCATCTGCCAGCGACATGCTACGCGCAAAGTTCTGCGGCATCTTGACGCTGCGTACCTCCTCCTGGCCTGCATCGCTCCCAAAGAAGACGACCTCGATCCCGTTGTCCAGCACACCCGCCTCCTGGAGGATGGGAGCCAGTGGCGTGCCAGCCCATTTTGCCGTACCGATGCCGCCGAGGAACCAGGGAAAGCCATGATTGCCGGAGCATTCGAGGGTAAAGATCACCTCTTGACGCGGTCGAGCCTTGAGCTCCTGCAGCGTGAAGCGCATCGGGCGCTTCACCAGACCAGCGACTTCAAGGCTCCAGTCCTGTTCGGCAATGCTCGGCTTATTGTAGTGCCCCACGGTGAAGAATTTGTCGTTAGGCGTCAGCCACGAGTCGAGCTGTTCCCACTGCAGCAGATTTCCGACCACCTGCGGCATCGGATTCGCTGGCGGCTGATCCAACCACGGGATGACCTTTTCACCCGACCAATGTGGGAAGGCGAGCGCTTGTCGGGAACCCTGAAACCATGCCAATCCAACCAGAGCGGTACTGCCTTGAATCAACAGATCCCTGCGGGATAGTTTGACGGTGTTCACGCGAAATCTCCCTCCACGCCATGTCCTGTCAGCCGCTAACCACATATGGGAGGTCTGACTGTCACACTACCATCCCTCCATGACCATTTGTCACGCCATCATAGCCTTCCCCTGGCCATCAGCGCTATGGCAAATATACGCCGCCAGGCTGCCACAAGCATGGAGTTCTGCTGAAGATTTTCTGGAGATTTTGTCGAGAATTCCGCTTCGGCTGAGCAGGGCGGTCGCTGCACAGCTCTCCGGTTTGTGCGCCACGATCAATCACCGATGGTGACCAGCCTCCCACCGGTGCGAGAATCGCAGACACATCGGGGCAAGGTTGGGGGTACTGACGGCGGAGCTGGCGTTGGTGGGTTCATGGACGTGAGTCGCTCAGGGGACATGCAGCACACGGCAGCCTTGTGCGTGCAAAACCTCTAATGCAGAGGATGGATCCATCCGGCATGCACGCATCTGGGTCAGAAGATGGTCGGGCACGCATGCGGAGAACTTCGGCTCCGGCAAGCCATGCTGCTCAGGGAGGACGGCCGATATCGGCGCCGCCTCGGAGAGCAACTGCTGTATGGCGGATCGAATGGCTCTGAGGTCGGCATTGGCTGGGAAGTCCACCTGAGCCTGATCGGACGATGCTTCCATCCCCAGTCGCCGGAAGTGTTCTGCCAGTGCGGCATTCAGCAGCCGTCCAGCAAAATTCCACCACCCGACTGCTCCCGATTGCCGGCGGATCAAGGCGGTCGACCCCTTCTTTACCCAGGGGTGATCTGCACGAGCCTCTTGCAGCTTGGTGTGGGCGCGCTTCGAGAGATTGACCGCTGATTCAGCGCCCCCAAGCACCTCTGCGACCGCCTGGCAAAGCTCCAGGTGCACGGGCTGAGAAGCCCCGACCCAGCGGGTCCGCCCGGCGAGATCAGTCGCCTCGACATAGGCTCGTCGACGCGGCCAATCGATATGGTTGACCACCCAGCCTCGCCCCGCAAGGGTGAGGACGGTAGGCCCCTCGTCCTTGAGCTGAAAAGTCAGCTCGTGTACCTGGCCGATCTCCGACTGCCCGTAATAGACACTGACGAGTGGCGGACTGGTAAAGACCGAGAACAACTCCATGAAATTGCGATAGCTGAACTCCCGCTCACCAGCATGGCCCATCGCCAGGATACCGTTCTCCTCGAAGACAGTGCCGCGGTCGACCATGTGCTGAATGATGGCATTGATCTGTTCAGGGCTCATCTGTGCAAAGGCCGGCACACTGCCGACCCAATCGCGCCATGTGACACAGCCAATGCCCCCCTCCTGCAGCGCCAGCGCCATGAGCTGCTGTGCCAGAATATGATAGGGCAACGGTGGCAGCATGATAGGCTCGACGTAACCCTGCTTCCACAGGTGCAACAAACCCGCGGCACGCAGCAGTACTTCGTCGCTGGTCGTCAGGAACAGGCAGTTACGACGTTGGCCACGTCGTCGCCCACTCCGCCCGAGACGCTGGAGAAAGGATGCCACGGTATAGGGTGCGTCGATCTGGATGACGCGATCAAGGTCACCGACGTCGATTCCCAGCTCTAGCGTGCTAGTGGCGACGATGACGCAATCCGTTGCCTCGGCGAAAGCCGCTTCCGCCTGCCGCCTTGCGTCATGGCTGAGAGAGCTGTGGGACACAAACGTGTCCACGCCTCGTTGGCGCAGCTCGACCGCAAGCTCCTCGACACGCGCGCGGCTATCGCAAAACACCAGCCGCTTCTCGCCGCGGTGTAGCCGGGAAATGACCACGGCTGCATTGGGCAACGACCCTACATAGTCCAGCTGGACATCCGGTTCGATGTCGTCTGGCGATGGCGGATTGATGACGCAACGCGGCGATTTGCCGCTGGCACAGAGCCAATCGATGAGCTCCTGAGGGTTGCCGATGGTGGCGGAGAGCCCAATACGCTGCATGTCCCACCCCGCCAGATGCGCTATACGCGCCAGGACGGCAAGGAGGTGCCAGCCCCGGTCATCACCGGCAAAGGCGTGCAGCTCATCGACGATCACCGTTCGAAGGTTGGCGAAAAAAGCCCGATGATCGAGGCGTCGCGACACCAGCATCACCTCGAGGGATTCAGGAGTCGCTAGCAGAAGGTCTGGCGGCTCACGACCAATCCTGGCCCGCTGGCTGCCCACGACATCGCCGTCTAGCTCGATATCATCCACATGCACCGCGGTTCTCGCGTTGCGCTCGACCTCGGTGAGCTCAGCATCGGCGATGGTCAGCGCATAGTGCTGATGGGGATCGAACTCCGGAAATTGGTCGATACGGTCGAGGACCTCTCCCACGAGTTTTTGAGATATACTCTAGGCGTAATACCGATTTTGCCCCCTAAGGCGCCGACTACGGCCGTGCTGAGGTCGGCGATATACGAATCGTCGGCGAGCCGAACAATGCGCTCGGCATTCGGACTGTTCGACCAGCCGCCGATAGACGATCTCTAGCCTGTGCAGCGGCGTTTCGGTCTCGGAGATCTGCACCTCCGACGTCGCAAATCCCTCGCGGCGTGCCAGCTCTTCAAACCAACGTGCGAAAAAGGTCTTACCGCTGCCGTATTTACCGCGCACGGCCTTGAACATACCAGGGCCAGCGCGCACGGCGTCGAGCTCGGCCCGGAGGGTCGCCTCAAACGGTTCAAACCCAACGGCCAGGAGGTCCAGGCTGCTGGCGGGCACTATCCCGCGTCGGAGGGCGTCGAGAATTTCGTCACGACGTTGGGGGCTAATGGCTATCGCAGGCATGAGGGCAACTCAAACTGTTTGGCGAGGAGCTGGCGATTCAGTTCTATGGTGCCAGTGGCCTCATCGATGGCAACTACTTGATAGCCCTCGACATTCAATAGACGTTGCAATCCAACCATGATGCCCCGCATGCGGAACTCAGGCTGGCCCAGTAACTCTGCCAAGAGGCGGTGGGATACACGATCATGATGCTGATCCAGAGCCTGTAGAAAAGCTTCTATCGTCCTGTCGTTAGGCGCCCGTCGACCGGCCATCCGGCGTTGCACCGCAAAGGTATATGAATTGAGTAAATGGTCGATCCAGCCTGCGTGTAGGGTTTCGGCGGCGCTTGCCTCCATGCCGATGAAGAGACTGCCCTCCAGCGTTGCCGATTGACTGCGACGCTGAGATTGATGCGGCAAGGTCGTGAGGATTTCCACAGGCCGTATCTCCGTTCCACTCCACCAGGCGGGTTTCCGGTCTGGGGTGGGCTCCCAGCCTTTGATGGTGTCATTGGGATCATTCAACCTGGCAAAGACGCCGATCGGCACCAGCACTTCCTGGGGCGTGGCGCCCCCATGATAGCCATGCTTTTTGGGGGCATAGCGCAGCGTTTCGCTCCATGGCGCGATAATGCGAGGGAGCCCCGTCACCCGTTCGACCCGTGATCCCTCAAAAACGGTCTCCCCATCTGCCAGTTCACTGGAGTCGATCCGCCACCGCTCCTCCTGGCCGACGGCCAGCCGCGACATCCCTTCATCGAGAACATGGCCGTGATCGCTGGTGATGACCACAGCTCGGCGTGCCAGTTGCGCTTCGTACAGCAGCGCATCCAGCTGCTGAAATTGTGCCATCGTCCAGGATAGCCGAAGCTGGCCCGACTTGGCGAGGTGGTCATCCACAGCGTTCAGCACCACGGCGATAACTTTTTGATATTGGTTGCGGATGGCCGCACGCAGCGTCTGCGAGAGATCGGTAGAGCCCGCCTCACTCAGATCACCCTTGTGGAACAGCTGTGGCGGATATCCCGAACGTGAGGCTGCTATCAGATCGGCATGGCTCGCAAAGTGATGTTTTTCCGCAGTGCTATTCCCCCGCGTCAGCATGCCGGCGAATAGACTGGCCCGCGCCATCTCGGTGACGCTGGGGATTGTGCTCACGAGCGACGGCAGCGTCTGTCCCGGTCGATCGCTCAGTTCATGCCAGCCATGGTCCCGGAGATCATCGCTGAGCTCACGAAACACGGCATAGCTCATCCCGTCGAGGATCAGCAGTAAAACTGGTGTGGATTTGACCAATCTGGCAACGATCCTCGACAGCCCTTGCTCGATAGGGATCAGCGCATCGGTGGCCGTCGGCGCCTTGTTCCAGTCCGCCAGCAGGCCAGCGAAGTACTTATTCTGCTGCTCGCGTACCTGGCGAAGACGCACGGAAACACTCCTGAACGCCTCCGCAAGCTCGGCGGTTTCATCGCCCCCGAGCAAATACCGACGTGCCCAATCGATATATCCCCCATGCTCGACGTAGCTCTCACTCGCCCGAGCGAAAGAGACCGGGCCGTCCGCTGGGCGGACCGTTGCCATATAGCGCGTCAACCGCAGCGCCATCCTCACCCGATGCAGACGCTCGGTTTGGCGCTTCGCCTCCCGGTGGCGGCTGACAACCTCAAAGCTGCTCTCCAGGCGTTCGAACGGCGCCGTCCCCTGCAGGCAGTCCTGGACAGCCGTGGCAAACTGCGCCAGCCGCTGGTTGAATCCGCTCGGCAGCACACTGCTCAGGTGGCTATAGTCATCGGCTTTGAGGTCGGCGAGGAATCGCTCACTCGCATTGAGCCAGTCTCTGGCGGAAGTATCAGGCAGCCCGGCGAGTACTGCCGCAGCGGCGGCAAACCATGCGTCCCCGACGTCAGAGGTCAGCAGCCGTCCAGCCATGTAAGGCTCAAGGCGCGCACGGGACTGGGCGATGCCCAGGTGTTGCCGACCATCGCCGGAGAACAGGATCTCACATGCCAACCCGATCGGTATCAGCAGCTCGCCATATCCTGCCTCGATCGGATTGAGAAGCGCTGCACCCAGGGCTCCTGCCGTGTCTTCGACGCGTTGGCGAAAAGCCTGGCGAGATTCCTCTGTCCATGCGGCATAGCGCTGCAGATGCTGTTGACACAGGCTCCAGTGCAGGAGCGCCACAGCGTCCGGACGACCATTGGGAAGCCCAAGCGGCTTCAGGACATGCGTCCACGCCGTGTCGGCGTCGAGGAGGCCGCTGGCGACCGGTGGATACCCACCCTCGGGGATATGTTGCAACAGCGCGTCAGCCAGCCATCTGTGCGAGACGATGCGTGGATCAATGTCGCGCGCCCGAAACAGGTCACGCACCATTTGCCAACGATCGATGCGGTATAGGCGTCGGCCAGCCATACGAGCCAACACATCGAGGCTCAACTGCTCCTGGTCGAGATTGGTGATGATGACCAGAGGGAGATGATCGCCGACCTGCGAAGTCAACACGTCGCTCACGTGTAGGACCGATGTACAGAAGGCCACGGGCAAGGTCTCGCCATTGACCTGCAGCGTCCTCGCTCCAGACCAGGAGCCCGGCGTGAAGATGCCGATGATCCGGGCTTCGGGCCGTTGGCCGCGAATCAATGCCACCTGCGCCGCCACTTGTGCCGGTGTCGGTCCCATGGTCATGACGATTGACCGTCTTGACGGTAGAGATGCCACTCGATATCCAGCACCAGACTGGTGTCCGACGCCATCGTGCGCTTGATGGTTTCGAAGACCGTCGTTGCACTCCCTTCGTCGATCCCACGTCGAGAACCGGCGGTCTCAGTCTTTGGTGGTGTAGGTCGGGCAACTGGAGGCTGCACTGCAGGAGGCGTGGGTAGAGTGGCGTCTACCAGGCTGGTCAGGAGATCAAGAGCGACTGACTGCGTGTCCTTGAGGGCACGTTTGAGCTCCACCACATGCTCGTCCCGCGTCAATGCATCTTTCACACGCTCGACGATGGATTGCGCCTGCGGGGCACGCTCTATGGGCAACTGACCGATCTTGTCAAACAGCTCCCATGACGTGTTCTCCAAAACAGCCGACATCTCCTCAGCTTTCTTCAGAGACTCTCCCATCGCTGCTGCCGAGGTGGCGACGTTGGCGCTGGCGATGACCGACACGACCTCATCTTTGCTGGCACCAGCAATGCCGCGTATGAAGGCCAGTGCGGCCTGGGCCGTCTGTAGACGGGGAGCGCTGTGCGCGTCGATGCCCAGTCTTCCCAAGTGTTGGCGCAGCCCAATGCACAGCCGATCGATGTCCTGTCGATGCTGCGCAGCTATGGTCTTCACGTCTGCAACAAATTTGGCCATACTCGCGGCGCTCAACAGCGGCGGTGCCACTGTGCCCAGGATCGCCGCCGCTCGTTGGATCGCCTCCTGCCACACATCTTCGTTGGGAAGCGCCTGCTCCCGGAGCTCTAGCGCATCGTCGAGATTTTCGAACGGTGGATCCACCGGACCGCCGTGCAGGTAGAAGGTAAGGTTGTTTTGCAATGCGAAGCTGAAAATGACCAGATGCTGGATGTCTTTCCGGAGTCCCATGGCCTCCGGCTGATCGATCCACGCTCGCAGGTGACGCACGGTCGGGTTGGGCACTTTCTCCTCCGCTTTCTTGCGCAGAAAGTGACTCTTCCAGTCATCGCGCAGCACGAAGTGCGTCTCACCCATGTCCCCCAAACGCAGCGGTACCGCAATTCGCCGCACCTCGTCGCGGTATGGCCGTTCCACTTCGACACGCCCATCGCGCGTCTGCGTGGCCTGTCGAACGACGTCACGCACACGCCTGAGCGCACCAGGCTTTATCTCCACATCGAAGGCGGGATGCGCCGGGAATTGCTGGCCCAGCACCTGCGAGAACAGGTGATCCAGCGCATCTCTGAGCGTCGCACCCACCGGTGGTTGCAGCGTCAACGCCGGATTGAGCGAGATGAAATGTGCCTCGAGGTCGTGCGAGGTATCGATGGTGTCCAGGTGCATCGTGCTGATGCCGTAGGCGGCTAGCATGGCGTTACGCATCCGCTGCCGCATCTGATCGCGCTGGTTTTGTAGGAGCACCCGCGCCTGCTCACGATCGACCTGAGACAGATGCCCGGCGTTCTGATTGAGATTATTGCCCGACAGGATATGGTCCAGCAGCACCAGGCGCCCCAGGTCCTCCAGGGTTTTCCGCGAAAAGAAGCAGGGCAACCACACTAGGCTATTCGAAGACTCACCAGTGGCCTGAAAATCCAGCACCTTGGCCCGGTCGTCTCTGGGCGTACGGCCTTCCTGATCGAATGGATAGTCGATGACCAGACGCCACACGTCTTGCGCCTTTAAGCTCTCCAGCGGTAATTCTCGCACATTCCGAAAAAGAACTTCGCAGGTGCGCCACGTACCGCGCCACAGATACTGATATCGCGGCGGGAGCAGACTGCTCTCCTCTGGGTCGAGGCCAAGTTGCTCGTATAACAGGCTGCGGATTTTCTGAATCCGATTGCCAGAGCTATCGAAGTTTTGCGCGTTGGCCAGGATGCCATCGGTATCCACGCCCACGATATGCAACGAAATGGTCGGGTTATGACCGTCATCCGAGACCTTGATCTCGCCCACCTGTGCCGCCCAATTCCGGCAGCGCTGCAACACGATCGCGCCTTCCTGGCCGGGAATCGGCGAGCGCACGGTACCGTGGTTCAGCGCGGCCAGCCGGATGGGCGTCAGCGCGTGCAAGGCCTCCACCTCCGGTGCCAGCGCCGACAGGAGCAGCGTTTTCAGCAATCGATCGTCGTTGCGGAAGCGCTGGGCGCGCATCGCCTCGACCTTGCCCTCTTTGACATCCTGCGCGGTGACACCCTGTTCCCCCTCCAGCATCGGCAACAACTTCTGGCGGTAGAGCTTTTTGGCATTGTCGAAGTTGATGCGCATTGCCTGCGTGAAGGGCTCGTCCCCTTCCGCAATGACATCGAAGAGATCACCCACGGGTACGAGATCCCCCAGTTCAAGGCTGTCTCGCTGATGGACCAGTAAGAGCAGGAGCAGCTTCAGAGCGGTGCGCTCGCGCTGCAGCAGCGAGGAAACCGCCACCAGGGTTTGCATCAGAGCCGGACTGAACGGATACACCTGGCGGAACATGTCACGATCCCCGGCACGGGTCAGGAGGGTGTTCATCACCTCTTCACGGACTCGCGAGGTCTTCTGATAAGCCTCCTGAAGCTGCC
>Ga0137403_10000408_pt1 | contig 42113 bp, 7 predicted proteins | sample CZOMad2_1_16fung_FD_122057 | JGI IMG/M metagenome (GOLD analysis project Ga0137403, IMG submission 122057) | Vadose zone soil fungal communities from Angelo Coast Range Reserve, California, USA - CZOMad2_1_16fungal (Hybrid Assembly) | ecosystem: Environmental > Terrestrial > Soil > Vadose zone...
CTCCACTCCACCAGCAGCTGATGCCGTTGCGCACCGTCGAGCAGAGGCAGATCGCGGACCGGCTGATCCGGCGCCGCACAGGCCTCGCCCAGCAAGACCACGTACTGGCCCAGGAGACGACGCGCCGTCGTCGCGTCGAACAGGTCCCGGTTGTACTCCAGCTCCAACCCCAACCTCAACCCGCCCTCCCGCACCTCCACCCCCAGCGACAGGTCGAATTTCGCCGTCGACACCTCCACCTCGACCGGCACCAGACAGAGACCCGAAGACGACACCGCCCGACGAGCCGCCAACTCCACCACCAGCACCTGGAACAGAGGCGTCCGCGACAGCTCGCGTTGCGGAGAAAGCTCCTCGACCAGGCGCTCGAACGGCAGTTCCTGGTGCTCGTAGGCCGCCAGCGCCGTCTCCCGCTCCCGCGCCAGCAGGTCGCCGAAGCTCCCATCGACGGCCACCCGGGTCCGCAGCACCAGGGTGTTGACGAACAGCCCGATCAGACCCTCCGTCTCCACCCGCGTACGGCCGGCGATCGGGGTCCCCAGCGCGAAGTCGTCCTCTCCCGTCACCCGCGCCAGGAGCGAACGAAGACCCGAAACCAACGTCATGAACCGGGTCGCCCCCAGCCGGCGCGACCATCGCGCGAGCCCCTCGCCCAAACGTTCCGGCACCTCCACCCGGCAGGTGCCACCACGGTAGCTCTGCACCGCCGGACGCGGCCGGTCGAGCGGCAGCTCCAGGCTCGCTCCCAGATCGGCCAGCTGCACCCGCCAGTACCCCAGCTGCCGCTCCACCACCTCACCCGACAGCCACGACCGCTGCCACACCGCGAAGTCCCCGTACTGCACCGAAAGCTCCGGCGAATCCGACGCCACCCTCTCCACCCCGGCCCGGTACAGCGCCCCCAGCTCCCGCTCCAGCACGCCCAGCGACCAGCCGTCGCTCACGATGTGGTGCTGGCTACCCAGCAGCAGCGACTCCTCTGGACCCTGCCGCACCAACACCGTCCGGAACACCGGCCCTCGACCCAGATCGAACGGGCGTCCCGCCTCCTCCCACACCAGCCTCGCCACCGCCTCTGCCTGAGTCCCGGCCGGCAGGCACACCAGATCGACTTCGGATAGACGCCACGCTCCCCAGGGCTCGATCACCTGAGCCGGCCCTGACTCGCTCTCCAGGAACCGGCTGCGCAGCACCTCGTGGCGCCGCACCACCTCTCCCAGGCTCCAGGCCAAGGCCGCCGTATCCAGCTTGCCCACGAGCCGAAATGCCAGGGGAATGTTGTAGACCGCGCTGCCCGGGGCCAGACGATCGAGGAACCACAGCCGTTCCTGGGCAAACGACAACGGCAGCCCGGCAGGCGGGCGTTCCACCCGAAGCAGCGGCGGACCCGAGAGTCGATCTCCGCCCCGACGACGCTCCTCCACCGCCACCGCCAGCCCCGCAACCGTCGGCGTCTCGAACATCTGCCGCAGCGCCAGATCGACGCCCAGAATGCTCCGCACCCGCGACACCACCCGCGTCGCCAGGAGCGAATGCCCGCCCAGATCGAAGAAGCTCTCCCCGATCCCCACCCCCTCCTGACCCAGCACCGAGGAGAAGATCCCGCACAGCAGCTCCTCGACCGGCGTCCGCGCTGCAACCCCCTCCTCCCCCGCCTCGTGCTGCGGCGCCAGGCCCGACAGCGCCCGGCGGTCCAGCTTGCCGTTCGCGGTCAACGGCAGTGCCGCCAGGAACACGAGGCCCGAGGGCACCATGTGCTCCGGCAGGCTCTGTCGCAGGAAGCCGCGTAGATCCGCCGCGCCCACTCTCTCCCCCGGGACCGACACCGCGTAGGCCACCAGCCGCTTCCCCACCGCCTCACCTCCCGTCGCCAGCACCGCGCACTCCGCGACCGCCGGGTGACGGGACAGCGCCGCCTCCACCTCGCCCAGCTCGATGCGGAACCCCCGCACTTTGACCTGCCGATCCAGCCGACCGAGGAACTCGATCTCCCCCGCGCCGAGGTGGCGCACCCGGTCCCCCGTCCGGTAGAGCCGCGCCCCCGCCTGCTCCCCCTGGGGGTCCGGCACGAAACGCTCGGCTGTGAGATCTGGACGACTCCAGTACCCTCGGGCGAGGCCGTCACCGGCAATGTAGAGCTCTCCGCCCACTCCGATCGGAACCAACCGCATCGCGCCGTCGAGGACGTGGGCGAGCGTGTTGCCGATCGGCCGGCCGATCGGCACGCTGGCGAGCGACCCGAGCCCACGCACTACATGGCAGCAGGTGAAGGTCGTACCCTCCGTCGGGCCGTAGCCGTTGACGAGCGAACCGCCGTCGAGCGCGGCGAGCGCTCTCTCGACATGAGGCAGCGACAGCACGTCGCCCCCTGCCAGCAGCTGGTGCAGGCGGTACAGCGCCGCAGGCTCCTCTTCGACCATCTGGTGGAACAGCCCGGCGGTCAGCCAGAGGGTGGTGACCCGCTCCGAGCGCAGCACCCCTCCGAGCTCGGCGAGCGACACCGGCCCGGGCGGCATCACCACCAGCCGGCCGCCGCTCAGCAGGGCTCCCCAGATCTCGAAGGTAGAGGCATCGAAGCCGAGCGGCGCGAGCTGCAGGAAGGTCTCCCCCGAATCGAACCGGGCATAGCCCGCGCCGCGCACCAGACGCACCACGCTGCGATGGGGGACCGCAACTCCCTTCGGGCGACCGGTAGAACCGGAGGTGTACATCACATAGGCGAGGCCGGTCGCCTCCGTCCGCCGTGCCGGGTTCCCGGCCGGCTGCCGCGCGATCTTCTCCCCTTCGACGGCAAGGCAGAACGTACGGAGCGCTCCCACCCCGGCCGCGGCCACGCCGGCGAGCTCGCCGTCCGCGGTCAGAACGAGCGGCCAGCCCGCCTGCTCCAGCATCGCGGCGAGGCGCGCCGCCGGATAGGACGGGTCGAGAGGGAGATAGGCGCCACCCGCCTTGAGGATGGCGAGGAGCGCGACGATCCTCTCGGGCGAACGCTCCAGGCTGAGCCCGACCAGATCCTCCGGCCCAACCCCCAAGTTGATCAGATGGTGGGCCAACTGATTGGCTCGGCGGTTGAGCTCGCCATAGCCCAACGGTTCACCGCGGAAGAGCACCGCCACCGCCTCGGGTGTCCGCTCGGCCTGGGCTTCGAACAGCTCGTGGATCGGCCGGTCGCGCTCGTATGCACACGCCGTGTCGTTCCAGGCGTGGAGCAGTTGCTCCCCCTCGGCCGGGCCGAGCAGAGGGAGCGCGGAGAGCCGCTGCCCTGAATCGGCCACCAGCGCTGTAAGCAGCATCTCGAGGTGCCCTTCGAGGCGCCTCACGGTCGTCTCGTCGAACAGCTCGGAGCTGTACTCGAGCCAGCCGGCAAGCCCTTCCACACGTTCCTCGAAGAGCAGGGTCAGGTCGACCCGCGAGGTCGCGGTCGCGAACTCACGCGGGCCGATCTCGAGGCCCGGAAGGTGCAAGTGCGGAATCACCGGCGGCTGAACCGCGAACATCACCTGGAAGAGCGGGCTGTGGGAGGCGCTGCGCTCCGGCGCCAGATCCTCCACCAGCTTCTCGAACGGCAGATCCTGGTGGGTGAGGGCGGCCAAGGCCGTCCGCCGCACTCTCCCCAGGAGGTCGCGGCAGACCGGATCGCCGGAAAGGTCGATCCGCAGCACCAGGGAGTTGGCGAAGAAACCCACCAACGGCTCGATTTCGGGGCGCGTGCGGCCGGCGACCGGCGAGCCGACCGCGACGTCCTCCTGCCCGGCGTAAGCTCCAAGCAGGGCTGCGAATCCGCCGAGGAGAGTCATGAAGAGGGTTGCCCCTTCGCGCCGGCCACACTCCTTGAGCCTCTCCCGGAGGGTTGCCGGTAGGCGCATCGTCCTGCTCCTTCCGCGGAACCCCTGCACCGCGGGGCGCGGGCGGTCGCCGGGCAGGCGGAGCAGGTCGGAGAGGCCGGACAGCTCGGCGCGCCAGAAGGCCAGCTGGCGGTCGAGCGTCTCGCCGGCGAGCCACTCGCGCTGCCAGGAAGCATAGTCGGCGTACTGTACCGGCAGTCGCGGCACGGCGGCCGGTCGACCATCGCGAGCGGCAGAGTAGAGCTCCCCCAGCTCGCGGGTGAGGATGCCCATCGACCAGCCGTCGCAGACGATGTGGTGCAGGGTGAGGAGGAGGAGATGGTGCCGGCCGCCCAGCCGCAGCAACGTCGGCTGGAAGAGTGGCCCACGCGCGAGGTCGAAACGCAGGCCCGCCGCGGCGGCGGCGAGCTGCCGCGACTCGGGCTCGCGGGACGGCTCGAGGAGCGCAGACAGATCGACCATCGCCGGTTGGCAGGGGGCGGGCGCCGTCACCTCCTGCCACGGCACGCCGTCCGCCTGCGGGAAGACGGTGCGGAGCGCCTCGTGGCGGCCGACCAGGTCGGAGAGCGCCGCCGCGAGCGCCGCCGGGGCGACCTCGCCGGTGAGCTCCAGGGCGACCGGCACGTTGTAGACCGGGCTCCCCGGTCGGTACTGATCGAAGAACCAGAGGCGCTCCTGGGCGAAGGAGAGCGGCGGCCGCTCTCCGCGCGGCCGCGGGGCAAGAAGGGGGAGAGACGCCACGGGCGCCGCCGACAGCCGCGCCGCGAGCCCGCTGACCGTCTTCTGCTCGAAGAGGAGGCGCAGAGGCAGCTCGACGCCGAGCACCCGCTCGACCCGCGAGGCAATACGGGTGGCGAGCAGCGAGTGCCCGCCGAGATCGAAGAAATCATCGTGGCGCCCTACCACGGGCACCTCGAGCACCTCCTCCCAGATCCCTGCGAGCAGCTCTTCCAAGGATCCCGTAGGCGCCGGCGACAGGTCGTATGGGACGGTCCACGACGGCGCCGGCAGCGCCTCGCGGTCGAGCTTGCCGTTCGGCGTGAGCGGCAGGGCGGCCAGGAAGATGAACGCGGCGGGGATCATCGGCTCGGGCAGCGATCGGCGCAGCGCGTCGCGCAGTTCTCCTGGAGCGACCGCACGCCCGACGAGGTAGGCGACGAGCCGGCTCTCGCCCGGCCTGCCGACCGGCACCACGGCCGCGGCCGCGATCGCGGGATGCGCCAGGAGGGCGGCCTCGATCTCGCCAGGCTCGACGCGGAAGCCGCGGACCTTGACCTGCTGGTCGGCGCGGCCGAGGAAGTCGATCTCGCCGCCGGGGAGGAGCCGGACCACGTCGCCGGTCCGGTAGAGGCGCCCGCCGGGCTCCACGCCGAACGGGTCGGGCGCGAATCTCTCGGCGGTGAGATCGGGACGACGGAGGTAACCGCGCGCCACCCCGTCGCCGCCGGCCAGGAGCTCGCCGGGGACGCCGATCGGCACCGGTCGACCCTCACCGTCGACCACGTGGACGCGGGTATTGGCGATCGGCCGCCCGATCGGCACCCGGTCGGTGGGGGGACCTCCCGCCGCGACCCGGTGGCAGGCGGTGAACGTCGTCCCCTCGGTCGGGCCGTAGCCGTTGATCAGCCGGCAGGCGGGCAACCCAGCGCGGACCCGCTGCACATGCGCCGGGGAGAGCACGTCGCCGCCGGCCAGCAGCTGGCGCACCCCGGAGAGCGCCTCGAGGTGGGTGTCCACCATCTGATAGAAGAGGCCGGCGGTGAGCCACAGCGTGGTGATCCGATGCTCGGCGAACGTGCGCCCGAGGGCCGCGAGCGAGAACGGTCCCGCCGGCATCAGCACCAGGCTGCCGCCGTTCAACAGCGGGCCCCAGATCTCCAGGGTAGAGGCATCGAAAGACACTGGTGCCAACTGCAAGAAGACGTCGTCCGGAGCGAAGCGGGCGAACCCGGTGCCGCACACCAACCGCACCACCGCGCGATGGGAGACGGCAACCCCCTTGGGCTGGCCGGTCGAGCCCGAGGTGTACATCACATAGGCGAGGACCGTGGCCGGCAGAGCGGTCGAGGGGACCGGCGCCGCGCCCTCCAAGGCGCCGGTGTCGAGCGGCAGGACGCGCACCGCGGCCGGCGCGGCCGCCGCCACCGCGCGGGTCGCGGCATGGACCAGGAGCAGCGGCGCCCGCGTCTCCGCGAGCATGAAAGCGAGGCGCTCGCGCGGGGTGGCGGGGTCGACGGGGAGATAGGCGCCCCCCGCCTTGAGCACCGCGAGGATGCCGACGATCAGCTCGGGAGAGCGCTCGAGGCAGAGGCCGACCAGCACGTCGGGGCCGACCCCCAGCGCCGCGAGCCGCCGGGCGAGGCGGCCCGCGCGCCGGTCGAGCTCGCGGTAGGTCAGCCGCGCGCCGCCGGCGACCAGCGCCGTCGCCTCCGGGCTGCGTTCGGCCTGCTCCGCGAAGAGCTGGTGGAGGGCGGCCTCGCGCGGGTAGGCACTCGCCGTGGCGTTCCACTCCACTGTCACCTGATGCCGGCCGGCTGCGTCGAGCAGGGGGAGATCGGCGAGGCGCCGCTCCGGCTCGGCCGCGGCGCTCGCGAGGACGGTCGCGAAGTGGGCTAGCAGGCGCTCTCCTGTGGTCCGGTCGAAGAGGTCGGTGTTGTACTCGAGGACAGCGGAGAGACCGTGGTCCACCTCGTCGACGAAAAGCGTCAGGTCGAACTTGGCGGTACCGGTGTCGAGCTCCGTACGGCGGAACCGCAGACCGCCTGCCGCCAGCTCGGCCGTAGGGACGTTCTGGAGCGCCAAGGCGACCTGGAAGAGGGGGGAGCGGTCCGGGCCTCGCTCCGGGTGCAGCTCCTCGACCAGTCGCTCGAAGGGGAGATCCTGGTGTTGGAAGGCGCCGAGCACCACCTCGCGTACCCGGTCGAGCAGCGCCGCGAACGTGGGCGCGCCGGCGAGCTCGGCGCGCAGCACCAGAGTGTTGACGAAGAAGCCGATGAGCCCCTCGAGCTCCAGCCGGTTGCGGTTGGCGATCGGCGCGCCGATCAGGAGATCCGCCTGCCCGGTCAGACGGGCGAGTAGCGTCGCGAGGCCGGCCAGGAGGCTCATGAACAGGGTGGCGCCCCGGTGGCGCCCGAGCGCGCCCACCTGTCGGTGGAGCGCCGTCGGCAAGACCGCCTCGCAGCGCGCGCCCCGGCCACTCTGCACTGCCCGGCGCGCCCGGTCGCCCGGCAGCTCGAGCGCGGGCGGAGCTCCGGCCAGCCGGCCACGCCAGAAGTCGAGCTGGTGCGCGAGCACCTCGCCCTGCAGCCACTCCCGCTGCCAGAGGGCGAAGTCGGCGTACTGGACCGGGAGAGGGGGTAGAGGCACGGGACGGCCGGCGAGATATGCCTCGTAAGCAGCCGTCAGCTCCCGCAGCAACAGGTTCTGCGACCAGGCGTCGGAGGCGATGTGATGGACGGTCAGGAGCAGCCGGTGCCGCTCCGCCCCGCAGCGCAGGAGAGCGGTCCGCAAGAGGGGGCCGCGGGCGAGGTCGAACGGCCGGCGCGCCTCCTCCCGGCCGAGGCGCGCGGCCTCGCCCTCTACCGCCTCGCCCAGCGCCGTGAGATCGATCCACGGCAGCCCGCGCGAGCCCCGGCCGATCCGCTGCCGGGGCCCTGCCTCGGTGGCGACGAAGGTGGTGCGGAGCGCCTCGTGGCGCTTGACGATCCACGCCAGGCCCGCCGCGAGGGCCGGCACCGAGAGCGAACCGTTCAGCTCGAGGGCGCTCGCCAGGCTGTAGGTGGCCCTTCCGGGGTCGAGCCGGTCGAGGAACCACAGCCGCTCCTGGGCGAACGACAGCGGCAGCTGCTCCGGCCGCGGGCGTGGCCGGAGCGGCGGCGCGGCGGTATCCAGGTGGCCGACGCGGGCGGTGTCGACCGCCGCCGCCAGGCGCGCCAGAGTGGGATGGACGAAGAGGCTGTCGGCCGGCAGCTCGACGCCGAGCTCCCGCCGCAGGCGTGAGAGCACCTGGAAGGCGAGCAGCGAATGGCCGCCGAGCCCGAAGAAGCTCTCCTCCCGCCCAACCCGCTCGATCCCCAGCAGCCGCTCGAAAATGGCGCTGATCACCTCCTCGGTCGGCGTCCGGGGTCCGGCGGCGGTCCGCGCCACCGCCTCCGGCGCCGGCAGGGCGGACCGATCGACCTTGCCGTTGGGCGAGCGCGGCAGGGCTTCCAGCAGGACGAAGGCCGACGGCACCATGAAGTCGGGCAACCTGGCCGCGAGATGGGCGCGGAGCGCCGCGGCCGCAAGGGTCTGCCCCGGACGGCGCGGCGCGGCGTAGGCCACCAGCCGCCGGACGGCGCTCGCCTCCCCGCCGTTGCGGGCGAGGACCGCCGCCTCCGCCACGTCGGGGTGGCTGGCGAGAGCGGCCTCGATCTCGCCCAGCTCGATGCGGAAGCCCCGTACCTTGACCTGGTGGTCGACCCGGCCGAGGAACTCGATCTGCCCGTCGGGCAGCTGGCGCACCAGGTCACCGGTCCGGTAGAGGCGGGCCCCCGGCGACCGGGAGGAGGCGTCGGGCAGGAACCGCTCGGCGGTGAGGTCGGGCCGGTCGAAGTAGCCGCGGGCGAGCCCTTCTCCGCCCAGGAAGAGCTCGCCGACGTCACCGGCGGGCACCGGGGTCGAGGCGCCGTCCAGGAGGGAGATGCCGGTGCCTTCGAGAGGCCTGCCGATGGTGGGCTCGCCGGCCGCGTCGCGCTCGACCGCCGCGCAGGTCGAGTAGGTGGTGTCCTCGGAGGGGCCGTAGAGGTTGAGCAGCCGTCCGGCCGGGCAGGCCGCGAAAACGCGGTCGGCCAGCGCGCGGCGCAGCGGCTCGCCCGCGAGGTTGACGGTGAGGAGCGACGCGGGGAGGCCGTCCACCGCGACCAGCTCCGACATTACCGAGGGGACGGTGTTGACCAGGGTGACCCCGTAGCGCTCGGGCCGGGTGGGGAGCTCGAGCGCGTTGCCGACCAGCACCACCCCTCCCCCCCAGGAGAGCGGGACGAAAATCTCGAAAATCGACAGGTCGAAACAGACCGACGTACTGGCGAGGACCCCGGCAAGCTCAGCGTCGGAGAAGGTTCGGCGCGCCCAGCCGACCAGGGCGACCGCGCTGCGATGCGTGATCGCCACCCCCTTGGGTCGGCCGGTCGAGCCTGAGGTGTAGATGAGGTAGGCGAGGTTGTCCGGTGCTGCTCCGGAGGCCGGCGGCAGGGTGCCTCCTGGCTCCTGCCTGGCGGGGGACGCCGCGTCGAGCAGCACCGGCCGGGAGAGGCTCTGGGGCAACAGTGGGAGCAGAGACTTGAGGGTGACGAGCAGCCGCGCCCGGGTGTCCGCGAGGATGAAGCCCAGCCGCTCGCGAGGATAGGCCGGGTCGAGAGGGACATACGCTGCGCCCGCCTTGAGCACCGCGAGGAGGGCGACGATCAGCTCCGGCGAGCGCGGCAGGCAGACGCTGACCAATCCCTCCGGCCCGGCTCCCAGACGGCGCAGGTCGCCAGCCAGGCGATCAGCGCGGCGGTCGAGCTCGGCATACGTGAGATGGTTGCCGGCGTCGGCGAGCGCCACCGCGGAGGGAGTGCGCTCGACCTGCGCCTCGAACAGCTCGTGCAGGCAAGGCTTCTGCATGACGGTCTTTACGCTAGCGACTCCGCTTCCTCGTCGCTCAGCTCCTCGAGATCCGCCAGCACCTGCTGCTCGATCCTGACCGCCAGGGCGGAAATCTTGGGCGCCTCGAAGAGGGCGCGCAGCGGCAGGTTCACCTCGAAGGTGGAGCGGACCCGCGACAGCACCTGGGTGGCGAGCAGAGAGTGCCCGCCGAGCTCGAAGAAGTTGTCCTCCACTCCGACCCGCGCGATCCCCAGAACCTCCGAGTAGATCTCGGCCAGCAGCTCCTCGATCCGGCTGCGCGGCGCGACGTAGGTATCCTCGACCTGCGACCGCTGCTGGTCGGGCTTGGGGAGCGACCGCCGATCGATTTTGCCGCTCGCCGTCAGGGGGAGAGCCGGAAGCGTCATGAACGCCGAGGGAACCATGTAGTCGGGCAGCTGCTGGCGCAGGAACTCGCGCAGCTCGCCCACCGTCGGGGCGACCGCCTCTCTGCCGACCACATAGGCCACGAGACGGCGCTCGCCGGAGCTCTCGGGCCAGGCCACGACCGCCGCCTGGGCGACCGCGGAGTGAGTGCCGAGCACCGACTCGATCTCCCCCGGCTCGACGCGGAAGCCGCGCACCTTGACCTGGTGGTCGACTCGGCCGAGGAACTCCACGTTGCCGTCCGGCAGCCAGCGGGCGCGGTCGCCGGTTCGGTAGAGGCGGGCTCCCGGCAGGCCGGAGAGCGCGTCGGGGACGAACTTCTCCGCCGTCAGGTCGGGGCGTCCCAGATAGCCGCGGGCGAGACCGCGGCCGCCCAGGCAAAGCTCGCCGGCGACCCCTATCGGCAGCGGTTCGAGGTCGAGAGCGAAGACGTACAGCCGGGAGTTGTTGAACGAACGGCCGATCGGCACCAGACTGTCGAGCGGCAGACCGTCGCCGTCGCCGTCGTAAAAGGAGCTGTCGATCGTCGCCTCACTCACTCCGTAGGAGTTGATCACCCGGGTCTCGCCGCCCCCGCCGCAGAGCCGGCGCAGCTCCGCCAGCTCGCGGATGTAGAAGGCATCCGAGCCCACGACCATCAGGCGCATGAAGGCGAGCGCGCCCGGGCTGTCCTCCAGGTACCGCAGGAGCCCCCGCACGACCGCCGGCACGAACTCCGCGGCGTCCACCCGCTCGCGCAGCATCAGCCCGAAGAGCTTGTCGGCCTCGAGCAGGAGCTCGCGCGGGCAGAGCACGAGGCGGGCGCCCGAGCAGAGCGCCCGCACGAAGTCACCGGCGAAGACGTCGAAGGAGAAGGCGGCCATCTGCAAGTGGCAGGTGGCGGCCCGCTCCAGGGCGTAGCCGTGCTCCCAGCCGCGATAGGCGTTGATCAGGCCGCCGTGCGACACCATCACCCCCTTCGGCCGGCCCGTCGACCCGGAGGTGTAGATCAGGTAGCAGAGGCTCTCTGCCGTAGTCGAGACCGGGGGATCGTTATCGGGTTGCCGGGCGATCGACTCGCGGTCGGCGTCGACCAGGACCGTCGAGAAGACCGCCTCCCCCAGGGGAAGCTCGGCGATCAGCCGTTCGCTGGTCAGGAGCACCGAGACCCCGGCGTCGGTCAGGATGTAATCCAGCCGCTGGGCGCTGGTCACAGCATCGACCGGCAGGTAGGCGCCCCCCGATTTCCAGACCGCGAGGACCGAGACGATCAGGTCGAACGAGCGCTCGAGACAGATGGCGACCACCTTCTCCGGCCCGATCCCCTGCGCTTGCAGGTGGTGGGCCAATTGGTTGGCGCGCCGGTTGAGCTCCCCATAGTCGAGCTCCTCGCCCGCGAAGGCCACTGCCAGGGCCGCGGGATTGGCCGCCGCTCGGGCCTCAAAGAGCTGCTGGATGGCTGTCGCGGTCTCCGGCTCGGCCGCGGTGTCGCCCCACTCGCAGAGCAGCTGGTGGATCTCCGCCGACGACAGGAGAGAGAGCTCCCCCAGCCGCCGCTCCGGCTCGTCGGCGAAACCGCGGAGCAGCTGGAGCAGGTGCCCGAGCAGGCGCTGGATCGCCACGGCCTCGAAGCGACGGCGCTCGTAGCTCACCCACAGGAAGAGCGGCGGACCGGGGATGGCGAAGAGGTTCAACGGATAGTTCGGCCTCTCCTCGACCCTCACCCGGTCGACCGCGAGACCGCGCGGTCGCTCGCCCAGGGCGCTCTCGATGGGGTAGTTCTCGAAGACCAGCAGGCTCTCGAAGAGCGGGCTGTCCCAGGACAGCTCGCTCCAGCGCTGCACCTGCTCGAGCGGGATGTGCTCGTATTGGCGCTGCTCGGCCTGCTGGTCCTGGAGCCAGGCGAGCCAGGGGAGCAGCTGTTCGCCCGGGGCGACCTCGACGCGCACCGGCAGCGCGCTGATGAAGAGCCCGACCATGGACTCGATTCCGGGCAGGTCCGGCGGGCGCCCCGACACGACGGCGCCGAAGACCAGATCGGTCTCGGCGCTGTAGCGCGACAGGAGCACCGCCCAGGCCCCCTGAACCAGCGTGTTGAGAGTCAGGCGGGAGCGCCGTGCCAAGGCCTGCAGACGGGCCGATGCCGCCCGGTCGAGCGGGGCGTCGACGCGGTCGGCGGCGTTGTCAGCGCTGGCGTCGGGCGCACGGTCGACGCCGAGCGGAGTGGGCGCCGAGAATCCGCGCAGCTGCTCGCGCCAGTAGCTCTCGGCCGCTTCCTGGCTCTGCCGCTCGACCCATGCGATGTAGTCGCCGAAGGGGCGCGGCGCGGGCAGGTCCGGCGCCCGGCCGGCGAGCGCGGCATCGTACAGGGCGAAAACCTCGCCGAAGACCAGCGGCAGCGACCAGCCGTCGAGGATCAGCTGGTGGAAGCTCCAGACCAGACGGTAGCGATCGTCCGCGAGACGCAGCAGAGCCAGTCGGACAAGGGGGGGGCGGACGAGGTCGAAGGTCCGCTGGCGGTCGGCGTGGAGGAAGGCCGCGAGCCGGCCGCGGCTCTCCTCTTCGCCCAGGCCGCGCCAGTCCTCTTCGCGCCAGGGCAGCTCCACCCGCGAGCAGACGACCGAGAGCGGCTTATCCCAGCCTTCCCAAACGAGGAAGGTGCGCAGCGCCGCATGGCGTTCGACGACCGCCTCCCAGGCGCGCCGGAAGGCGACAGGGTCCAGCTCGCCCTGAAGCTCGCAGGAGACCTGGTTGACGAACAGGCCAGACTGCTCCGGGTTCAGCATGTAGAAGAAGAACATCCCCTGCTGTGACGGCGAGAAGGGGTAGATCGCCTCGATGTGATCGGCGAGCTGGCGGTCGAGGCCGGACACCAGGCGCTCGAGGTCGTAGACGCCGAGACCGGAGAGCGGGAAGTCCGACGGCGTGTACCTTCCTGCCCTGGCGCTCGCGCACTGCTCGGCGAGTTCCCGCAGAAGGGAGAGCACCCGGTCGGCCAGGGCCTCGATGGTGGCGGCCCGATAGAGACCAGCGCTGTAGCGCAGGGCGAGCTCCAGCCGCCCCGATCGGAGCCCTGCTTCCACTTCCAGCAGGTAGGGACGCGGTTCGACCGGGCTCGCCGTCGGCGGCTGCTCCGCCTCGATCGTCAGCCAGGCGTCCGCGGGCAGCAGCCCGTCGGCGCCCAGGGGGAAGCGGAACACCACCTCGGGCCGGGGCGCACTGTGATCGGGCACCAAGACCCAGGCGAGACCCTGGCGGGGGACCGCTCGCGTCTGCTCCTTGACCCACTTGAGCAGCTCGCCGAGGTCGCCCTCGACGCCACGGGTCGCGATGAGCATCGGATAGGGAAGGTCGAAGCAGCCCACCGACCGCGAAAGGTCGACGCCGGAGAGGGGAACCTCCCGTCCCGCCCCGGAGAGCGCCAGGTACGCCGCTGGAGCGCCGCTCCAGGTGGTGAGCGCCTGGGCCAGGGCGGTGAGCAGACCCTCGTCGAGGCTCGCCCGGTAGAGCTCCAGGCCGCGCGCCAGCCGGTCGGTCTCCTCGACGGTGAGCTGGGCGACCACCGCTCGCTCGCTCGCCGCCCGGTTGTCGCCGCCGGGATGATCGACCGGGAGCGCGCCGGCCCGCTGTCCGTCGGCGCCGCGCCAGAAGGCGAGATCTTCCTCCACAGCCAGGCTCGCCGCCTCTCCCGCCAAGCGCTCCGTCCAGTGCTGGAAGGAGGTGGTCTTGGCCGGCAGCCGAACCTCCTCGCCGCGCGCCAGCTGCTCGCAGGCGGTCATGAGGTCGGCGAGCAGGAGACGCCAGGCGGGGCGGTCGGCGACCAAATGGTGGGCGACGAGCAGAAGGCGATCCGGCCGCCCAGGTCCGAGCCGGAAGAGCGCCGCGCGCACGAGCGGTCCGGCTGCGAGGTCGAGCTCCATCCGGAGGGCCGCAACGCACGCGGCGAGCGCCGTCTCCTGCTCCTCGGGCGTCCCCGCGAGGGCGACGAAGGAGAACGGCACCTCACCCTCGGGGCCGGCGCTGGTCGCCCGCCAGCCCTCCCCGGCGGCCACCGGGGCGGTGTAGCGCAGGCGCAGCGCGTCGTGGTGGAGGAGCAGCCGGCTCACGGCCTCTTCCCAGAGCGCTGCCGGGAAGCTCTGCTCCACCGCGAGGAGCAGGGCCTCGGCCTGGTGCCGAGGGTCGACCGGGTGGAGAGCCAGGATCTCCCGTTGCCCGGGCGCGAGCGCGACCGCTCCCAGGACGAGGCCCTGCTCGCGGACCACCGCCGGCTCCGGGTCGGCCACCGCCGCCAGGGCCGCCACCGTGGGGTGCTGGAAGAGCTGGCGCGGCGCGATCCCCAGCCCGGCGCGGGCGGCCCGGCTGACGATCTGCATGCCGAGGATCGAGTCGCCGCCGAGCTCGAAGAAGTTGTCGTGCACGCCGACCGCGGGGAGCCGCAGAACCTCGCACCAGATCCTCGCCAGGGCCGCCTCGACGGGAGTCCGGGGAGGGACGAGCCCGGTGCGGTCCGCCGGGACCGGCTCGGGAGAGGGCAGAGCCCGCCGGTCGACCTTCCCGTTCGGCGTCAAGGGGAGGGCAGGAAGCGCGACGAAGACCGCCGGCAGCATCGCCTCGGGCAGCCACTGCTTGAGGAACGCCCGCAGCTCGGCCGACGTCGGCGCTGGCACCGGAGCGGGCTCCCGTGGCACGAGATAGGCGATCAGCCGCAGATGGCAGGGGAGGATCGTCCCCGTCCCGCCATCGGCGCGCGCCGTGACCACCGCCTGACTGACCGCCGGATGGCGGCCGAGGGCGGCCTCGATCTCCCCCAGCTCGACGCGGTGGCCGCGCACCTTGACCTGCTGATCGATGCGGCCGAGGAACTCGAGCGCTCCGTCCGGGCGATAGCGCGCCAGGTCGCCGGTGCGATAGACCCGCGCGCCGGGATCGGCGCCCGTGGGGTCGGGCACGAAGCGCTCCGCCGTCAGCTCCGGGCGTCCGAGATATCCCCGGGCGAGCCCGCCGCCGCCGATCGTGAGCTCCCCGGCCACCCCGACCGGCACCGGCCGCAGGCCGAGGTCGACGAGATAGACGCGCGTGCTGTCGATCGGCCGTCCGATCGACACCGGTCCCTCCCCTCCCGTCGCGACCCGCGAGCGGAGCGACCAGATGGCGGTCTCGGTCGGCCCATAGACGTTCCACAGCTCCGCCGCGCGGTCGAGGAGCTCGGCGGCGAGCGCGCGCGGCAGCTCCTCGCCGCCGCACAGCACCTTCAGCGGCGTCCGCCCGCTCGGCCAGCCGGCGGCGAGCAGCAGCCGGAAGGTCGAGGGGGTGGCCTGGAGGACGGTGACGCCGGCGCCCTCCAGGCGCGCGAGCAGCCGGACGCCGTCGCTCACCGTCTCGTGGTCAGCGAGCTCGATCGTGGCGCCGGCAAGAAGGGGCAGATAGAGCTCCAGGCCCGCGATGTCGAAGGACAGGGAGGTGATGGCGAGAAGACGATCGCCGGTCGCTAGCCCCGGCCGATCGCACATCGAGAGCAGGAAATTGGCCAGCGCGCCGTGGCTCACCGCGACCCCTTTGGGCCGGCCGGTCGAGCCCGATGTGTAGATCACGTAGGCGAGGTGAGCGGCGGTAGGCCGGAGCGCGGGTGCGCTCCCCGTAGCAGTCCGGTCGCTAGGCGCCTCGTCCACGAGGACGACCCGCGCTCCGTGCTCGGGCAGACGCGACAGCAGCCGGTTCTCGGTCACCAGGAGTGGCACCCGGCTGTCCTGGAGCACGTAGGAGAGCCGTTCGCGCGGGTAGTCGGGGTCGAGCGGCAGATAGGCGCCGCCGGCGGTGAGGACGGCGAGGAGGGTGATCGGCAGGGCGAGCGAGCGCTCGAGGCAGAGGCCGACCAACACGTCGGTCCCGACGCCCGCGGCGGCGAGGCGGCCGGCGAACGAGCTCGCCCGGCGGACGAGCTCGCCGTAGGTCAGGTGCTCCCCGGAGCAGGTGACGGCCACGGCTTCCCCGAGACTCTGCGCCGCGGCGGCGACGAGCTCGTGGACGGGCATCCCGGCCGGCGGACGAAGGGTGTCGTTCCAGTCGAACGCAACGGCGTGCGCCTCGGCCGGGGTGAGCAGGGGCAGCTCCGACAGCCGGCACGTGGGGTCGGCCGCCAGACCGGCGAGCAGGGTCTCGAAATGGCCGGCCATCCGGCGCACTTCGGAGGCGTCGAGCAGGTCCGTGGCGAACACCCAATCGCAGCGCAGCTGTCTGCCCTGGCGGTCGACATTGAGCGTCAGGTCGTACTCCGACCCGATCTGGAGGTTCTCGACCTCGGTCAGGCGCAGATCCTCGAGCTGCACTCCCTCCATCAGGGAGGCGCCGAGGTCGAGCAGCACGAACATGACCTGGAAGAGCGGTGTACGGGAGAGGTCGCGCTCCGGGCGGAGCTCCTCGAGCAACGCCTCGAAGGGAAGGTCCCGATGGGCGTAGGCGCTCGCCGCCGTCTCGCGCACCCGTCCCAGGAGCTCGCCGAAGCTGGGGTCGCCGGAGAGGTCGGCGCGCAGAGCCAGGGTATTGAGGAAACAGCCGATCAGCCCCTCGAGCTCGGGCCGTCCGCGGCCGGTCACCGGCGAGCCGACGACCAGGTCGCGACTCCCCGAGTAACGCCCGAGCAGGGCGAAGAAGCCGGCGAGCAGGGTCATGAAGAGGCTCGCCCCCTGCCGTTGGGCAAGCTCGAAGAGCGCCTGCGACAGCGCGCGCGACAGCTGCTGGACGTGGCGCGCGCCGCGGTTGTTCCGCACCGGCGACCGGGACCGGTAGGCGGGCAGGTCGAGCACCGGCAGCGTTCCGGCCAGGCGCCTGCGCCAGTAGGCAAGGTCGGCAGCCAGCGTCTCGCCTCGCAACCCCGCGCGCTGCCAGGCGGCGAAGTCGGCGTATTGGAGCGACGGCTCGGGCAGCGCCCCGGGGCGGCCCGCACGCCTCGCCTGGTAGATCGTCGAGAGCTCCTGGATGAAGATCTGCCAGGAGCGGCGGTCGCTCACGATGTGGTGCATGACCAGGACGAGGGCGAAGTGCTCCTCCCCCAGTCGGAGCAGCCGAGCGCGCAACGGCAGGGCGGCCGCGAGGTCGAAGCGCTCGACGACCGTGGCCTCCGCCAGGCGCTGCGTCTCACCTTCCCGCGCCGCTGCGGGCAGGGCGGCGAGGTCGAGGACGGGCAAACCGGGGTGCGCCCCCGGCGCGGCCATCTGTACCGGCTGCCCGTCGACCACGACGAAGACGGTCCGCAGCGCTTCGTGGCGGTGGACCAGGTCACGGAGACTCGCCGCCATCGCCGCCGGGTCGAGCGGCCCGTGGAGGTGGATCACTTTGAACAGGTGATACCAGGGAACCTCGGGATCGAGCTGGTGAAGCAGCCAGAAGCGCTCCTGGGCGAAGGAGAGCGGGGCCGGGCCGGCCGTTGGGCGGCGGGGGATCGGCCGTTCGACCGGCGGGGAGGCGACCTGCTTCTGCCGCAGCTTGAGGGCGAGAAGTGCCCGGCGCTCGGGGGAAAGACTGGCAAGATTCTCGGCAAGATCGCTCATCCCTGACCTCCAGCGGCGGGATCATCACCCGCCGTTCCATCGACCGGCGCGACCAGCACGAGGTTGCCGTCCGGCCGCCGCACGGCGCGCCTGCCGCCATGCCACAAATGGGCCCCGGGAGGATCGCTTGGCACCGCGAGTCCCCCGGGCTCGACCCCCGCCCCCCGCTCGCCCCATCCCGCGACATAGAGCTCGCCCGCCACTCCCACCGGGACCGGCTGCCGGGTGGCGTCGAGCAGGTAGAGCCAGGGAGGGGAAGAACCGGGAGCGGCCCCGTCATCCAGGATCTTCCGACCGACCTCCCGCCATTCGACGACCAGCTGGTGGCGCTCGGCGGCGGAGAGCAGGTCGAGGCCGGCGAGGGCGCGGTCGGGATCGCTGGCCGCCCGCTCGAGCAGCCGGGCGAAGTGGAGCAGCATGCGGGTGGCATCGGTCGCGGCGAACCGATCGGCCCAGAAATCGAGCAGACAGTGGAGCCGGGAAGCCTCTGCCAATACTCGCAGGACGAGCCTGGGCGCCGCGGGTAAATCCTCGACCTGCGGCCGGCGCGCCGCCGTGCGCTCGAAGAGGAATCCCGCCGGCAGGAGCGCGCCAGCGGCATCGACAGCCCCCTCTCTCTCGGCCAGCGCGCACCGCACGCGCGCCAAAAGCGTGCGGAAAGCGACCGTGCCGCAGCCGGCGATCCGCACCAGGATGGGAGTCGCGACCAGCGCGTCGTCGCGCCCGGAGTAGCGCGCCAAGAGCCCCGCCCAGGCGGCAAGCAGGATCTCCGCGGGCTCGTACCCGGCCTCCCGCGCCAGGCGCAGGACGGCCTCGGCGAGCGGCATGGGCAGACCGAGCGACCGGCGCGCCCAGCGCCTCCCCGGCCCGGCGGCCGCGCCGGCCCGGCGCTCCTGGAGCTTACGGGCGAGGAGCAGCCGCTGCTCGGTGGAGAGGCCGGCCAGCGCCTCAACCCTCATCGCGCCTCTCCTCGAGCTCGCCCGCCAGGAGCGCCTGTACCTGCGCCTCGGAGAGGTCGCCCAGCTCGGCGAGCGCCGCGGCGAGGTCGTCCGCCGTGGCGGCCTCGATCTGCCGGTCGACGATCGCCGCGGCCAGGCCGGCCACGGTCGGCGTCTCTTCGAGCAGGAGACTCATCGGCACCTCGACCCCGAAGGCTCGGCGCAGCTCGGAGACCAGACGCAGGGCGAGCAGCGAGTGCCCACCCAGGGCGTAGAAATTGTCCTCGACTCCCACCTGGTCGATTCCCAGGCCCTGGCAGAGGATCCGCGCCACGGTCTCTTCCATCTCGTTGCGCGGCGCGACGTAGGTCTCGGGCGGCAACGGGCGCGGCTGGCCGGAGGGGGCCGCGGCGTGCTCGATCTCGGCGAGCATGCGGGAGTGTTTGAAGATCGTCGTCTGCAGATCCTTGGTCGAGACGACGACCTGGGGCACGGGGCTCGCCAGCAGGCGGTGAAATGCCTCCAGCCCCTCCGCCGTGGGGATGCCGTACATCTCGCGCATCAGCCGCAGCCGCGCCTTGAGCTCGGGCACCCCGCGGAGGCCGGCATCCTGCCAGGTGTCCGCCTGCCAGACGTCCCAATCCACGGTCAGGGTGCGCTCGCCGCGGCGCGAGCGGGCATGAGCAAAGGCATCGAGGAAGGCGTTGGCGGCGCAGTAATCGACCTGCCCGACCGCCCCGGTGATGGCGGCGAGCGAGGAGAAGCAGACCAGGAAGTCGAGCCCGGCGCCGTCGAACACCTGGGCGAGCGCCAGGGCGCCGCCGACCTTGGGCGCGACGACCGCCTCCACCCGCTCCCGCGTCTTCCCCTGAATGAGCCCGGCGCCCGCCACACCCGCGGCGTGGATGACGCCATGGATGGCACCGAAGCGCGCCCGGGCCGCCGCGACGACCTGCCGCAGCTGCCCGACCTCGGTGACGTCGGCGTCGACCACCAGGATCTCGGCGCCGCGCCACTCGAGCTCGCGGACCGCACGGAGGCGCGCCGCGGTCCGGTCCTCCGGGTCCGCCGCAGCGAGCCGCTCCTCCCAGAGCTCGCGCGGCGGCAACGGGTTGCGGCCAAGGAGGACGAGCCGGGCTGCCGCCCGCTCGAAGAGTGACTCGGCGACGGCCAAACCCAGCGTCCCGAGGCCGCCGGTCACCAGATAGACGCCACCCTGGCGGAGCGGCGCGGTCGCTTGGCGCGGACCGAGCGGCAGCGGATCGAAGCCGCGCTCCCAGCGGTGGCCGCCGCGCAGGGCGACGAGCGGCGGCCAGGCCTCGGCGAGGATCTCGTAGAGCGCGCTCTCCTCGCCCCGCGCATCGAGCGGCAGCGCGAGCTCCAGGGTGCGGCAACGGACCTCGGGGTACTCCTCGGGGATGACCGTCGTCGCCCCCAGGATGGTGGCCTTCTCCGGCCGCAGCTCCTCGGCCCCGGAGAGGTCGAAGATCTGGTCGGCGAGGACGTACAGATCGAGGGGGGCACGGCCGGAGAGGTCGGCGTGCGCCCGGATCAGACCGAGGAGGCTCAGGAGGCCCCTCTCCTGCGGGTCCCCGGCGGCCCCCAGGCTCCAGGCGTGGAGGACGCGCCGGGGCAGCCGGCCGCTGGCGCGGAGCTCCGTCCACAGCCGCGCCAGCTCCTCGGGCATCCCAGGGTCGAGGACGAAGGCGCCGGGGGAGTTCTCCGCACAACGGGCGCCGGGAGCGGGCAGCACCCGCACGACGCTGGCGCGGCGCTCGGCCAGACGCCGGGCGATCCCTTCGGCGGCGCCGCCGCTCTCGGCCAGGACGAGCCAGACCTCGCCGTCGTCTGCCGGCACGGCCGGGGCGACCGGCGGCAGCTGCTTCCAGAAGGGGATGTAGAACCAGTCGTCGAGGCCGCGCCGGCTCGGGCGCGGATCGCCGACGGCACCGCCGGCGGTTATCGGCGGGGGCGCCGCGCCCCCGCCGTCGACCCAGTAGCGGCGGCGCTCGAAGGGGTAGGTCGGCAGCGGCACCCGCCGGCGCTGGCCGCCGGGGTGGAGCGCCGTCCCGGCGGGCTCGATACCGGCCGCCCAGAGTCCGGCCGCCGCCGCCCGTACCCGCGCCCCCTCCGGCACATCGCTCTTCTCGGATCCCAGGGTCGAGAGCACGGCGCGAGAGGCGACCCCCGGCAGCTCGCGGGCGACTTTGGCCAGGGTCTCGGCCGGCCCGACCTCGAGCAGCACCCGCCGCGGCTCGGCGAGCAGGCGGACGAGGCCGTCGCCGAAACGCACGGTCGACAGGAGGTGCCGCCGCGACCAGTAGTCGGGATCGCGCGCCTCGTCGTCGGTGATCCATGCGCCGCTGACGTTCGACAGGAACGGGATCGCCGGCCGGCTCAGGCGGCGGCTGGCGAAGGCGGCGGCGAACGGCTCGACGGCCGCCGCCATCATCGGCGAGTGAAAGGCGTGCGACGTGCGCAAAAGGCGGCAGGCCTCCCCCGCCGCCGTGAGGCGCCGCTCGAGGGCAGCGACGGCAGCGAGCGGCCCCGCGACGACCGACAACGCCGGTCCGTTGACCGCGGCCAGGGCGAGGTCGGGCGCGAGGAGCTCCGCCGCCGCTTCCGCACCGCGATGGACGGCGAGCATGGCGCCCCGCGGCAGCCGCTGCAGGAGCGCGGCGCGGTGGGCGACGAGCTCCGCGGCGTCGGCGAGCGAGAAAACGCCGGCCAGGCAGGCCGCCACATACTCGCCGACACTGTGACCGAGGAGGGCCGTGGGAAGGACGCCCCAGCCCATCCACAGCCGGGCCAGAGAATACTCGAAGGCGAAGAGGGCGGGCTGCGCCAGGGCGGTCTCCTGGAGCGCCCGGTCCGCCTCCTCGCCGACGGCTTCGAAGAGCAGAGTGCGAAGGTCGGCCCCGAGGCTCGGCGCCATGAGCTGCGCGCAGTCGTCGAAGGCAGCGCGAAAGGCCTCCTCCCCGGCGTAGAGCTCCGCCCCCATCCCCGGCCGCTGCGCCCCCTGGCCGGTGAACAGGAAGGCAACCTGCGGATCGTCTATGGCGACGCCAGCGACGACCCGCGCCGGGGCGGCTCCGGTCAAGGCGCGCTCGGCGTCCGCGCCGCTCTCGGCCAGCACGGCACGGCGGTGCGGGAAGGGGCGCCGGCCGACGAGGAGAGTGTGCGCGACGTCGGCGAGGTCGAGCTCCGGGTGCGCGGCCAGGTGGCGCGCGAGCCACGCCGCCGACTCATCCAGGGACTGAGGCGAGCGGGCGGAGAGCGCCAGCACCCGCCATCTAGGCAAGGCCGGCGCGACGCGGACCGGCGGCGCCTCCTCGAGCACGACGTGGGCGTTGGTGCCGCCCAGCCCGAACGAGCTCACGCCGGCGCGGCGCGGTCCGCCCCGGTCCGGCCAGTCGGCGAGCGCGGTGTTGACGAAAAAGGGGCTCGCCGCGAAGTCGATCCGCGGGTTCGGACGCTCAAAGTGCAGGCTGGGCGGGATCTGACGGTGCGCCAGCGCCAGCACCACCTTGAGCAGGCCGCTAATGCCGGCCGCCGCGTCGAGGTGGCCGATGTTGGTCTTGATCGATCCCAGGGCGCAGAAGCCGCGCGCCGCGGTGCCGGCGCGGAACGCCTCGGTCAGGGCCGCGATCTCGATCGGATCACCGAGCGCGGTGCCGGTGCCGTGCGCCTCGACGTACCCCACGGTCTCGGGGGCGACCCCGGCGCTCGCGAGCGCCTCGGCGATCACCCGCGCCTGCCCCTCGACTCCAGGCGCGGTGAAGCCGACCTTGGCGGCGCCGTCGTGACCGACCGCCGAGCCCAGGATGACGGCGTGGATGGTGTCGCCGTCCGCCACGGCTTCGGACAGGCGCTTCAGGAGTACGACCCCCAGGCCATGGCCGAAGACGGTGCCCCGGGCGGCGGCGTCGAACGCCCGGCAGTGGCCGTCCGGGGAGAGGATCCCCTCCTCCTGGGCGATGTAGCCCAGCCGCTGGGGCGCCCGCACCGACACCCCGCCGGCGAGCGCCAGGTCGCACTCGTAGCCGAGGAGGGCCTGGCAGGCGACGTGGACCGCGACCAGGGAGGTCGAGCAGGCGGTCTGGATGCCCACGCTCGGGCCGCGCAGGTCGAGCTTGTAGGAGACGCGGTTGGCCAGGTAGTCCTTGTCGTTGCCGATCAGCAGCTGCAACCCCTCCTCGGGGCTGATCCCGGCGTTCGCCAGAAGATGGAGCAGATAGGTGCCCGCCCCGGAGCCGGCGTAGACCCCGATCAGGCCGTCGTAGCGCCCGGGGTCGTAGCCGGCGTGCTCCAGGGCCTCCTCGGCGCACTCGAGGAAGAGCCGCTGCTGGGGGTCCATGCGTTCCGCGTCGCGCGGGCTGTAGCCGAAGAACTCGGCGTCGAAGAGCTCGGCGCCTTCCAGGGTCGCGGCCGCGGTCACCAGCCGCGGATCGGCGAGCAGGGAGGGGGCGAGCCCGGAGGCGGCCGCCTCCTCGGGCGCGACCCGGCGGATCGACTCGACCCCGTGCGCCAGGTTCTGCCACAGCTCGTCGAGATCGCGCGCCCCGGGGAAGCGGCCGGCCATGCCGACGATGGCGACGGCGGGCAGCTCGGGCGAATCCGGCGACGGCCGCTCGCTCATCGCCGCGCCCTCCGTTCGAGCACCTCACGGCGCCGGCTCCGGCGCTCGCGGTCGCGCTCCGCGGCCGCCGGCCGGGCCTCGCGCCCCTCGAGGTGGGCGGCCAGCGACTCGACCGTCGTGTGGCGGAAGATGCCGGTGATCGGCAGCTCGTGGCCGATCAGCTCCTCCAGGCGGGCGTGGATGCGGACGATCGAGAGCGAGTTGGCGCCCAGCTCGAAGAAGTTGTCCCGCGTCCCCACCCGCTCGCGCCCCAGCTCTGCGCAGAGCAGCCGGGCGATCGAGGCCTCCAGGTCGGTGGCTGGAGGGACGTACGCCGGAGTGCCGGCCGCCGCGGAGTGGAGGAGCGCGGCGGGCAGGGCTCCCCGGTCCACCTTGCCGTTGGCGGAGAGCGGCAACGCGTCCAGGAAGACGAACGCCGAGGGGATCATGGCCTCGGGCAGGGTGGCCCCCAGGAATTCGCGCAGCTCGGCGGTGAGCGCTCCGCCCGCACCGGCCGGCTCCTCCTCCGGGACGACGTAGGCGGCGAGCCGGCGGGGCCGGCTGGCGTCCTTGGGATCGCCTGGCGCAGACACCGCCGACACCGCCGCGACCACCGCCTGCCGCACCCGCGGGTGCGCCGCGAGCGCCGACTCGATCTCCCCCAGCTCGATCCGGTGACCCAGGATCTTGACCTGCGCGTCCTCGCGACCCAGAAACTCCAGCTCGCCCCCCGGCAGGTAGCGGCCCAGGTCCCCCGTGCGGTACAGCCGCTCCCCCCTCTCCCCCTCCGGCACGAAGCTCGACGCCGTCTTCGCCCCATCCCCAAGGTACCCCCGCGCCAGACCCGCGCCACCGATGTACAGCTGGCCCGGAACCCACACCGGGCACGGCGACAGACGCGGCGACAGCACCGCGAAGCGCTGGTTGGCCAGCGGGCGGCCATAGGGGATGCTTTTCCAACCCTCCTCCACCCGCTCCACGCGGTGGAAGTTCGACCAGATCGACGCCTCCGTCGCTCCACCCAGCGCCACCAGCTCCGCCCCTGGGCAGACGCGACGCAGGCGCTCCGGCAGCGACAGCGGCAGCCAGTCCCCCGACAACAGCACCAGACGCAGACTCCCCGGCAGGCCAACACCCCGGCGCTCGGCGTGCTCCAGGAGCATCTCGAACAGCACCGGCACCGAGCTCCACACCGTCACCTGTTCCCGCTCGAGCAGCGCCAACCACACTCCGGGATCGCGCTCCGCGCCCGGCCCCGGAAACACCACCGTCCCCCCCGCTCCCAAGAGGCCGAACAGGTCGTAGACCGACAGGTCGAACGACAGCGACGAGAGGGCCAGAGCCCGATCCTCGGCCCCCACACCGAACCGCCGGTTGACGTCGACGATGGTGTTGAGTGCCGCCCGGTGCTCGATCACCACCCCCTTGGGCTCGCCGGTCGAGCCCGAGGTGAAGATCACGTAGGCCACGTCCGCCGCCACCTGGAACGGCTCCCCGGGCACCTCCCTCTCCCCCAACGCCGGCTCCTCCTCGACGCACAGAACCGAGATCCCAGAGGGCCACGAGAGCTCAACCAGGAGCCGGCGCTGGGTCAGCACCATCTCCACACCAGCCTGCGTGAGGAGCGTCGCCCGCCGCCTCTCCGGCTGGGCCGGGTCGACCGGCAGGTAGGCCGCTCCCGCCCGCAGCGCCGCGAGCACCCCCACCACCTGCTCCCAGCCCTTCTCCATCACCACGCCCACACGGCTCCCCGGTCCCACCCCCTGCCTCACCAGCGCCGCGGCCAGGGCGGCGCTCGCCGCCGCCAGCTCGCCGTAGGAGAGCCGCCGCAGGCCGGAGATCACCGCCGGCCGTTCCGGCGCCCGCGCCGCCCAGGAGAGGAACGGCGTGTGGAGCAGACCCGCCGGCAGCGGCGCCGCCGTGGCGTTGGCCGCCTCCCGCTCCGCCCGCTCTGCGGCCGGCAGGCGCACCGGGATCTCCTCCTCCCAGCACCCCTCCTCTCCCGCCAGACGTTCGAGCAGCTCCGTATAGGCCGCGAACATCGCGTCCAGGACCCCGGGCGCGAACAGCTCCTCGACCGCATCCCAGATCAGCGCCGCCTCCCCTTCTCGCTCGACCGCCTGGTGGTCGAGCCAGACCTGCGGGGTCTGGCCAATCCCGTAGCCGGTCGCGAGCGGCGGCAGGCCCGCCTCGCGCCCGGCCTCCTCCGCCCGGGGCAGATTGAGCAGGCTGGTGAAAACGACCGGCATGGTCAGCCCGGGAGCGCCCTGGCGGCGCGCCACCTCGCGCAGCACCTGCACGCCGCCGAACAGGCGGTGGTCGAGATCCTCCCAGAGCCGCTGCTGGAGCTGCCGGGCGCGCCAGGCGAACGTCTCCCCCTCGCCCTCCACCGCGAGCAGCAGCACCGAGGTGAAGTCCCCCACGATGCGGTTGATCTGAGGGTGGAGGGGGAGACGGTTGAAGAGGGTCAGGTTCAGGGTCATCCGCGGGCTCTTGCTCCACGTCCCCAGCACCTCGGCGTAGGCGGCGAGGAGGAGTCCCGTAGGGGTGAGCCCGGCGCGGCTCGCCCGGCTCTTGAGCCGCCGCCAGAGCTCGGCCGGCAGGTCTTTCCTTCGGCGCGCGAAGCGCGGCTGCGCGAGATCCCTCGGGCTCTTGGCGAGCGGTAGCGAGGGCGCCGGCGGCAGGGCGGGGATGCGCGCCAGCCAGTAGCGCCGGGCCGCGGCGTAGATCTCTGTCTCTGCCAGCGCCGCCTCGGCCAGCACGCAGTCGCGAAACGACAGATCGAGCGCCGGGAGCGCCGCCGCCGGCGCGCCGTAGAGCCGGTCGAGCTCGGAGAGCAGGACGTGCCAGCTCCAGCCGTCGCCGATCAGGAGATCGAAGCTCAGGAGGAGCCGCATCCGGCCGCCGGCGAGCCGCGCGGCGCGCAGGTCGAAGAGGGGCCAACGGTCGGCGGGGAGAACCTGGTGCGACATCTCGCGGCGCAGCGCGAGGAGCGCGGCCTCGGCCTCCTCGGGCGCGAGCCCCGAGACGTCCAGGAGGGGGATGTCGTACGGTGGCACCCGCTCGAGCACCCGCTGACGGCCGTCGCGTTCGATCACCGCGCGCAGCATGTCGTGGCGCTCGATCAGCCGGCGCCAGGCGCCGGCGAAACGCGCCAGATCCAACCCGACCGCCTCGACCTCCTGGTAGAGGTGCGTGGAGACCTTGCCCAGGTCGAAGAGACCGCTGCGGCCGATCCAGTAGGCTTGCTGGACGTCGGTCAAGGGGAAGGGCTCAAAGCGGTGCTGCAGATCGGGAACGATGGCGGGCAGCTCCGCCGCCGGCCCCTCGCCCTCCGGCCGCTGTCCCTGCAAACGGGCGATCTCCAGGGCGAGCGCCGCGATGGTCGGCGCCTCGAAGAGCCGGCGCAGGGGCAGCTCGACGCCCAGGGCCTGGCGCAACAGGAGCACCAGCTGGGTGGCGAGGAGCGAGTGGCCGCCGAGCTCGAAGAAGCTGTCTTCGACCCCCACCTGGTCGACCCCCAGGAGCTCGGCCCAGATCCCGGCCAGGATCTCCTCGCTCGGAGTGCGCGGTGGGACCGGCTCGGCCGCGAGCTGCCGCCGCGGTCCGCGGCCGGCGACGGAGACCTGCGGGATCTCCGCGCCAGGGACCGTGGCGAGCAGGTCGTCCAGCGGCCGCTCCGCCTCCCGGCCGAGCTCCGCCAGGAGGGCGGTGAAGTGGGATAGGAGGCGGGAGACAGCGGCGGCGGACAGCCGGCGGCCGTCGTAGACCACCCGCACGCCCAGGGGCGGGCCGGGACGCACGATCACGGTGAGCGGCAGGTTGGTGCGGGCGCCGTCGCTCCTCCAGCCGGCGACCGTCAGGCCGGCGGACTCCGTCACGGCCCCGGCGCCCGCCGGGCTCGGGTAGCTCTCGTAGACCAGGACACTCTCGTAGAGCGGCAGGGCCGACCCCGTCGCCGCCATCTCGCTCCAGCGCCGGATCTGGCCGGTCGAGAGGTGCTCGTACTGCCGCAGCTCGGCGGCCCGCTTCTGCACCTCGGCGAGCCACGGCAGGCACGGGGAGACCGGCCGGACCTCCAGGCGCAGGGGCAGGGTGTTGATGAACAGGCCGATCGTCGACTCGATGCCGGTCAGGGTGAGCGGCCGGCCCGCCACGGTGACGCCGTAGAGCACGCTAAGGTCGCCGCTGTAGCGGGCGAGGAGCAGTGCCCAGGCCGCCTCGATCAGGGTGCCCATGGTGAGCTGGTGCCGGCGGGCCAGGGCCTTCAGGGCCGCCGTGCTCTCCGGCGACAGGGCGGCCTCCGCCTCGCCGAACCGGCCGGTATGGACCGGCGTCTCTGGCGCCGTCGGGTCGGCGGCGCGGCCGAGCGCCGTGGGGGAGGTGAAGCCTGCGAGTCGCCGGCGCCAGAATGCCTCCGCCACCGCCAGATCCTGCCTTCCCAACCACGCGATGTAGTCGCCGTAGGGGCGGGTGGGCGCCAGCGCGGGCTCGGCGCCGCGGGCCAGGGCCGCGTAGCAGGCCAGCACCTCGGAGAGCACCAGGGGGCGGCACCAGCCGTCCATGAGGATGTGGTGGTGCGTCCAGATCAGCTGATGGCTCCCCTCCTCCGTGCGGAAGAGGGCGAGGCGCAGGAGCGGCGGCTTGGCGGGATTGAAGCCGGCCCGGCGGTCGGCTTCCAGATAGCGCTCCAGGCGCTGCTCCCGCTCGCCGGCCGTCAGGGAGCGCAGGTCTTCCACCGCGAGCGGCAGCTCGACCCGCCGCAGCACCACCTGGAGCGGCTCGGCCTGCTCCTTCCACACGAAGGCGGTGCGCAGCGCGGCATGCCGGCCGAGGACCCGCTCCCAGGCTTGCCTGAAGAGCTCGAGACGCAGTGGGCCGGAGAGGGTGCAGCCGACCTGCTCGACGTGCACCCCTGAGCCCGGCGCGGCGACGCTCTCAAGCAGCATCCCCAGCTGCGACGGCGAGAGCGGATAGATGTCCTCGACCTCGCGGCTCACAGCTCGACCTCGTCCAGAACCTTCGCCAGCTGCTCGCGGGTCAGCTCGACCTTGGTGAAATCGGCCGGGGTGTAGCCCACCGGGCCGGCTGCGCGGCCGTGCGCGACGAGCGCCCGCAGGGCGTCGAGGATCTCGCCGGCCAGCCGCTCGATGGTGGCGCGGTGATGGACCTTCGCGCCGTAGCGGCAGACGACCTGCAGCTGTCCGGCCTCGACCCGGGCGTTGATCTCCAGCAGGTAGCGACGCCTCTGGGCCGGCGCCTGGGTGCCGGTGATCGCCTCCTCTGCCAGGGCGAGGAGCGGCTGGTCCGCAGTCTCCCCGAGTTGGCCCAGATAGTTGAACAGCACCTGCGGCTGCGGCAGCAGGGAGAGCGCCCGGACGGCCTCGGCGTCGCCGCTCAGGTAGCGCAGCAGTCCGTAGCCGATCCCATGGTCGGGGATGGCGCGCAGGCGCTCCTTGACCGCACTCAGGGCCGCGCCCGGATCGAGCTCGTCCGGAAGCTCGAGGAAGACCGGGAAGATGCTGGTGAACCAGCCGACCGTCCGCGACAGGTCCACGCCGGAGAAGAGCTCCTCGCGGCCGTGCCCCTCCAGGTCGACGGCGAGCGACACTCCCGGTGCCCAGCGCCCGAATGCCAGGGCGAGCGCGGTGAGCAGAACCTCGTTGCTCTGACTTCGGTAGAGCGCCGGCACCTCTTCCAGGAGCGCCGTCGTTTCCTCCGCGGAGAGCGCGACGGCGAGGACGCGCGCCGTGGCCACCCGGTTGTCTCCGCCGGGGAAATCGACCGGGAGGTCGATCGGGAGGGTGGGCGCCTGCGCCGTCCAGAAGGCGAGCTGGGAGCGGACCGCCGCCTCGCGCGCCCGTTCGCCCAGGAGCTCGGCCCAGCGCTTGAACGACGTGGTCTTCAAAGGCAGCGCGATCTCCCCGCCCCGGCTCGCCTGGAGGTAGGCGGCGCCGAGATCCTCGAGCAGGATGCGCTTGGACAGGGCGTCGACCACGAGGTGATGGACGACCAGCGCCAGGCGGCCCGGCTCGGCGCCCGCTGGTAAGCCAAGATCGCACCAGGCGGCGCGGAGGAGCGGCCCGGCGCCCAGGTCGAGGCTCGCCTGGAGGTCGGCCACGGCGGGCGCGATCGCGCCCCGCCGCACCCCGGCGGGTAGAGCGCTCAGGTCGACGGTTAGGAAGGGGATGGCTCCGGACACCGCGGCAGAGCTCTGTGACCAGCCCGCGGTGTCCGGGGGCGGGGCGACGAAACGCAGCCGCAGCGCGTCGTGATGGGCGAGGAGCGCTCCCACCACCCGGTCGAGCACGGTTGGGTCGAGCCGGCGGCGGGCGGCTAAGAGGAGGGCCTGATTGAAGTGCTGAGGTACCTTCAAGCCCTGCTCGAAGAACCAGTGTTGGACCGGGGTCAGGGGCACCGGACCGGTCACCGCTCCCTGCTCCGCCTCGACCCGGCGCGCCGCGCCGGCGACCGCGGCGAGGCGGGCGATCGTCGGATGCTCGAACACCTGGCGCGGCGTGACGCCGAGCCCCAGGGCGCCGGCCTTGGCCGCCATCATCGTGCTCAGGATCGAGTCGCCACCCAGGTCGAAGAAGTTGTCGTCGACGCCCACCCGCTCGACCCGAAGCACCTCCGACCAGACCCGTGCCAGCAGGCGCTCGGCCTCGTTGCGCGGCGCCACCCAGGGGCGATCGACCTCACGCCGGCCGGGATCGGGCGCGGGCAGACGGCGACGGTCCACCTTGCCGTGGACCGAGAGCGGCAGGGCGTCGAGCTCCACCATTGCGGCCGGCAGCATGTACTCGGGCAGGCGCCGGGCGAGGAAGGCGCGCAGCTCGGAGATCGAGGGAAGCGCAACAGCCTCCCCATTCGCCGCCGACCGCGCCGGTACCAGGTAGGCGACGAGCCGGGTGGTGCCCGGCAGATCCTCGCGCGCCGCGACCGCCGCCGCCCTCACCGTGGGGTGCTCGAGGAGCGCCGTTTCCACCTCCCCGAGCTCGATCCTGAAGCCGCGCACCTTGACCTGGTGATCGATCCGGCCCAGGAACTCGATCGCGCCGTCGGGGAGCCGGCGTGCCAGGTCGCCGGTCTTGTACAGGCGCGCCCCCGGCTCGATGCCCCAGCGATCGGGGATGAAGCGCTCGGCGGTGAGCTCCGGCCGGCCGAGGTAGCCGCGGGCGAGCGCCACACCGCCGATGTGCAGCTCGCCTGCCGTCCCCCAAGGCACCAGGCCGAGCTCCCGGTCGAGCAGGTGGATGCGCACGTTGGTGATTGGGCGACCGATTGGCACCCCTTTGCCGCCCCGCGAGCGCGCACAGGGCCAGGCGGTGACGTCGACCGCCGCCTCGGTCGGGCCATAGAGGTTGTGCAGCTCGGCCGCCAGGCGAGCATGGAAGCGCTCGACCAGCTCGGCCGGCAGCGCCTCGCCGCTCGCCACCACCTGCCGCAGGCCGGCCAGGGATGCGAGACCGGGCTCGTCGAGGAAGAGCCGCAGCATCGAGGGGACGAAGTGGGCGGTGGTGATCCCCTCGGCGGCGAAGAGCTCGGCCAGATAGCGGCTGTCGCGGTGGCCGCCGGGACGGGCGACGACCAGGCGGACGCCGGCGATGAGGGGCCAGAAGATCTCCCATACCGATACGTCGAAACCGAGCGGGGTCTTGTGCAGCACCCGGTCGGAGGCGTCCAGGCCATAGGACTCCTGCATCCAGAGGAGGCGATTGACGATGCCGCGGTGGGTGTTCAAGACCCCCTTCGGCCGGCCGGTCGAGCCGGAGGTGTAGATGACGTAGGCGAGGTTTCCGGGACCCGCCCCGTTGGCGGGCGGCGCCACGTTCTCGGCGGCCGGCCCCTCCTCGGGGTCGTCGATGGCCACCGCGCGCGCTACGGCGACGTCCTCCAGGCGCAGATCCCGGAGGAGAGCCGCAGTGCCGAGGAGGACCGGCGAGGCGGCATCCCGCAGCATGAGCTCCTGGCGTTCGCGCGGGTACTCGGGATCGATGGGCAGATAGGCCCCCCCGGCCTTGAGCACCGCGAGGAGACCCACGACCATCTCCAGCGAGCGCTCGACGACGACGGCGACCACGGTCTCGGGCCCCACCGCGAGCCGCCGCAGCCGGTGGGCGAGGCGGTTCGCGCGGCGCTCGAGTTCGCCCCGGGTGAGCTCCCGGCCCTCGCAGCGGACCGCCACCGCCAGGGGGTCGCGCGCCGCCTGCGCCGCGATCAGCCGGTCGAGGGAGAGGCTGACCTCGGGCGCATCGGTGTCGTTCCAGGCCGCCAGGAGCTGATGGCGCTCGCGCTCGGAGAGCAGGTCGACCACTCCGTAGGGCGCCTCCGGGTCGCGGGTCATCGCGGCCAGGGCACGGACGTAATAGGTGCCCAGATCCACCACCTGCTCGCGCGGCAGCTCGTTCTCGTTGCACTTCAAGGTCAGGCGAACGCGGTCGGTCCAGGGGTCGAGATAGAAGTTGACCGAGGCGGTGAAGCTCGTCTGCTCGTAGATGCCGTGCTCGATCAGCTCGACGCCGGGCAGGCCTTGGATGCTGTGGTAGATATGGTAGTGCGTGAAGTAGAAGACCGTCTCCTGCGCCCCCTCTCCCAGCTTGTGCTTGAGCTCGGCCCAGGGATAGCGGCGGTGGCGCACCAATTCCCGCTCGGCCGCAAAGGCGGTGACGACGAGGTCGCGGAAGCTTCCCGCGCCGAGGCGGACGCGAAGGGGCAGGCTGTTGATGAACAGGCCGAGCACCCGCTCGCCGTCGCGGCTCTCCGGCCGGCCCGAGGAGACCAGGGCGGTCAGCACGTCGGGGTCGCCCCCCTGGACGGCGAGCACCTTCAAGTGGGCAGACAGGAGCAGGCTCTTGAGCGGCACCGCGAGCTCCAGGGCGAGCTTCTTGACCCGCTCCGAGAGGACTTCCGGGATCTCGGGTTGGTGGACGTAGATCTCCCGCTCCACGCCCTCGACCGGCGGTCGCCAGCGCGGCAGCCGGCTGGGCGCGGCGCCCGCCAGCTTCTCCTCCCAGAATGCCCGCCCCTCCTCGATCGCCGCGCGCTCCAGAGCGAGGAAATCGCGGAACGGCGTCGCCGGCGGAGCCAGGTCGGCCGGCTCGCCGCGGGTCAGGGCGCGATACTGGTGAAACAGCTCGGTCAGCATCGTCGCCTCGCTCCAGCCGTCGAGGATGGCGTGGTGGAAGCTGACGAAGAACTGGAAAGTCTCCGGGGTACGGATCTGGAGGTGGAAACGGACGAGCGGCAACCGGCCGATGTCGAAACCGCGCTCCTTCTCCGCCTCGAGCCACCCCGCGGCCTCCCGCCGCCGCTCGTCCTCGGAAAGGTGGGAGAGATCCTCCACCCCGAGCTGCACGACCCCCCGACGGTGCACCAGCTGGAGCGGCTCGCCGTAGCGGCCGAGATCGAAGGTGGTGCGCAGCGTCGGGTGGCGGTCGACCAACTCCTGCAGGGCCTGGCGCAGGAGCGGCAGGTTCAAGGGCACCTTGAAGTGGATGGTCGTGATGTCGTGGTAGATCGGCGAGTCGGGCGCGTAAGCGGCGTGGAAGATCATTCCCGCCTGAAGCATGGTCAAGGGGTAGGCGTCCACCACGTCCGCGGACAGCAGCAGGCAGTCGACCTCGGCGACCAGGGCGAACGGGCCGCTCGGCGCGGCGGGCAGGGTGGCCTCCTGACGCGCCGCGAGCTCGGTCGCGAGCTGGCGCACGGTGGGATGGCGGAAGAGGTCGTCGATGGTGAAGACGAGCCCCCGCTCGCGGGCCAGGGCGACGATCTCGATGCTGCGGATCGAGTCGCCGCCCAGGGAGAAGAAGTTCTCGTCGACGCCCACGTCGTCCAGCCGCAGCACCTGGCCGAGGACCCCGGCCAGGATCTCCTCCTCGGGGGTGCTGGGGGCCAGGCGGGGACCCTCGGCGCCCGAGCGGTCCCGTGTGCGGTCGGGCTCGGGCAGGGCCTTCCGGTCGACCTTGCCGTGCGCGGTCAGGGGCAGGGCCGGGAGCACGACCACCGCCTGGGGGACCATGAACTCCGGCAGCCTCTCCCGGCAGAGCTGGCGCAGCTCTCCCGCGGTCAGGCGGCTCTCCGGCGCCGGCGCCACGTAGGCGACCAGGCGCCGCTCCTCCGGGGCAGCCCCGCGGTCATCGCGATCGTCGCGCGCCACCACGGCCGCCTCCGCCACCGCGGGATGGGAGAGCAGCAGGGCCTCGATCTCCCCCGGTTCGACCCGATAGCCGCGGATCTTGACCTGGCCGTCGGCGCGGCCCAGGAACTCGAACTCGCCGTCGAGCTGGCGGCGGGCGACGTCGCCGGTCCGGTAGAGGCGCTCCCCCGGCCGTGTCGCGAAGGGGTCGGGGACGAACTTCTCGGCGGTCAGGTCGGGCCGGCCGAGATAACCGCGGGCGACCCCGGGGCCGCCGACGTAGAGCTCCCCGCTGACCCCGGCCGGAACGGCTCTCAGGGCGGCATCCAGAAGGTGGATCCGGGTGTTGGCGATCGGCCGCCCGATGGGGACGGCCCCGGCGCCGCGCAGGTCCGGCGGCAGCTCGTAGACCACACACCCGACGACCGTCTCGGTCGGGCCATACTCGTTGATCAGCCGGGTGTCCGGCGCCACCTCGCTCCAGAACGCCGTATCGCTTCCCCAGAGAGCCTCGCCGCCGATGACGAAGGCGCGGGCGCGGCCCGCCGCCTCGGTGACGTCGAGCTGGCGGGCGAGCAGGCGGAGGTGGGCCGGGGAGAGCTTGACCACCGTCAGGTCGGCGCTCGCCTTGAGAGCGGTGGCCAGGGCCGTCGGTCCCCCCGCCGCGGGGACGACGATCACCTTCTGCCCCACCGCCAGGGGGGCGAGGACGCTGGTCACCGTCAGGTCGAAGGCGATCGAGGTGTGGAAGAGCGAGCCCTCCCCCTCCTTCATGTCGTAGGCGCGGGTCGCCCAGCCGAGGTAGTTGGCGAGGCCGCGGTGGGTGATCATCACCCCCTTGGGCCGGCCGGTCGAGCCGGAGGTGTAGATCAGGTAGGCGAGCCCCTCCGCGCGGTCAACGGGCGGGGCGACCGCCGGGGCGGGCGCGTCGGCGAGCGGCTCGGTATCGAGCGGCTCGCCATCGAGCAGGACGGTCGGGCGGTCGGCGCCGAGACGGGGAGCGAGGGCGGACTGGGTGACGACGATCGCCGCCCCGGAGTCGGCGAGCAGAAAGCTGAGGCGCTCGTCGGGGAAGGTGGGCTCCAGGGGGAGGTAGGCGGCGCTCGACTTGAGGATGCCGAGGAGCCCCACGATGAGATCGGGGCCGCGCTCGGCGCAGAGTCCGACCACCACCTCGGGACCCGCACCGAGGCCGCGGAGGCGCTCCGCCAACCGGTTGGAGCGCTGGTCGAGCTCACCGTAGGTGAGGGCCGGCGCGCCGGCATCGCCCGGCTCCACCGCCGGACGGTGGGGGTCCCGGGCTACCGCCGCGGCAAAGCCGGCGAGGAAGGAGAGAGGCGGCGGCGCCGGGGGCGCCGGCGTGCCCTGCCCCTCGGCCAACAGCTCCCGCTGCTCCGCGGGACCTACGAGAGCGAGCTCGTCGAGGGTCGCCTCCGGGTGGGCCGCCGCATCGACGAGCAGGGCGAGCAGGCGTTCTCCCAACCGTCCGGCGTAGCCCGGGTCGAGCCGCCGGGGATCGTAAGCCAGGGAGAGCGCCAGCGCCTCGGAGGCGTGGCGGCAGGTGAGCCTCAAGGTGAAGGGCTCGCAGACGCTCCACGGCGGCGCCGGGGTGAAAACCAGGCTGCCGTCGGCGATGCCGGCGGCGGCCGGCAGCGCGAGCTCCTCGAACAGGTAGGCGAAGGTGGCGAGGGGGGGGAAGAGGACGAAGCTCTCGGCCCGCTCCCGGGACTCCTCCAGGGCCACCCCGGCGCCTGCGAGGAGAGCGCTGAAACGGGTACCTCCGTCCGCGGTCAGGGGGACGGGGAGGCTCTGGGCGAAGAGCCCCACCGCCCTCTCCAGCTCCTCGTCCTGCCGACCGTCGACCGTGAAGCCGACCGCCAGGGAGGTCTGCCGGGTCAGCCGGAAGAGGAGCGCCTGGAACCCGGCGAAGACGAAGAGGGGGACGGTCGCGCCGTACGATCGGGCCGCGGCCGCGATCCGTCGTCGGAGCTCGGCGTCGACCGGCAGCTCCAGGGCGAGCGGCGCGAACGGTCGCTCGTCCGAAGCGCCGTCGACGAACGGCAGCGGGGCGTGCGGGGCGAGCCCCACGCGGCGCCAGAACGCCGTCCCCGCCTCCCCCACCTCTCCGGCGAGCAGCTGGTGCTGCCACTCCGCGAACTGGCAGTACTGGAGCGGCTCTTCGGGCTCGCCCAGCCCGCCGATCTCGCCGTAGGCCGCCGCGACCTCCTCCGTCAGGAGGACCAGCGAGCGCGCGTCGGCGGCGAGCGAAGTGAGGTCGGCGACCAGCAGGTGGCGGGCCGGCCCCAGAGAGAGGAGGGAAAAGCGCGGCCAGGGGCCGTCGGCGAGGTCGAAGTGATTCTCTCCTGCGGGCTCGACCATCGACTCCGCCGTCGCGCTCCCCGGGGCGAGCTCGCGCCAGTCGAAAGCAGCCGCGGGCGCAATCACCTGGAGGGGCAGGTCCATCCCCGGCAGCCCGCGGAAGGCGGTGCGCAGGATCTCGTAGCGGGAGACCACCCGCTCGACTGCCCGCCGCAGCCGCGCCGTATCGAGCGCCCCGGCGATCCCCACGGCGATCCGGCCGTGGAAGGCGAGGCTCCCGGCGCGGAGCAGCCAGAGCCGCTGCTGCTGCGGCGACAGGCGGTAGCCCTCGAGCTCGGACGGCTGGAAAGCGGCGTCGCGGTCGCTCATCAGCGGCTTCCCAGCCGATACCTCCGGTGGAGGATCGCGGCGCAGAGAATGAGGAAGAGGAGCGGGTCGAGGGCGATCCGCTGGCGGTGCTCCAGGCCGGGGAGGCGATCGAGCAGCCCGATCACGGCGCGCTGGTCGAAGAAGGGAACGGCGGCCAGGTCCGGGCCGCGCAGCACGTCCTGGGTCAGCTGGAAGAGGCCGCCGTTGGTGTCGAGCGTGCCGTGCGGCGCGGTGAACGGGTGCTTGGGGCGCCGGTAGACCCGGTCGCTGACGTAGGAACGGGTGGCCTGGCGCAGCACGTATTTCTCGGTCAGACCGCGGATGAGCAGCGAGACCGGCATCTCCCGTACCAGCTCCGCCACCCGGTGATCGAGGAACGGCATGCGGACCTCGACCGCATGCGCCATGTCGAGCCGGTCGGCGATCAGCACCTGGTTGGGGAGCATCGACTTGGTCCACAGGTAGAGTGACTGGAGGACCGGCTCGCGGCCGGCGAGTTGGCCGGCGACGTCGAAGCCCTCGACGAAGGCGAGCTGGGGATCGAGACCCGCGAACTCGGCCGCGAACTCCGGTGCGAGCAGGGGCCGGAGGTCGGCGCGGGAGACCGCGATCGCCTGGAGCCACGAGGGGACGAAGCCGAGCCGGCCCTCGACTCCCGAGCTCGCCGCCCCCGGCGTCGTCAGCACGGCGCGGAAGGCCGGGTTGTCGCGCAGTAGGGCGGCGAGCAGCTGCTGGCGCAAGCCCCCGTCCACGCCGGGCGCGCCGTGGAGGAGGTGGTCGTGGCGGAAGTAGAGGTAGCCGGCGAAGAGCTCGTCCGCCCCGTCGCCCGACAGCACCGTCTTGTAGCCCGCCTGATGGACCGCCCGGCTCTGCAGGTAGCGGGCGACCCCCAGCGCATTGCTGCCCAGGGTCTCCCCGTGCCAGACGGCGTCCGGGAGATGGTCGGCGAGGGCGCTCTGGTCGAGCGGGATGGGGAAATACTCGCCGCCCACCCGCGCCGCGGTCTCCTGGGCGATCGGCCCCTCGTCGTAGGCCGGATGATCGAAGGTGACGGTGAAGGCCCGGATGGGGTCGGCACAATCGCGGGCGGCCATCCCCAGGACCGCGGAGGAGTCGACGCCGCCGGACAGGAAGCAGCCGACCGGGACGTCGGCGCGCATCCTGATCCGCACCGCCTCGGCCAGGGTCTGGCGCAGCTCCTCGACGATCTCCACCTCCCGGCGGCGCGGCTGGTCGCGGCGCTCCTGGCGGGGGTAGTCGAGGTCCCAGTAGGGGGCGATCCGGAGGCCGGCACCGTCGGCCTCGAGGTAGTGGCCGGGCGGCAACTGGTGCACTCCGGCGAAGAGGGTGCGGCCCGGGTGGGAGCAGGCGAAGAGGTGCTGATAGACCTGCTGGTGGTCCCAGCTCGCCGGCACCCCGGCCGCCAACAGCGCCTTGACCTCCGAGGCGAGATAGAGAGTGTCGTCGACCAGGGCGTAGAACAGCGGCTTGATGCCGAAACGGTCGCGGGCCGCGAACAGGCGGCCGCGGGGCCCGTCCCAGAGCGCGAAGGCGAACTCGCCGCGCAGCTGGTCGAGGCAGCGCGCCCCCATCTCCTCGTAGAGGTGGAGGGCGATCTCGCTGTCGCTCTGGGTCGCCAGGCGGTGGCCGCGCTTCAGCAGCTCACCGCGGATCGGCTCGTAGGCGTAGAACTCGCCGTTGGCGACGATCAGGAGCGATCCGTCCTCGTTGGCGATCGGCTGGTCGCCGGTCACCAGGTCGATGATCGACAGTCGTGCGTGACCGAGGCCGACGCGACCGTCCGGCGCCACCCATTGGCGCTGCAGCTCGGGGCCGCGGTGGCGCAGGGAGCGGGTGGCCGCACAGAGCCGTTCGGCCGAGACCGGCGCACGCCGTGCGAGGATGGCGGTGATGCCACACATCGCTCAAGCCTGCTCTGCCGCCTGGGGAGCGTCCGGCGGGTAGGGCTCGGACATCGCCACCACCACCTGGCGCGCCCCCGTGTAGGGGGCGCGGCCGTGGGCCACCCGCATATTGTCGAGAAGCAGCAGATCGCCCCGCTGCCAGGGAAAGCGGACCGCCGCCTGGCGGTAGGCCGCGCGCACCGCCTCGAGCATCGCGGGGTCGATGGGCGAGCCGTCGCCGAAGCAAGCGTTCCGCGGCAGATCCTCCTCGGCCACGACCTTGAGCAGCGACTCGCGCAGCGAAGGCGGCAGGCTGGAGACGTGGAAGAGATGGGCCTGGTTGAACCAGATCGGCTCGCCGCTTTCCGGGTGGACCGCCACCGCCTGTCGCACCTGGCGGGTGGTCAGGCGCTCGCCCCCCTTCCAGGTGAAGTCGATCCCCGCCTTCTCGCAGTAGCTCTCGACCGCCGCCCGATCGTCGGTCTGGAACGCGTCCTGCCAGGAGAGGTCGAGCCCCTGGCCGTAGTTGCGCACGTACATCACCTGCTTCTCGGCGAAGGTCTTCCGCACGTCCGCCGGGATCAGCCCGTGGACCATGCGGCTGTCGGCGATCGGCGTCTCCCCGCCGGTCTCCGAGGGGCGGACGCAGAAGAACCAGATGCGGCGCGGCCAGGCGTGGGAGTAGGAGCTCTCGTTGTGCATCGGGATATGCTGGTCCGCCGCGTACTCCGTCGAGGTGTAGATCTTGCCCGCGACCGTGCTCCTCGGGGTCGAGCGCTCCCGGTACTCCATCCGCTGGGTGGCCACCGTCTCGACCACGGCGTCGAAGTCGGCGACCGTGTCGAGCCGGAAGCCGCGGAACAGGAGGCCGCCGTGAAGCGCCAGCTTCTCCTCGATCCAGCCGCGGTTCTCGGCGAACCAGACCTCCGGCCGCAGCCGCTCGACGGCGGGCTCGACCACCAGCGGGAGCGGCTGGTCCGGGGCGAAGGTCGAGGTGCGCACGAGGCTCTGCACCCCCACCTTGACGGGCGCCGGTTTCGCCCTGCTCAGACTGCTCCGCAACGACTCCCTACGCTGAGTCTTGTCCACCTTCGAATGCTCCTTTGCCAAGCTGTCGAGGGGTACGTCGGGGTGCACGACGACTTCGGCCAGCAGACTCTCGAGCTCCTGCTCCAAGCGAAGGACGACGGCCTCTTCGAGGAACTCAGAATTATACTCCAGAAACCCGGTCAGCGTCTCGCCAGCGATGGCGCCGCTGTCGGCGACGACGACCTCGAGCTCCAGGTCGAACTTCGCCCGGCCGCGGTAGAGATTGAGCGGAGTCAGGGCGAGCGCTCCCAGCGCGCGCGCCGGGGCCGGGGCGTGCCGCAGGCCGAAGACCACCCGGCTCCACGGCGGATTGCCCAGCTCGCGCCCGGGGCGCCTGGGGACGATGGCGCGGACCAGCCGGTCGTACGGCAGATCCTGGTGCGCGTAGGCGCCCAGGGTGGCCTCGCGCACCCGGCCGAGGAGGGTGCGGAAGGAGGGCCTGCCGGAGAGGTCGACGCGGATCAGCAGGGTATTGAGGAAGAGGCCGATGAGCCCTGCCGTGCCCGGGGTGCCGCGCTCGGCGACGCTGGTGCTGACGACGAGATCGCGCTGTCCGGTCAAGCGGCCGAGCTCGGCCATGAACGCCGCGAGCAGGGTCATGAACAGGGTGGCGCCGGCGCCCCGGGTCAGAGCGCGCAGGTCGGCCACCAGGGGCGGCGCCAGGCGCAGCTCGCGGCGCCCGCCGCGGGAGGAGCGGGCGGGCAGACGCGGCCGGGTGGAGGGGAGCTCGATCTCGGGCGGCGCGCCGGCCAAAGTGGCGCGCCAGTAGGCGAGGTGCTCCCGCTCCTCCTCGGCGCCGAGCGTCTGCCTCTGCCAGGCCGCGAAGTCGGAGTACTGGAGCGCCGGCTCGGGGAGCGGCGAGGGGCGCCCGGCGACGGCGGCGCCGTAGAGGGCGGCGAGCTCGCCCAGCAACACGTCGACCGACCAGGCGTCGAAGACGATGTGGTGGACGGCGAGGACGAGGGCGTGGCGCTCCCCGCCTGCACCGGAGAGGCGAAGGAGGCACACCCGGAGGAGCGGCCCACGCGCCAGGTCGAAGGGCTGGCGCACGCGATCCATGGCCCGCGCGAGAGCCTCCCGTTCCGCTGCCGCGGCGGGCAGGGCCGCGAGGTCGACCACGGGCAGCACCAGCGGGTCGGCGGGCAGCAGAGCAGCGACCGGCCGGCCGGCCACGGCGGGGAAGACGGTGCGCAGCGCCTCATGCCGGCGCACGATCTCGGAGAGACCGGTGGCGAGCGCCGCGGCATCCAGCCGGCCGTCGATCCACGCCCCCACGGGGATGGTGTAGAAGGCGCTCTCCGGTTCGAGCTGGCAGAGGAACCAGAGCCGCTGCTGGGCGAAGGAGAGGGGGGGCGGCGCGCCGTCGGCCGGCCGCGGGACGAGCGGCGGCCGGCGCAGCTCGCGCCCCTGACGCGCCTCCTGAGCCCGGCCGGCGAGGCCGGCGACCGTCGCCCGCTCGAAGAAGCGACCGAGGGGGAGGTCGACGCCGAAGGCTTCGCGCACCCGCGACACCAGGCGGATGGCGAGCATCGAGTCGCCGCCCGCCGCGTAGAAGTCCTCCTCGACGCTCCGCGGCGCCCGCCCGAGCACCTCCTCCCAGACCGCCGCGACCATCTCCTCGGGCGGCGTGCGCGCCTGGCCGTCCCCCCAGGGGTCGGCGACGCCCGCCGCCCGCTCCACCGCGGGAGCGGGCAGCCGCCGGCGATCCACCTTGCCGTTGGCCGAGAGCGGCAGGGCGTCGAGCAGCACGAAGACCGAGGGGAGCATCCAGGCGGGCAGCCGTTCCGCAAGCGTAGTACGCAGCTCGGCGGTGAGCTCGCCGCCCGCACCGGCCGGCTCCCCTGCCGGGACGACATAGGCCACCAGACGGCGGGACCGGCTGGGGTCCCGGGGATCGCCTGGCGCCAACACCGCCGCGACCACCGCCTGCCGCACCCGCGGGTGCGCCGCGAGCGCCGACTCGATCTCCCCCAGCTCGATCCGGTGACCCAGGATCTTGACCTGCGCGTCCTCGCGACCCAGAAACTCCAGCTCGCCCCCCGGCAGGTAGCGGCCCAGGTCCCCCGTGCGGTACAGCCGCTCCCCCCTCTCCCCCTCCGGCACGAAGCTCGACGCCGTCTTCGCCCCATCCCCAAGGTACCCCCGCGCCAGACCCGCGCCACCGATGTACAGCTGGCCCGGAACCCACACCGGGCACGGCGACAGACGCGGCGACAGCACCGCGAAGCGCTGGTTGGCCAGCGGGCGGCCATAGGGGATGCTTTTCCAACCCTCCTCCACCCGCTCCACGCGGTGGAAGTTCGACCAGATCGACGCCTCCGTCGCTCCACCCAGCGCCACCAGCTCCGCCCCTGGGCAGACGCGACGCAGGCGCTCCGGCAGCGACAGCGGCAGCCAGTCCCCCGACAACAGCACCAGACGCAGACTCCCCGGCAGGCCAACACCCCGGCGCTCGGCGTGCTCCAGGAGCATCTCGAACAGCACCGGCACCGAGCTCCACACCGTCACCTGTTCCCGCTCGAGCAGCGCCAACCACACTCCGGGATCGCGCTCCGCGCCCGGCCCCGGAAACACCACCGTCCCCCCCGCTCCCAAGAGGCCGAACAGGTCGTAGACCGACAGGTCGAACGACAGCGACGAGAGGGCCAGAGCCCGATCCTCGGCCCCCACACCGAACCGCCGGTTGACGTCGACGATGGTGTTGAGTGCCGCCCGGTGCTCGATCACCACCCCCTTGGGCTCGCCGGTCGAGCCCGAGGTGAAGATCACGTAGGCCACGTCCGCCGCCACCTGGAACGGCTCCCCGGGCACCTCCCTCTCCCCCAACGCCGGCTCCTCCTCGACGCACAGAACCGAGATCCCAGAGGGCCACGAGAGCTCAACCAGGAGCCGGCGCTGGGTCAGCACCATCTCCACACCAGCCTGCGTGAGGAGCGTCGCCCGCCGCCTCTCCGGCTGGGCCGGGTCGACCGGCAGGTAGGCCGCTCCCGCCCGCAGCGCCGCGAGCACCCCCACCACCTGCTCCCAGCCCTTCTCCATCACCACGCCCACACGGCTCCCCGGTCCCACCCCCTGCCTCACCAGCGCCGCGGCCAGGGCGGCGCTCGCCGCCGCCAGCTCGCCGTAGGAGAGCCGCCGCAGGCCGGAGATCACCGCCGGCCGTTCCGGCGCCCGCGCCGCCCAGGAGAGGAACGGCGTGTGGAGCAGACCCGCCGGCAGCGGCGCCGCCGTGGCGTTGGCCGCCTCCCGCTCCGCCCGCTCTGCGGCCGGCAGGCGCACCGGGATCTCCTCCTCCCAGCACCCCTCCTCT
>Ga0137403_10000736_pt1 | contig 42080 bp, 46 predicted proteins | sample CZOMad2_1_16fung_FD_122057 | JGI IMG/M metagenome (GOLD analysis project Ga0137403, IMG submission 122057) | Vadose zone soil fungal communities from Angelo Coast Range Reserve, California, USA - CZOMad2_1_16fungal (Hybrid Assembly) | ecosystem: Environmental > Terrestrial > Soil > Vadose zone...
CTCTAGGGCACCAGACAACTGTACGGGCTTGAGGAGTCCAGGACGTGACGACCCACGCTCCGCTCCGGTCTCAGCGGACCACGGCTCAATCGGTCTGTCACGTCCGGGTACTGGGTGACGGGGATGCTCCCACATCACCTGTAAAGATACAAGGCTTGAGTTACCATCGGTAGGAAGTCCGACACATCGCTCTCCTTTCTGCAGCAAGTGCTTCGTGAACAATCATCGCTAATCGCTATATGATGTACGTTGGGAGAGCTGACGTGCACGTTGCGCCTCGCTCCCTCGACGTACGCTCATCATCCACACTAATGCGTCTTACTTCGCCCATTCCTCTGGTGCGCCCCGTTTCGCACCGCAAGTCTCTCAACGAATGTCTTGTGCCCTGTGCCGGGTATAGGCGAAGGCACTGGCAATCACCAAGACCACCAGTGCCTGCAGCACGAGCCCTTGGAGACTGGGATAGAGCCCGAGCGCAGGGATGCTTGGGATATTCACCGGGTTAACGGACAATGTCCCGGCCTCCTGGAGTGCCGCAATGCCTTTGCCAACGAACACCACGGACAACAGGGCCAGGAGTAATGAGGTCGCACCGAAAAAGAGGCCGAGCGGCAAACGGATACTGCCTCGAAAGAGTAGCCATCCAAGGATAGCGAGGGCCACAGCAGCGCTGATCAATCCTCCAAGCACAGGGGCATACGCTGGCGCCACTTGCATCCATAAGGCTTGATAAAAGAGTACGGTTTCGAAGGCTTCACGATAGACGGCCAGAAACGATACCAGCGCTAATGCCCACATCGTGCGTGCCGACAAGGCTTCCTGCAGCTGAGCATGGAGAAAAATGCGCCAGCGATCGGCATAAGCCTTCTCGTGCATCCAGAATCCGACGTAGAGCAGGATCGCCGCTGCCACCAGGGCCATCACGCCCTCCGTCATCTCGCGCGTCGCGCCACTAATGGCGATGGCATACGATGCCACAAGCCAGGAGATCCCCCCAAGAGCCAGGGCCGCGATCCACCCGCCATGCACATAGGGCAAGGCATCCCGGCGTTCACCTTTGATGAGCAGAGCGAAGATCGCCGCCAGGATGAGAATGGCCTCCAAGCCTTCGCGGAGAAGGATCACGAAGGCGCTCAGGAAGGTGGCACTGGTTGGAAGTCGAGTCACTGTGAGTTTCTGTTGGGCTTCGGATAAAAGTGCCTGAATACGCTCTGCCGCCATTGCGACCGTTGCAACAGGTTCGCGCTCCTTGAGCAAGGCTCGATACCCCAGCATTTCCACCTCGACGGTCATGCGGAGACGCCTGTCGACGGTGTCAAGTGTGGTTTCTACCAGCTCAAATCCATCAAGATAGGCCGAGACCGCCAGATCCTGCGCTGCCTGCAGCTGACCTTGGCGGTAAGCCGCCAGACTCTCGCGTATGAACCTGGCACTGCGCATCAGCGGCGGCTCATGTGATGACACGACTGCCTCAGGATGCTGGCGCAGGTAGGTGAAAACGGGCACGGCATCATCGCCGTGTGTGGTTCTCACATCGTTGGCGGTTTGCGTCACAAGGCTGGCAAGGTCGGGGAACCACCTTCGTCCAATGTCGGACTGCCACAACTCGGCACCGCGCAGCAGATCGGCTTCAGTGCTGGCGAGGTTACTGACATAGAAGGCGAGCACCCAGCGCTCATCCTCGCTGAGCCCTTGGAAGCCTGACATCCCGGTGCGCTGGACACCCAGAGTAATCGTACTGTAGAGGCTGTAGACGCTACGTTGATCCATGCGATGGCGATCATGGAAATCGCTCGGCGACGGATCCAAAGACGCGGCCACCAGGCCATCACCGTGTCCTTCCGGACCATGACAGGCGGAGCATTGGGCTTCATACAGGGTTGCGGCGAGGCGCAAATCGGGTGGGCGCTTGGGCGCCACTTCGACATCGTAGGCGCGAATGATCGACCAACGCAGCTGCTGGGCGAGAGCGCTAACCTCCAATCCTGGTCGTTTGCCTTGAATACCGCTGATCAGCTCGTCGGCCAGGCGGAGCAGGTTGGCCTTGTCGGGATGCGCGGCAAGATGGGAGAGCGTCGTCCGCGCCTGCTGAGAGAACTCGATCTGTTCGTCATATTCCGATTGGTCGAGCACGACACCGTCCCGGACGGACTCTGGGTAGTCCACTGCGACATAATCGAGTAAATGGACGATGATATGCACGGGCCCCGGAGGTGCCTGAGCCGTTGCCGGGCCGATGCTCCACAGCAGGGAAGCCAATCCGAGCAGGCTCGCCATACCAATTTTCAATACGAGAGATCTGATCATGAGCTTATAACCTCGGAAAGGCAGGTACCCTCGAGTCTATAATCTGGACCGACCGTAGTATAGAGATGCCGCCTCCGGCCTTCAGCGTGGTTTCGCCGATGCTGATGCACCTTTCTCCCACACCGTGTCTGCCTTGCCGTCCCCGTTGGTATCTCGCTCCACCTTATAAGGCTCCTTGCTGCCAGGAGTGAAATATTCCCATTGGTCTGGACGGCCTTTGGCGTGTTGGTCGTATTCGGCGCGGATCACTTGGCCATCGGCATCGTAGGACAACCACTGATTCACCTGACCATTGCCAGTGGTATCGAACTCGCCACGGGTGAGCTTCCCGGCCTCGTAGATCAAACGTGTGCGTGGTTGACCGGCTGGATCGAGATTTTCCCAGATCTGTGCGATTTGTCCCAGGCCCTCGTAATAGATGATGCGGTCAACGGCTCCATCGGCGTCCACCTCGGCACGCAGCAGCGTTTTCCCAGGGCCATAGAACAAACGTTGTTCCATGCGACCGTCTCCGTCACGGTCAACTCCCACCTGTTCTATCTGTTTCTGGGCATTATAAAATTCGCGCTGGTTCACCCTGCCGTCACCGTCAGTATCGAACTCGGCCCGTACCGGTTTGCCGTCCTCATAGAAAGTCCATTCGTCCACACGTCCATCGCGATTCCGGTCCACCTCGACGCGGAGTAGCATGCCATCCCGATAATGCTCCCATTGGTCGGGCTTGCCATCCTTGTTGTGGTCGAAGCGTCGCACCTCCCCGGCCGCACCAGCGAGGGAGGTGGTCACCAACAATAGGCATACAAGCATGAGGAGGTAGAGCCTGTGCCGCCATGAGAGCCATGAGAAGAGCATAGAATAGACCCAAATACTCACCCTTTGCACCATGTCATCACCCTTGCGAAACTGATGAGCTGTCCAGGGAGCAGAGACACCTCTCGATTCCGTCGCACGGTACAGTTCCTAGCTGGCTGCCTCGGTCGGAACTAAGATCAGTGGCTGGCTGGGAAGCGACCATGGTTATTTGGTGAGGATCAACTTGCCGGTCTTGGTGATGCGCAAAATGTACTCCTCTCCCTCGTGTAGCAAGACGAGTTTGCGGCTACCGTTCATCAGGTCAGTCGTGCTGACCCGTTGGCGTCGAGGCCGTGGGGGGTAGTCCCGAGTGGGGAGGGGTTTCGACGGGGTCTGTGGGTTCATCAACTCATCTCCTTCTGTGCAGCGCAGCGAAACTTGATATCGTGGCGTCGTATCACTCAAAATCCTGCGGCTTGACCGTTTCGAGCCAGGGTTGAATGCTCTTCCATGAGCCCATCTTGAGGGCTCTGGAAGTGGCAAAGAGGGGAACATGCGTGCATCCGGCCATAGCGATCGCGTCCGCCGGATGGCAGGCTTGGTGGATTTCTACGCCATTCGGGCAGGAGATGACCAACAGCCCCAGTGGGGTATTGTCTTCCGACGCGTCGATAAGGCTGATACGTAAGTTGCCGCCGAATTTGCTGAGAAGCTCTTGGAGTAGTCGATACATCGACACGGCTGGGCACTGGCACTCCTTGAGCTCATGCGCGAGCCAGTGCGCCATCATCGGACGCATGCGAATGCTTAACTGCACCATGCCGTCCGGATCTTCCAGGACCACCTGTCCATGCCGGGAACAGGTCGAAAACTCTTTCACCTGCATTCGTTGCACCACGGTCCTCCTTTCCGGTAGGAGAAGGGGCCTAGCTTCGTTCTCGCCCCAGTTGCTGAGACAGCTCAGACGGCGTGAATCACCTATCAATATCGGTAATCGCCCGCACACGAGGCAGGCGAAATCTCAGTTATAATCCTCGTTCAGAGCCTTCAAAAAAGCGCTGAGCGGGGCGATATCCCCTGTCACCAGTGCCATACCTGCAAGCTCTGGAGCCCCATTGCGCAGCCGTCCTGCCCGCAGCAATGCAGAAATCCCTGTGTAGAAACCCACCACGGCCTCGATGGTCCCTTGACGACCAGTGTGGAAATAGGGGGCCGAGTGGCCGAGGTCGCGCAGTCCTGGCCTCCTGAAGAGCACGATTGTCTTGGGTAACAGGTGGCGCGGCCCACAAGATGTGTTGTGCTGGCAGAGCAGTCGCTGGATACGTACCTGCGGTTTGGGGAAATCGGCGTTGGCATAAACATTCCATAGGCCAAGATCGGTGTGTCCGGGTTTGTCCGCCGCTGGACTGTCGCGAAAGGGACCTTGGGCGTCAGGGTGTTGCGGCGTCGGCGGCAAATAAGCATTATGATCATGACGACGTGTCTGAAGATCTGGGATAGACAAGGCGGCAAAGGCCCCACTACCGTGAATGGCATCGTATTCTTCCTGCGAGGCCCCTGTATTGTGAAAGCGAAAGTCCGTAAAGTTTGGTGGCGCATGGCAGGCGATGCAGTTCCCGATTGTTCCTTGAGCGATCACTTCTGGTGGCAGCGGGACAACATCAGGCTCTCGCAGGAAAATCTTTAATCCTCTTAACTCCAGTGGGCCGAAAATAAAGGCTTGCTGATGCGTGGTAAGGGTGCCGTCCCCCTCACTGACACACGGCAGTGTCATGAGATCGTCCAAAAGTTTGCGCAGCCGACGTCCATAATCGATATCGGATTCCTCCTTGTCTGGTGCTCTGGGGAGGTCATTCTTGCGCAGGAACACATCGTATGGCGAACCGTTGAAGATCCCCGCCGTATCTTGCGCGAACACCAGGGAGCGGAGGTAGGCTTCGATCAGCTTGGCCACGACATCAAGAATTTCCGTATCGCTGGCGGTCGTCACATCGATGCGAAACCGCACAGGGAGCCGAAACTCTGGTGGAATAATGGGGTCAGTCCCCTTGAGGACGACCGCATATGCCCCCGCGAACTGCTGCTCCAGCTCACCGCTGCCATCGTCGTGGCGAATGATATGGGCGATGTGTGCCAATGCCTGCCGCTGCTCCTGAGGAATCCAGCCGAAATTTCTGCCGGTCAGGGTGGATTTCACCAGATCCTGAACGGTCGCGAATTCGCCATCAAAGTGCAGGAGGAGCTCACTCCGTTTCACACGGAAGGCATTGACCAGGGGTGGCGAATTGCGTGGTGTGTGGATGTTCGCGTCGTCGCGGGCGGGGACTGGGCTGCGACGTGTGAAGTCGGTATAGGTGCGATTCCCACCATCGGGCATGCCCCCTTGTTCATCCACAAGATGGCAGGTGCGGCAATTGATCGATTGACCGGCGAATGGCCCAGGGAGCGGAGTGTCAAGAGTTTCTGTGACATCAACGACGGGGTCACCCGACTCGAGTCTGGCATTGGCATCCCCATTCGCATGGCTGAAAAAGAACTGGGCGAAGCGGGTTTCCAGAAATAGCCGCTCACCAATGGCGACTTCGGCTGGATCGGTGCCGTTGTCTTCGGCGATAGTGATGTGTGACTCCAACAGCATCAGGGCTCTCCCGGTGATTGTGCCGAGAAAGAGCCATCGTTTAACGCACGCGAACGTCATAACCGTATCCCCCAGCCTATTCGATCCAGCCCACCGTGACCACCTTCTCTTACGACGTCTGTCCTCTATGCGCCCAATTAGCCCTGCCCCGGGAGGCGCATCGGCAGCGGTAAACCAGCGGGATTGCCCCACATCTCCCACATGGTAGCCACCACCATCCCCCCGTAACCAACCCAGAGAGTCAGCCATGACAGCAGTTGAAGGGTGGCGAAGCCCGTCGACACATAACGGATCAACCAGCCACCAGCCAAATCCCCTAAAGAGCCGACGAAGGCGCTCAGCAGCAGCCCGGCTTTCCAATAATTTGTCAGCCCAGTAGCTAGGGTCAGATGTCCCAGAACCAGGAATACAACACCCATAATGAAGGCATGGAAATGGGTGACCTCGAGGAGTTGGATAAAAGTCTTGGGAAAAGTCATTGTCGTCTCTGTCTCGCCGCCATGGTAGTATGTCGCTACCTCTGAGAGGCGAATCCCAATCTGCACCGCTTGGAATAGCCCGATAGTCACCAGCCCCACCAATGTGAACCCCAGGAAACCCGTATACACCAGACGGACTTCCCGCGGCGCACCCCCGAGCCTATAGCCGGACAGGGCAAAGAGTCGCATCGCCTGACGTCCTCCCGAGAGACATCAATCCCTCCTCATTTTTCATCTGATATGCGCATATCCCCTGGGACAGCGGTGGCACGCCTTCTCCGGATGCTAACTTGACCAACAACGCTGTTGCCAGGGCCTCACCTGCCGTAGCCGTAGGAGTAACAACGGTCACCGCCAGCGGCTCCTTCAAGGGATGTCCATGGCGTGGATCGATGACATGGCTCAATGGCCGCCCCCCTAGGAAAAAAACCTGGCCGAAACTGGCGGAGGTGCCTATGGCTCGATCATGAATAGCGATCTCGTCAGTGCTAACAGCACCATCTATCCCTCTGACCGCAATGGGCCACGACCGCCCGTCCGGCATGGTACCGATGGCCAGAAGGCTAGATTCGCCGAAATTGATCAAGGCGTGGCGGACGCCATACTGTCGGAGGATGTCTCCCATCCGGTCAACAGCATACCCTTTACCGATGCCCCCGAGATCAAGCTGCATCCCTGCTTTCGTGAGTTCCACCAGCGATGGCGGGATGAGCCGTAGCTTGGCCCAGCCTGACGCTTGTAGCGCCGCTTGAATGCAACTATCCGCGGGTGCCTGCATGCGGCTATCGGCTTTCCGCCACAGGTGGAGAAGCGTCCCCACCGTCGGATCAAATGCACCCTGGCTCCATTGCGCCCAATGCTGCGCCGCTTGAAGGAGGTCGAAGAGCTCGGGCGCGACCGATATCGGTTCCCGACCAGCGTGACCATCGAGACGTGAAAGTTCGCTCTCGGGCCTATGACGGCTGAGCAGAGCCTCCAGTCGCCTCGCCTCTTGGCAAGCTTGCCGTATGAGGCGCAGTCCAGCCTCGGGCTGATTGTGGTACAGCTGCACATCAAGCAGGGTGCCCATGGCATAGTGTACCTCACGCACCAAAGTGCACCCAAGACCCCGCCGCAGCGACCACCAGCGTGGTTTCATGAGGGCTTGCCTCCAGTTAATGAGAGAGTGCGGAGAAGCGCCAGCGCTTTCCGGACCCCTCGTCCGATCGCCTCTGCCGAGAGCGTAGCCCCGGTGATGTTCCGGATATCCCGAAACGGGAGCAGAGAAGCCGTGAGGTTCTTGCCACGGTACTGCGCCAGAAACCGTGGGGCACGTACTTCCCCACCATACGGCTCACGATAGACCATCAGGGCGACGTCCTGCACGACTCCATCGGGGCGTACCCCGACCACAAAGGTAATGGGACGATGCTTGCCGATCTCTTCAACGACCACGGCATACCCGAGGAGATTCCCATCCCGATGAACCGTGAACAGAACGTAATCCGGCTCCCAGAGGGAGGGCTTGGTTGAGCCGAGATCGCCCATGATAGCCTCCCGGAGTTGCGGCGTTGAGGGGACATGCCGCTGTTCGACCGAAGTCCCCTCAGGGAAGACAGCATGCGGCGCTTCATCAAGTGTGAGGAAGCTACCGGCCTGAGCCCATAGGGACCGCGGTATCAGCGAGGTCCCCACCACCATAAGCACATTCAGAAAGCGACGACGCGACCACATTCCCATTAGAATCCGAATGCTACCCCCACCAGGACGGCAGAAGCGGTGTTCTCGCCGGGCTGAGCCGGAAGAAAGTTCGTGACGTCGGCAAGGCTCTTCCCATGATTGGTCCATGTGTACTCGTACGCTAATTGGAAAACCACTAGCGGCACCGGACGATAGGCGAGTCCGACCGTAATCCGATCAACGAAGCGGTTTTGGCGTTCCAGCTCCGTGACCACCCCGTTTTCAAAGGACAGATTACTCAGGAGACCGTTCAACCAGGCTTGCTCCCATCGCACCACAGGAATGAGCTGCGGATTGGCGAATCGCCGCCCGAGGATCGAGTTCCGCAGCCAGTCGGGGGAAACCGGGTAACGCAGGTTCAGCCAGTAGCCATTCTTCACAGTGGCGAGCTGCGCCAACTCAAACCTTAGTTCTACTTCTAAGTCAGGGCTGGCGGTAGCGGGGATCGCAGCGGCCTGGGTGAATGCCACCTGAGCCAAACTGTTCGCCACTTTGGAAATATTGCTGAAATGGGTGTAGATGTATTCCGCCTGGACCTCTAATGCGCCAAAGGTAGCCTTACCGTCAACCCCAAACGCCCAGAGTAGTTGGGAACTGAGGAACTGCGGGGTGTACCGGCCGTAATACCCTGACAGCCCCAGTTCATAATCGGGGACGAGATTGTAGGCCACACGCCCGGCGAAGGCTTTACCGTTCTTCAAGTCGATGTTGGCGGTGCCACGGACGGGTTGCAGCTTCGCTTCCATCTCGATCACATTCCGGTCGTCCGTACGCGTTTGGAAGATCGTCTCCAGCTCCGTATCCAGTGTGGCCCCGTTCATGGCATAGAGGTGGTAGCTGAGGGTACCGGGACCTGCTGGGATATCCCCGACGAAACCCATGCCCACTTCAGACCAGGCGGCCTTGATCGGCAGGACAGGGATACCCGTATCGATAAGGGAACGGCGGGGGAGATCCCAGAGATTGTCGTCGTGGTGCAAATTAAAGCGCCCCATAGGCACCAAGACCATCCCCCCCTGGAACCGGAGCCAAGGCTCCAGCTCATACTCCAGCCAGGCCTGCTCCACCGAGAGCTCCGAGTCGTCCGAACCGCCGATGCCCTGTTCAACCCCCAGGCCACCATTGCTGGGGCTGGTGGTGCGCGCCAATTCCAGTTGGGTGAAGCGCTCAAGCTCGATTTCGATCCCCGACCGCAACCGCTCAGCGATATTAGCATCGACGCTGAGTACAAGCCGCCGGTACGTAAAGGTGTCATTGACATCCTTCAGACTGGAGCCTTCGAATCGAAATGAACCATATCCACCTAACCGCACACCGGGCAGGATATTGCCATAGGCCGGAGAGGGAGCAGTAGGGACAGCGGGAGGTTGTTCCGGTCGTGGAGTAGTCCCTCCCGGCCCTGTCGCAGGCCTTGCCGGCTCTGCTGCAGGCTTTTCAGCTGGTGGTTTCTCTAACTCCTGAATGCGATCCTGGATCGCCTGCATCTGACGTTTCAGCTGATCCAATTCTTGCCTCATGGTATCCGACGCTGTCCCAGTGGTTGCCGAACTTTGGGCTACGGCGGTCGTGGGTGCGTTACTCGACGAGGCATTGCCTGCCTCGGCCACGGTCAGCGTAAGTCCTAATAAACCGGCGAATGTCAACGTATTGATCCTTCCTATCCGCATCTGCACGCGTCGCTCCCAGCCATTCCCGCGCCTCGCGAGGCCTGCGGATAACCTCGGGATGCTCGCAGCCGAGCCAGTTATGATCGCGTGCGGCTAGCCCGCCAGGAGCCCATCTGACCCGATATTGGCTATCCGTGTTGACGATCCCCACGAGTGGGGAGGCGCCTAATGGTCGTCGGATGTACCTGGCTGGCTGCCTTGGAGGTTGGAAATAGGTGGCTGGCTGGGTGGAGGTCACTACTTCGTCAGAATCAGTTTTCCGGTTTTAGTGACGCGCAGGACGTACTCCTCTCCCTCGTGGACGATGATCACCTCGCGGGCCCCATGCATCAGATCAGCGGTGCTGATCCGTCGGCGTTGGGACCACGGGAGATGGGACTCCGCCGAACTGGGTTGGGATGGTATCTCGGTTGGCATGATCGCTATTGACTCCCTCTTGCCACGACTCAGCTGACGAAAACACAACACTATGACAAGGTTTTGCCCCAACTGTTACCCGCTCCCCGTCCTGGAATCTATGAGTCGATGATTGGTAGCTGTAGAGTGTCACGCCAGAAGGCAACTGTACGACGACGAGCGCATCGGCGCCGCGAAAGCGGCGAGAGATCACCAAGCCGTTACCTGTCGGGTCGGGTCGCAGTTCCAGTTGATGCGGCCGAATCATGACCTCCACAGTCGACCCTTCTGTGAGACCGAGGGGCTTGGGAAAGGTACCAATGTCGGTTTCGATGCCTGCTCTTACCACCCGGCCTGGCAGGAAGTTCGCTTGGCCCACGAAACGAGCCACGAAGCGTGTCTCTGGCCGGTGATAGATCTCCTCGGGACAGGTGAGCTGTTCCAGGCGGCCGCCGTTCAGCACTCCCACCCGATCGGCGACCATGAACGCTTCCTCATGATCGTGGGTGACGAACACAGCGGTCGTTTCCAGGTGACGGAGGATGACGTAGACTTCATGCAGCATTTGGGTACGCAGGTCAGCATCCAGGTTACTGAACGGCTCGTCAAGCAGGAGCACTGCCGGACGCGGTGCCAGTGCCCTGGCAAGCGCCACCCGCTGCTGTTGGCCACCAGAGAGTTCATGCGGATAGCGCCGGGCAAACGGACCGAGTCCCACCATGTCCAGCATCTCCCGCAGGCGCTGTAGCCGTGCCTGGGCGCTGAGATGGCGCAGGCCAAAAAGAACGTTTTCGTCAACCGTCAGATGAGGAAAGAGCGTATACTCTTGAAAAACCACCCCAACCCCACGCTGTTCTGGCGGCACAGACATACGCCCATTGGCCATGATCTGGCCGCCGATTTCGACCACCCCAGCGTCCGGCCGCTCGAAACCGGCGATCAGACGCAGCGTCGTCGTCTTGCCACAGCCGCTCGGACCTAGCAACGCCAGAATCTCCCCTTTCGCCAGCTCCAGACTCAGGTGATCAACTGCCGGCAGCGCTTGGGCCGGGTAAGACTTCGTGACCTGTTCAAGAGAGAGAAGACTCATCGCACCTCTCTTGCATTGCACGACTCCTCATGACTGCCGGTGGTAACCGCCGGATGAGCAAGAGCACGGGGAGAATGCCACCGGCGACGATGGTTAACGCCGGCAGAGCCGCTGCTTCCCAAAACGATTCCGACGTGAGCTGCCAGATCCGCACCGCTAACGTGTCATAGCCAAACGGGCGCAATAAGAGCGTGGCCGGCATCTCCTTCATGACGTCGACGAAGACCAGGATCGCTGCACACCCGAGGCTGCCGCGGAGCAGCGGCACGTGGATGCGTCGGAGCACGCCACCGGGGCTGGTCCCTAATGAGCGCGCCGCCATGTCCATGCTCGGCGTGATTTTCACCAGGCCGGCCTCCAGCGTCTGGCTACTGACGGCAAGGAACCGCACCAGGTAGGCGAACACAAGCCCTGCCATCGAGCCCGTGAGCAGTAATCCACTGGAGATCCCGAACGTCCGTCGCAGGAAGTCATCGAGGCTATGATCGACGAAGGCAAGCGGGAGGAGCACACCAACCGCGATCACCGCTCCGGGAAGCGCATACCCCATGCCGGCGAAACGGGCGCAGCAGGCAACGATTGGACTCCGGCTGAGGCGGAGGCCATAGGCCAGAACCACAGCGGCGATGACAGCGATGAGCGCGGTGACGGCGGCAAGGATCAGCGTGTTTGCCAAGAACATGAGATACCGTGCATCAGATGCTGGTCCACCCAAGGTGGATAGGGTCCAGTATAGTAACTGGGCGACGGGGAGTAGAAACGCAGCCGTGACGACCCCCCCACAGATGGCGGTAGCAACCCAGGCACGCCAACCCACGAGCAAGCGGGGAGGGATGGGGCGGACGCAGCCCTCGGTCTGGGAAAAGCGCGCTCGACCGCGCATACGGCGCTCAAGGCACAGCAGCCCGAAAGTAAAGCACAGCAAGACACTAGCTAACTCAGTGGCCGCTTCGCGGTTGAAGAGGCCGAACCACACGCGGTAGATGGCGACGGTGAAGGTCGAGTAGCCGTAAATTCCCACCGTCCCGAAATCGGCTAGCGCTTCCATCAACGCCAATGCCAGGCCTGCGGCTATGGATGGACGCGCCAGCGGTAACATGACCTTCCAGAATACCCTTAACTCACCAAGTCCTAGCGCGCGAGCCGCTTCCACGGTGCTCGCCGACTGTTCAGAAAACGCCGTTCGGGTCAGCAGATAGACATAGGGATAGAGTACCAACGTCATCACCAGGACAACCCCGCCAGGGGATGCAATATCAGGGAACCATGTTTTTGCTCCGAACATCCATCGCCACATGCTCTGCACCGGTCCGGCGTAATCGAATATGGCGAGAAACACGAACCCCATGACGTAAGCCGGCATCGCCATGGGGAGGATGAGCAGCCACTCAAAGAGCCGTCGACCTGGAAAGCGATACATGGTGACGACCCAAGCGAGACCGGTACCGAGGATGAGCACTCCTATCCCTACTCCGGCTATCAGCACCAGCGTATTCCAGACCAACTCCAGCAAATACGTGCGCCACAGATGCGCCCAGATCTCTTGGCTGGGGGTGGCCAGTGAAGACACTACCACGAGAATCGGCGTTGCCACCAGGAGCGCGATCGCCCCCGCGGCGACCGGCCACAAGTCTCCCTTCTGCCATGACCTCAGGCGTAGTAGGCGATAAGGAGCAGTTGATGCCTGACTCGTATGCATGCGGGAGGTCTATTGCGGCGCTATTTGTATCCGACCCGGTCCATGAGCTTGACGGCTGCGGCTTGCAACTCGCCGGCGGCCGCCACGTCTACCGTGTCTGCCTTAAAATCACCCCAGGCGACAATGATAGTGCTCGCCTTCACCGTGGGATTGGCAGGATACTCATAATTGGCGTCAGCGACTAGATTTTGCGCCTCGGTCGAGGTCAGGAACTCAATGAGCTTCACGGCGTTGTCGCGATGCTTGGCATGCTTCGTGACCCCAGCACCGGAGATGTTGACGTGCACGCCACGATCACCCTGATTGGGCCAGAAAACGGCGACGGGAAATTTGGCATCCTTCGCCACCAATGGGGCCAGATAGTAAGTATTGGTGATTCCTACGTCACACTGACCGGCGGCTATCGCTTCCAAAAGTTTGCTATCGCTCTCAAAAATGCGTGGCTGATTGGCCATCCATGCCCGCACGATGCCCTCCGTGCGTTCTTCACCCAGGGTCTTGATCATGGCGGCGACCAGCGACTGGGTGTAGACTTTTTTGGAGGTGCGGAGGCAGAGTTTGCCGTTCCATTTGGGCTCCCCGAGGGCCTCGTAGGTTGAGAGCTCGCTGGGTTTGACACGCTCGGTACTATACATGATGGGGCGTGCACGCACCGACAACCCGACCCATTCGTTGTCCTTCGCCCGCAGGTGGCTGGGGATGTTCTTGTCGATGACCTCAGATTTGATCCCCTCGAGCAGAGCGGCATGTTCGGCCATCCAGAGATTGCCCACGTCCACGGTCATGAAGACATCGGCCGGGGTGTTCGCCCCTTCACTTTGCAGGCGCTCGAATAACTCTTTCTCGCCGGCCGTGAAGTACTTCACCTGGATGCCGGTTTTCTCTGTGAAGGCATCGAACATCGGCTTGATTAACGACTCAATGCGCGCTGAGTAAACTACAATCTCCCCGGCAGATCCCGCTGCCTGCAGGGACGCTATAGGCTGCCACAGCAGGAGCCCCAGTAGCACAGCCAGCACGATACGCGGATAGTGTCGCCACGATTGCGGCCTCATCACATCCCTCCTGATGCCTGTCCTGCTCTCACCCTATCCTTGGGAATGGAGCGACAGACCGAACAAGGCGGAGTGCCGCCCCAGAGACTATAGTTGACATCACGGCCTACTGTACTGAACCTCAAAAGTTCTGTCAACCAAAATTTTCTAGTTTGGTGTACCGTGCGAAAAGTCTCTGCTGTGCTGGGCGCATCGCTCGCAGGCCTGCAGGCGCTCGAGATCACCACCCCCTTGATCTCAGCACCCCCATAGTGCACCCCGTTCCGCTTCCTGGCTTGTCTTACGTTGGCTTACACGCTATATTGCAGGGCTGTGCCGTAGATTGCACTGGTCATCTGTATGGGAGCCAGCGTGCTCTGGTGTTGGACAGGTTATAGATGGATGGAGATCTAGGTATGCCAACTTCTCACGCCTTTGATTACGACACAGTGTACTCGCGTAAAGTGCGCATCGGCATCCCCCGGTCGCCGCGTGTTGTTGTCGCGTACGATTTCGCCGTCGGTCATCCGGACGCCAGCACGTTTCCCAGTCAGGCGCTCGGCGACGCAACGACCCGCATGCTGCTACGCGAAGGGCCTGATCTGGCGCTCTATCCCGGCGATATGAGTCACGATGCGGCGCGCCATCTTGTGAGTGACAAATTGAAGCTCCACGAGGGCATCGATATCCCTCCCAACCGCATCATGATCACTAATGGTTCCACCCAGGGCTTACTGATGGTCGCTGAGGCCTTTCTTAATCCGGGCGACACCGTGATCATTGAGGAGTATTGCTATCCGGGCACCTTGCGAGCTTTCAGCTATTGTGAGCCGCACTATGTGACGGTGCCAACCGATCATGAGGGTATCATCGTCACCGAGTTGGCTCATGTCTTAGATCGGCTGACCACCCAGGGGGTAACCCCCAAATTTATCTATACGATCGCCAATTTTCAGAATCCGACCGGCTCAGTGATGAGCGTGGCACGACGACAAGCGCTGATGCGGGTAGCGGAGGATCGGCGTCTTCTGGTGATCGAGGATGATGCCTACGGCGACCTGATATACGAGGGGGAGCCGGTGACCTCACTGTATGCCTTGAGCCACACGCAGAACGTCGTCCGTTTGGGAACCTTTTCCAAGATCGTGGCGGCGGGCGTACGCCTGGGCTGGATCATCGCCCCTGAGCCGGTGCTGGCGAAGATGGCGGTATCGAAAATCGACGGCGGGACCAGCGCCTTTACGAGTCGAGCGGTGGCGGAATACCTGCAGGCTCACCTCGATGACCGCATGGACACACTGCTTGGCGTCTATCGTGCCAAACGTGATGCAATGCTGGAGGCATTGGAAGAGCATCTGGATGGAGTGGCGACCTGGAGCCAGCCAAAGGGGGGATTGTTCATCTGGGTGCGTCTGCCCGAGGGGGTTGATACCACGAAGCTCCTTGAGACGGCACACGCGGCAGGTGTCACCTATCTGCCGGGAACGAACTTCTCGCCCGAGGGGAAAGGTGCCAACTGTCTGCGTCTGTCGTTTGCGTACTTGGGTCCGGAGAAGATCCGCGAGGGCATTGCTGTGTTGGCCCGCGTGCTCAAAACGGTCCAACCGCTCAAGGCACCCTTACCAGCCTAAGGGGAGCAGGCCTGGCCTACCTTCCTGCTCAGGTGGGCCCTTGCAGCCGACGGAGTTGGTCCAGCTCTGGCTTCACACGTCCTTCGTAACACTCTGGGCAGATGCTGTGGCTGAATTGAGCTTCCGAATGCTCGGAGATATAGCTTTCGACCTGCTGCCAATAATTCCGGTCATCACGGATTTTCTTGCAGTATGAGCAAATCGGCAGGAGGCCCTGGAGCTGCTTGACCCGCGCGAGGGCCTCTTCGAGGGCTTTTACGCGGTCCGCTAAGCTGTGTTGTAACTCTACAATGCGCATGCCCACTTGCACACGCGCCCGTAACTCTTCGCGATTAAATGGCTTGGTGACATAGTCGTTGGCGCCCGATCGCAGACCCGCGACGATATCTTCCCGGCGTCCTTTCGCCGTGAGGAGAATCAGATAGGGTGGCGTGGGCGTGGCCGCGCGTCGGACTTTACGGCATACCTCGATGCCGTCTGTGCCAGGCATCATCCAGTCGAGAATTGCTAACGGAGGGGCGTCCGTGCTTTGGAGGACCTCCCAGGCTGCGGTACCATCGCAGGTGACCACCACTTCGTAGCCCCACCTGATGAGCGTCGTTTCTAGCAGACGTCGGGAGATCATATCGTCTTCAGCGATTAAGATCTTCACGGCTCAACCTCTTTGGTCAGGGTAATGAGCACCGGGACGAGCCAGACCATGTCTTCCTTCAGAAGAGCACGGGTAGTTACGGATACAGCACGCTATGAGTTGATGTGATGTGCGATGTGATGTCTGTGACGGTTGCAAGCTCCACGCGATTCCTGCCCCCTGCCTTCGCGCGGTACAATGCGCTATCTGCTGCCTGGATCAGTGCAGTCGGGTCCAGGATGGCGATCGTGTCACTGGCGGCCACCCCCAGGCTGCACATGACCTCGATAGTGCCTCCGGGGATCTTGACAGGTTCCTGACTCATACCGAGGCGGAGCCGGTCGGCGAGTTTGAAGGCATCTTGAGAGGTGCAGCTTGGCAGAACCATGAGAAACTCTTCCCCGCCGTAGCGGCCGATGGTGTCATAAGCTCGCAACAGGGTGCGCATTCGACTGGCGGACTCACATAAGGCTGTGTCACCAACCATGTGTCCATAGGTATCGTTGATGCGCTTGAAATGGTCGAGGTCGGCTATTGCTACCGCCACTGGAAGCCCTTCGCGTTTTGATCGCGCCAGCTCACTGCCGAGCACCTCGAGGATCGTGCGTCGATTCCACATCCCCGTCAACGGATCATGCATGGCCTGAACGCGGAGCGCTTCGCGAGCTTCGATAAGCTCAGCCTGCAGCGTCATGATGCGCTTGCCCGTACGCAGGCGCACTTGCAGTTCGTGTGGATCGAATGGCTTGGTCAAGTAGTCGTCAGCTCCGGCGTCTAATCCCTCGATGATGTTTTCTTTACGTCCTTTCGTGGTCAGCAAGAGCAGGTAAATGTATGGTTCCTGCCCACGTTGCCGCACTTTTCGGCAGACCTCTACGCCATCCATCCTGGGCATCATCCAATCCAGAATGGCTATTGGGGCGGCGTCGGTCCTCTGTAACAGCTCCCAGGCTTCGACGCCATCACGTGTGACAGCCACCTCGTAGCCCCATCTGGTTAACATGGCTTCGAGGAGACGGCGAGAGACCACATCGTCCTCAGCGATCAACACTTTCACGGTACGACCTCCTTGGCCAGGGCACACACCATGGGGGTCAGACGTCCCCACTCGGCTTCGAGGGTTGTGCAGGCCGGGGCAAGCTGCCGTGGCATCCCGGCTCTAGGCTCACCCATGTGTTTCCTTTCCGGCGTGGTTGAAGAACACGGCAACCCGCTCCAGCTCTTACTCGCGCTCATGCAGAAGACCCAGCATGGTCTCGAATGGACTCTGCGCACGGGGAACGGGATCATCGGAGGACTAGTGTTGGTTGTAGCGACGAGGCTGAGATTCCATGGTAGGCGGGCTTTCCTGCTTTAATCCTGACCATGGCACGGCGCGATGCGCAGTCGTGTCAGAGGCTCTCCAAAGCATGAACAATGGATCTCCATATAGTCGCTTGCCCGTGTCCTAAATATATCGGTTGCTTAAGCAGATGGCATTACCCATCATCAACGCGCGATGGCTGTCTTGTCGCTATGCGTGTTCATAGCCGGCGGTGTGGTCTCCGCCGTTCAGCAGGGATGGTCGCAAGGGAAAGTCGAGGGAAGGGAGCTTGCACACGGCCGCCTGAAGACGCTAGCAATAGAATACGTATTACTGTACAGTAGTTTGGGCTTGATTACTAGTAGTTTTTGAGGTGAAGAGGCGATTTGCCTCAGGATGTGGTGAGACGAGACGATAGCCAGCTGTCGGATATGGCAAGAGACGAAGTCCATTACCGCAGGGTGGTAATGCAAGCGGAGGGAGCTGAGTGGAACATCCATTAGTGCAGCCGATGATGCGCTGTACTCGTTGCAACAAGCACTATGAACCGGATGATCGGCGTTGGCAGTGTAACTGTGGGGGCGCGTTGGATTTGCTGCTACCACCGCCGCGTCTCTCGCCTAACCTCGTTCAGCATAGATCCCCAGACCTCTGGCGCTACCGCGAGGCGCTGCCACCTCTTGCCAGCCAAGTCTCTCTTGGGGAGAGCATGACACCCTTGATTCCCTTCGATCATCGCGGCAGAGACATTTGGCTCAAATGCGATTATTTATTGCCAACTGGCTCCTACAAGGATCGTGGCGCGGCAATTCTCATGAGTCAGCTGCAGTCCATGGGCGTCCAGCACGTGGTGGAGGATTCATCGGGTAATGCGGCCGCTTCCCTGGCGGCATACGCAGCACGGGCCGGTATCGACATCGAGGTGTTCTGCCCTGCCTCAGCCTCTCCTGGGAAATTGGCGCAAATCAAACTCTATGGGGCGCAGCTCCGCTTGATCGAAGGCCCTCGACAGCGTACGACAGAGGCACTCGAACGCCATGTCGCAGCGACCGGAGATTTCTATGCGTCGCACCTGTGGCACCCGTATTTTCTCGAAGGGGTCAAGACCGTAGCCTTTGAGATCACCGAGCAAAATGGTTGGCAGGCGCCTGCGGTGATCATCTGTCCGGTGGGAGCTGGGAGCATCCTGCTGGGGCTGTATAAGGGGTTTACCGAGCTGCAGCGAGCGGGTGTCATCGAGCGTCTGCCGCGTCTTTTCGCCGCACAGGCGGCGAATATTTGTCCAGTCTACCAGGCCTACGAACGTCATGATACCGATGTGCCTCCGATGGTAGCCTCACGACCAACGCTGGCTGAGGGAATTGCCCTCCCGTGTCCGGTGCGCGGCGTTGGGCTGCTCCAGGCCTTGCGTGAGACCAAGGGCGGAGTCGCGGCGGTCTCGGAGGAAGAAATTCGAGAAGGGCTGGTCATACTCGGGCGCCGCGGTATCTGTGTCGAACCGACATCAGCTGTGGTGGTAAAGGCCCTGGAGCACCTTGAAGATGCCGGGATGGTACATGCCGACGAGCAGGTAGTCTTGGTGCTCTCAGGGTTTGGGTTGAAGGCCGGGGCTATTTTGCAAGAGTTGGCCAGCGTAGGATAAATTCCGGAGTAGATGATTCAGGGTTGAGCTCGTTTGGGACAGCGTGCCTGGTTGATCAGAACCAAGTCAGGATGTTGTAAGGTCAGTGCCAGAGCTATGTGTCCGTCCGGCATGTGTGTCAGCACCGGATCATCTCGGCCAAGCACCCGTGTGGTGAAGGAGTCTTGCAATGCCTCAGCGCTGACGATCATGAGGCTGCGCAGTCAGGAGAATTGCCTAGTTTCTGAGCACACAAACAGCGAAGTGACTCCTATTGCTCACTCCCGCGGCAATCGTCGACCAAGTCAGAAGCACGAATGCGTGCGAGAATCCCCCGTGGGCCAAGATGTTGGCCGCATTTTGTCGATCCTGGCACACTTTTTGTCGGGTGAGGACACTGTCTGGGTCAAGACTAATGATCGCGCACGTATCAATCGTCCCTACACCTTTCACGGAGGCTGACCACGCATGCCACATGGATTAGGGTTAAGAAGCCTACTTGCAGCGAGTGTTGCCGTCGTGCTGGGCATGTGGATGGGTTTTGCAGGTCACCTCCTCGGTAATGCCTGGGCGGCTGAACCCATCAAGGTCGGGATCTTGCACTCATTGAGCGGCACCATGGCCATCAGCGAGACACCGATCAAAGAGGTCGTGCTAATGGCTATTGATGAGATCAATAAAGCCGGTGGCGTCCTCGGCCGACCTGTAGAGCCCGTCATTGAAGACCCCGCCTCGAACTGGGACCTGTTCGCCGAAAAATCCAAGAAGCTGCTCCAGCAAGATAAGGTGGCGACGGTCTTTGGTTGCTGGACGTCGGTGAGCCGCAAATCTGTTCTACCGGTGTTCGAGCAACAAAATGGCCTGCTGTTCTACCCGGTCCAATATGAGGGCGAGGAGTGCTCCAAGAATGTCATCTACACCGGGGCCACAATCAATCAGCAGGCGACGCCGGCGGTGGATTATCTCATGAACCCGGATGGTGGCGGCAAAAAACGCTTTTATCTGATCGGCACCGACTATGTCTATCCCCGCACCACCAACAAGATCCTCCGCCTCTATTTGACCAAGGCCAAGGAAGTTAAGGAAGCGGACATCATGGAGGAGTACACGCCCTTCCATCACCAAGATTATCAAACTATCGTGGGCAAGATCAAGAGCTTCTGCGCTGGCGGCGATGCGGCGGTGATCAACACCATCAATGGCGACAGCAACGTGCCATTTTTCAAGGAACTGGCCAATCAGGGGGTCACGGCGGACAAATGCCCCACGATCTCCTTCAGCTTCGCTGAGGTGGAGCTGCAAACCCTCGATGTCAAACCGTTGGTCGGGCATCTAGCCTCATGGAACTATTTCATGTCCATGAAGACGCCCCAGAACGTCAAGTGGGTCAAGGCGTATCAAGAGTGGTGTAAGAAGCAGGGGATTGCAGACAAACAATGCGTGACCGATGATCCCATGATGCATGCATATATCCATGTCAAACTGTGGGCCAAAGCGGTGGAACAGGCGGGATCGACGGATGTCGAGCCCGTCCTCAAAGCCCTGGAGGGGTTGGAGGTCGACAGTCCCGTCGGCAAATACAAGGTGGATGAGAAGAACCACCACACCTGGAAGCCGGTCTACATCGGGAAAATCCGTGAGGATGGCCAATTTGATATCGTCTGGAGGACCAGGGAATGGGTTGCGCCGGAGCCCTGGAGTGCACTGACCTATCCTGGACGTGCCTGCGACTGGAGTGGAGACGGCAAGGGTACGTTTGACTTGGTGGAGGGCAAGCGCACCTGGATCTCTGAGAGCCGCTAGACATCTTGCCTTGCTGGCTGCTAAGATGTACCTCCTTTTCCCCCTGGCGGGGAAAGGGAGGGGTGGGGGTAAGGAGAGGAGGACAGAAGGCGGATGCTCGGCCAAATCTGCGTACGATTCTGGACTCTGCTTGGGTTGGCCATCTTGAGCTGGGGTGTCGGAGGAGCCACTGCAGCTCCCTTGGAGGCCTATGCCACGGCGATTGCCACCGCTGATCAGCAACGCCAGGCTCTGGAGCAGATGCGTGAGCTGACTGATCCCTCCTTCAAGGCTCTCCTCATCGCTCTGAAGGAGGGCGCGCTGTATACCTGGCAGGGACAGCTCCTGATCCTGAGCGACTCGGGTGCGTTTCAAGATCTCGCGGGACAGCCCATCCTTGACGCCTCGAGCCAACCATTTCTACCTGATGATGCCGTACAGGTGCCGTTAGAGGAGGCCAACACTCCTCTGGTGCAGCGCGTGCTGGATGTGATCAGCCTGACTGACGCGGATCCCAAGGTGCGTAGAGCTGCAGCACTGAAATTTGGTAATCTGCACGACCCAGCCGGGGTGGGGTTGATCGAGAAGGCGCTCATGCATGAAGGAGATCCGAGCGTTCGCTCCGTGATGGACGAAGCCCTCAATAAGTTAATGCTCTTCGACCCTGATCCCCAGATGCGCCGCCGCACCGTGGAGCATATTGCGGCGATCCGTGCCGAGTCGGCTCTCGCCCTGCTCAAAAGCCTCGTCGAGCAGGAACAGGATGTCGCCGTCAACCAGGCCATGCAACAGGCCATCACCTCGATCGAGGGCTATCTGCGCCTGCGCAACCTCATCGGCTATGTGTTCAATGGCCTCAGCCTTGCCTCGGTCCTGCTGATGATGAGCCTGGGGCTGGCGATCACCTTCGGCCTGATGGGGGTCATCAACATGGCCCATGGCGAGATGCTCATGCTGGGCTCGTATACGGCCTACCTCGTGCAGGAATCTTTCGCCGCCTATGCCCCCGGGTATCTGGATTATTTTTTCTTTGTGGCGTTGCCGCTGTCGTTGCTGGTGGTAGGGGCTGTGGGGTTGTGCCTGGAACAAGGTCTGCTGCGCTTCCTCTACGGTCGTCCCTTGGAAAGCCTGCTTGTGACCTGGGGCATCGGCTTGACCCTCCAGCAGGGTGTCCGCCTCTACTTGGGCGACCAGACCAGCGTTAACCCACCCACCTGGTTTCGCGGCGGCTGGGAGGCTTTGCCCGGCCTCGTCTTGCCGTACAGTCGCCTCTTCATTGTGATGCTTTCCCTGCTTAGCGTCATCGGCGTATACGGGTTGCTCTACCGCTCCACCGCTGGCCTCAAGATCAGAGCCGTGATGCAAAACCGTGATATCGCCTGCTGCATGGGCATCGCTGCCCGCCGCATCGATGCCTTCACGTTTGCGATGGGCGCGGCGCTAGCGGGCTTGGCGGGTTGTGCTTTGAGTCTCATCGGCACCGTCGACCCTGAGGTGGGCAAGACCTATATCGTGGACTCATTTATGGTGGTCGTTCTGGGGGGAGTCGGAAAAATCTTGGGAACGGTCCTGGCCTCTCTCGGCCTCGGCATGTCAAACAAGCTCCTAGAGCCTGCCATCAGCGGTACGGCGGCCGCTGTTTATGCGAAGGTGGGGATTTTGCTGCTAGTCATTGTCTTCTTACAGCTGCGGCCCACTGGTCTCTTCCCGCCCAGAGAGCGCGCCACCGAAGCCATGACACGCTAACGTGAGGGGAGAGGAGTTGACAGTCGGTAGAGCGGGGAAACGCACGTGGCTAGCTGAAGCGATTTTGGTGATTCTGCTGATCGTTATTCTGCCGCTCCTGAATGGGATAGGGTTCCTGTCCGACTATTACCTGAATCTGTGCGGCAAATACCTCGCACTGGCGATCTTGGCCCTGGGCATGGACCTGATCTGGGGCTATACCGGCATTTTGAGTCTGGGCCAGGCCGTCTTCTTCGGCCTCGGCGCCTATGCCATGGGCATGCATTTAATGCTGGGGTCGAGTGGGCGGGGAGTGTACGGTGAACCCATCCCGGACTTTATGGTCTGGAACCGTGTCCTGGAACTACCGCTGTTTTGGAAGCCCTTTCAGTACTTCCCCTTAGCTGCGCTCTCAGCTCTATTATTGCCTGCCCTCGTCGCCATCATCATCGGATTGTTGACCTTTCGCCGCCGCGTCAGCGGGACGTATTTCGCCATCCTGACGCAGGCGATGGCGTATGCGGCGTGGTTGTTGTTCAACCGCAATGAGCTCAATCTGGGTGGGACGAACGGGCTAACCGATTTTAAACGTCTCCTGGGATTTTCCTTGCGCGACCCTGGGACGTTGCGCGGACTCTACATCGTAACAGCCGTCGGTCTGGTGGGCAGCTTTATACTCTGTCGCTGGCTCGTGGGCTCAATGATGGGGCTCGTGCTGACGGCTATTCGCGATCAGGAGCGGCGACTGCAGTTTTTAGGCTATCCTGTGGCCCACTATAAGATTTTTATTTTTGCGGTGGCGGGGATGCTCTCAGGGCTGGCGGGCGCATTATACGTCACGCAAGTTGGTATTATTACGCCAAGCCAGATCGGTGTGCTGCCCTCGCTGGAGATCGTGGTCTGGGTGGCGACTGGTGGTCGGGGCACGCTCGTCGGGGCGATCCTCGGCGCCATCGGCATTAACGCCGCACGCAGTGTGCTGACCGCCCGTTACCCGGAGTGGTGGCCGATTATCCTAGGAGGATTATTCGTCAGCGTCGTCATGTTGTTCCCAGACGGCCTGGCCGGCCTCCCTCGCCAACTCCAACGCTGGGGGCGTCGGCTGCGATGGCGACGCCTCACGCCTGCGCCCGTCCCACCGTCCGCTGTCAGTCCCAGTCTGACGAGTCAACAGTAGTATGGATTCGCGATCACCCCAAGGTGTGGAGGCATAGGATGACACAGCATGGGTCCATCGTCTACCTGGAGGGGGTCTCGGTCGCCTTCGATGGCTTCCAGGCCCTGCGTGGGGTGAATCTGTACGTCGATCATGGGGAGCTCCGTGCCCTCATTGGCCCGAACGGCGCCGGCAAAACTACCTTACTCGATGTCATCTGCGGCCAGGTCAAGCCCGACACCGGGCGAGTCATTTTCGGCGACACGACCGATCTGAGTACGCTCGAGTCGTATCAAATCGCGGCGCTGGGCATCGGCCGCAAATTCCAAACGCCATCGGTGTTCAAACATCTCACGTTGCTTGAAAATCTCACGCTGTCTCTTCCCCAACGCTGGAACCTCTGGTCGACGTTGTTTGGCGCGCCGACCGCGGCACAACTGGACAAGATGGCGTCCATTCTGGAGACCCTCGGCCTGCTTGAGAAGGCGCATCACCAGGCCGGATCGTTGTCCCATGGCGAGGTACAATGGCTGGAGATCGGCATGGTGATGGCCCAGGAGCCAGCCCTGTTTCTGCTCGATGAGCCGGTCGCGGGCATGACCGGCAGAGAACGCGAGAAAACCGCCCAGCTCCTGCAGCGCATGGCGCAAGATCGCGCCGTTCTGGTCGTCGAGCACGACATGGAATTTGTGCGGCAGACCGCCCAGAAGGTGACGGTGCTGCATGAGGGGGCTGTTCTATGCGAGGGCTCTGTCGACCGAGTGCAACAGGACCCTCGGGTGATCGAGGTCTATCTGGGAAGGGGATATCACGCAGATGCTCAGGGTTCAGGGGCTCAGCGTCGGCTATGGCGATAGCCAGATCCTATGGGATGTTCACCTGCACATCCCTAAAGGCCAGGTTGTCTGCCTGATGGGACGCAATGGCGTGGGCAAAACCACGCTCTTAAAAAGTGTGATGGGCTTGCTCTCCGCGCAGGCGGGAGCCATCATATTTGACGAGCAGGACATCACCCGCGTAAGGCCCGAACAGCGAGCGCGGCGCGGTATGGGTTATGTACCGCAAGGGCGGGAGATTTTCCCACAGTTGACGGTGGGGGAAAATCTCAGCCTTGGGTTACTGGCCCAAAAAGGCCGCCAGAGCAAGGTCCCAGATACCGTGTTTCAACTCTTTCCGGCGCTGTCGAGCTTGCTCAACCGCAAAGGTGGGTTCCTCAGCGGCGGGCAGCAGCAGCAACTGGCGATCGCGCGGGCGTTGGTGACCGAGCCGAAACTCTTGCTCCTGGATGAGCCAACTGAGGGGATTCAGCCCTCCATCATTCAGGAGATCGAAGAGGTCATCGCGCGGATCAAGACGCAAGGCCAGGTCACGATTCTGCTGGTCGAACAGTATCTCGAATTCGCTTGGCGCCTGGCGGATGCGTTTTATATGATGGAGAAGGGGTCGATCGTCGCCCACGGCGAGATAGCAGAGCTCACCGAGGACGTCGTTAAACAGTATCTGACCGTCTAAAGGGGTAGTATTGCGTCTCCTGAGTGCCATGGGGAAGTCGTCATGCACCTGACTCCGCGCGAGATCGAGAAGCTCTTGATCTTCACCGCAGCCGATGTGGCGCGCCGACGACAGCAGCGCGGCCTCAAGCTCAATTACCCCGAGGCGATGGCCCTTATCACCGCGGAAATCCTCGAGGGGGTGCGTGACGGCCGGTCGGTGGCGGACCTGATGCAGTACGGTGCCACCATCCTGACACGCGACGACGTGATGGATGGCATACCCGAGATGATCCGTGAGATCCAGGTAGAAGGCACGTTCCCCGATGGCACGAAGCTGATCACCGTGCATGATCCGATCCGATAGCCACACGATCCCCTCTCACCGTAGGAGCGGGGCAGGGTGAGAGATCAGCGGCAGCTTGAATGTCCTTACCCCAGCTCTCTCCCAGTGGAATAGGGAGTAGAGGCAGGAGTCTTTGGTGATTCCCGGCGAGATTTTCTATCATGATGAACCTGTCACCGCAAACGCCGATCGTCCGACGCTCACGTTACAGGTGACCAACGGCGGCGATCGCCCCATCCAGGTGGGCTCCCACTTTCATTTCTTTGAAGTGAACCCGGCGCTCGATTTCGATCGACGGCAAGCCTATGGTATGCGGCTGGATATCCCCGCCGGGACGGCGGTCCGCTTCGAGCCAGGGATGCGCAAGACGGTGACGCTGGTGGCGTTTGCCGGCCGTCGTCGGGTCTTCGGCCTCAATCAATTGGTGGAAGGCAATCTGGATGATCCCATGGTATTTCAGGCGGCGCAGGCACGGCTTGCCAGCTTCCTCGATGGCGCCTCAACAACACGCCCTACCCCGGAGGGTTCGACATGAGCCTGCGCATGCCGCGTCACACCTATGTCGATCATTACGGCCCGACCGTCGGCGACCGGGTGCGGCTGGCCGACACTGAGTTGATCATCGAGGTGGAGCGCGACTATACAGTCTACGGTGACGAAGTGAAATTCGGCGGCGGTAAAGTGATCCGCGATGGCATGGGGCAATCCCCCGAAGCCACCAGTGCCCAGGGCGTGCCCGATCTGGTCATCACGAACGCGCTCATCATCGATCACTGGGGCATCGTTAAAGCCGATGTGGCCATCAAAGAAGGAAAGATTGTCGGCATCGGCAAAGCTGGCAACCGGAATCTGATGGACGGGGTGACTCCTGGCATGGAGATCGGCGCCAGCACCGAAATCGTGGCCGGTGAAGGGCTCATCCTCACCGCCGGTGGTATCGATGCACACATCCATTTCATTTCGCCGCAACAAATTCACGAAGCCTTGTATAGCGGCATCACCACCATGATCGGTGGTGGCACCGGGCCGGCGACCGGCACCAATGCCACCACCTGCACACCCGGGCCGTGGAACATCGCGCGCATGTACGAGGCCGTCGAAGCCTTCCCACTGAATTTCGGCTTTTTGGGCAAGGGTAATGCCGGGCGCCCCGAGCCGCTGGTGGAGCAGATTCGTGCCGGCGCCATGGGGCTCAAACTGCATGAAGATTGGGGTACGACGCCGGGAGCCATCGATTGCTGCCTAGCCGTGGCGGATCAGTACGATGTCCAGGTGGCGATCCATACCGACACGCTGAATGAGTCGGGCTTTGTCGAGCGCACGGTGGCAGCGTTCAAAGGACGAACGATCCACACCTATCACTCTGAAGGCGCAGGGGGCGGGCACGCCCCTGACATCCTCAAGGTGTGTTCCTATCCCAATGTCCTCCCCTCTTCCACCAATCCCACCATGCCCTTCACTGTCAACACCATGGATGAACACCTGGACATGTTGATGGTGTGTCATCATTTGGATTCGGGCATTCCCGAAGACGTGGCGTTCGCGGAATCACGTATCCGGGCCGAGACCATCGCTGCGGAGGACGTCTTGCACGACCTGGGAGCGATTAGTATGATGTCATCGGACTCCCAGGCCATGGGGCGGGTGGGGGAAGTGATCTGTCGCACCTGGCAAACCGCCAGCAAGATGAAGGAGCAACGCGGCCCTCTACCGCCAGACTCGGAGCGCCACGATAATATGCGCGTCAAACGCTATCTGGCCAAGTATACGATCAATCCAGCGATTACCCATGGCATCAGCGCTTATGTTGGGTCGGTCGAGGTTGGGAAAGTCGCCGACTTGGTGCTGTGGAAACCAGCGTTCTTTGGGGTAAAGCCCGAGCAGATCATCAAAGGCGGGTTCATCGCCGCCGCCGCCATGGGTGATCCCAATGCCTCCATTCCGACACCGCAACCGGTGTTCTATCGGCCGATGTTTGGAGGGTTTGGTCAGGCAATCAGCCGCATCGCCTGCCACTTCGTCTCGGCGCTGTCGTTGACAGAGGGAAATCTCGGGCGTCATGGCCTCACTAAACCGCTGCTGCCGGTGCAGGGCTGTCGTCATCTGACGAAAACCGATATGCGCTGCAATGATTATCTGCCACGGCTTCAGGTCAATCCCGAGACCTATGAGGTATCCATCGACGGGGAACGAGTGAGCTGCGAAGCGGCGCAACACCTGCCACTGGCGCAGCGGTACTTTTTATTCTAAAGCGCATGCATATCATCGGCCGTATTGCCAAGACCACAGCTCAGGAAGCCTGGGCCATCACCGACAGGGTGGTGCTGGCGTGGGAACAACGGCAGCGGAGCCGTCAAAAGCTCCTGACCATGCGGGGACGTGAGATCGCGCTGACATTGCCGACGGGGACGCGACTCCAGGCCGGTGATCTGTTGTCCACGACAGAGGGCTGGGTTGAAGCGGATCCGGCCCCCGAGGATGTTATGCTTATCCAGCCGCGGAGCCGGCAAGAGACGGCCTTTGTTGACTATCAAATCGGCAACCGGCATCTGCCATTGGAGATCGGCGAGCAGGGCTTGAAAACACTCTACGAGCCGTTCCTGGAAACTTACCTCGAGCAACAGGGCCTTCCGGTCGAGCGCACGTACCTTCCCTTCACCCCAGTCAGTGCAACGTCAGGGCATCCGCATACATGACAGAAATCTCCTGCCTTCCATCGCATTTCTTGGCGTTGCTGCAGCTGTGTGATACCGCGTTGCCGACCGGTGCGTATGCGTTTTCAAGCGGACTAGAGACGTACACTCAACAGGGGCTCATACCCGCGGTCGCGACACTTCAAGAGTGGCTGGAAGCGGTCTTGCACCATGCTGTGCATGGCAGCCACCTGCTGCCAGTAGCCCTCGCCTACCGAGCCACGACTGCTGGGGATTGGGCACAGCTCGAACGCCTCGATCAGCACCTGACGGCGATGAAGCACGCACGCGAGCTGCGCGAAGCGAGTGTGAAGACGGGGCAGGGGCTGCTCAGGCTAGCGGTGCAGGTCTGGCCCGGTCCAGCTGTTGAGCGCCTGCATGCGCTCTACCAACAGCAGAGAGTGGCGGGTCATCAAGCCCTGGTATTGGGGGTAATCGGTTGTCAACTGGGATGCGAGGAACGGATCATCATTGAAGCGGCCGGGTATCAGTGGCTCAGCAGTATGATATCAGCCGCGTTGCGCCTGCTACCCATCGGACAGCTGGCCGGGCAACAGTTGCTCATAGCGCTGCTCCCACATCTCCCAGTCATCGCTGACGACATTCACCAACGGGGCTGGGATGATTTGTCCAGCGCAGCTCCGGAGTTCGACATTCGCGCCATGCAGCACGAAACATTGTACAGTCGGCTGTTTCAAAGCTAACGTTTCCTCTCACTGGAAGAGAGTGAGGGTGAGGAATGGGACCACAGAGCCCCGTGGATTCACCCCCTTTACGGATGGGAGAGGAAGAAGCCGATGGCAAGCGGGGAGGCTCCATATGCCAAACACCTGCGTCAAAATCGGTGTCGGCGGGCCGGTGGGCTCGGGGAAAACCGCCTTGCTCAATACCCTCTGCCAATACCTGCGTGAGCGCTACGACATAGCTGTCATCACCAATGGTGACTAGATATGAAGCATAGAGTCCGCCGAATCGTCCCTTTTTCGGAAAAGGACGATTCACACACTTGCCTCCACATACTCACACAGCGTGGTCGGCTCCGGGATTGGCAAGCCATCCTCCCGTAGTCCCTCGAGGTGAAAAGCCATGCCTTCGCGGATCAACAGCTTGACCTCCTCCACCGTCTTGCCGGTGGCGATACAGCCCAGTAAATCCGGTGCATAGGCGCTATAATTCCGCTCACCAGTTTCGATGATAACCGCGTATTTCATGGGTTCCTCCTGCCGAGACCCGCTTGTGTCAGGATGCTGCTCAGCGTCTTCGGATGCACATCATCGTTACGATGGCCCGCCACCGTCACCCGCCCCGGTTTCGTCGCGTGCTAATATTGCCGGTGATCTCCTCGCATGCGCACGAGATACCAGCCATCGCGCTCTACGAGGGCGATCACTTCTCGCACCTTCATAGGCCCTCTTCAGTGAGCTCATCGCTGAAGCATATGCTGAAACGTTCGAGACGTTCCGAACGTGCGGAACGTTCTGATCACGGGACATCGCCATGCTTCACCGGCCAAAGGCCTTCAGCTCCAGGCGGACGGGACCAAGCGATTAGCTATGACTAATAATGGCCCGCTGGGTGAGTGCTATGAGCCCGGGAAGCCAGTGGCCCATCTCGCGCTTCGTGTCTTCGAGGTTCACCCCGGCCCGCTTGTGGCCGAGTTCATTGCGCAGCCGCGTGTAGACTGTCTCCATCACCTTCGGCTTGCGCGGGTCCGGTGTCTCCGGAACGTTTGGATCTTCGCTCTTGATGAGGTCCTCGACCCTCGATTGCTTCTCGTCCTGGTACTGCTGATTGCACAGCATCAGAAGGATGTGGTAGAGATGTATGAATTCCTCCACGGGGCTCAGTGACTGCCGGGCCGAACGGAACAACCCATAGTTGGCCTCGCCGGGCGGAGATCGCAGCTCAAGCTCATCCTTTAGCTGGGCCGGATCGATGCCGAGGACCACACCAAGTCTGGTGCCGACGTCGGCGAAAGCATCGACCGCACCGGGCGGCGAATACTGCTCGCCCGTGCGCCGAGGATTCTCGATGGCAATGCCATGGTTGAAGACAATCCGGTCCAGGGCGGCCCTATGTACCTCCGCTGCAAGCGCCCTCGCCTCATTAGGGGACGCCACGGCCGTCAAGTGGATCGTGCCATGGATCTCATGGCCATTCGGCGCCTCGATCTCGACCTTACCCACGCCTGGCACGTTTGGATTGAACTCGACTGGAGGAAACCTCACGCCGTCACTCTTGATCCTCGTCTGGAAGTTGATCGTTGCCGTATACATCATGCCCTCTTTTCCGGCGCGGTTTTGGCGGTGTTCGCCGTGCTCCAGGCATCATACTGGCCGTCCTTCTCCACATCCTCCTGGTTGGCCAGAGGGCCTGGCAAGCTGTCACTATGTTACTCATTCTGGGCGAGCAGGTTGCCGATGGTGTCTTTCTGTCAGCGCGCTCTGCCGCTCAGCACATCGTACAGATGGATGCCGGTCGCCGGTATAACTAAGGCTCCGGTGAGTTATAGGTCCTACGGATAGGGCCTACTTACATCCTAGAGTGACGATGGCATCAGACCCCTCGAAGGCCTCCTCACTCATGGTCTCGCCTGTGAGGGAAGCGGAGGTCTCCCCACACTGAATTCCGGTGTCCTGGATGTTGAAGGGGAGCAGGAGATCAGAACGCCCATCGCCATTGACATCTTTCACTGAAACTACTATGGGAGCTGCCTCGTTCCCAGTGTTTCCAAAGCCGATGGTGCTGGCCTTCACGGTGGTGGCATCGAACGTGTTTGTGGTCAGGATGGCGACGGGAATTTTCCCTTTGCTCTTGAGGTTGATGCTGTTCGGAAACTCGCCGGGCTTGATATCGATAGTCACCACGATCACCTGTGGGGTCGCGAGAAAGCCATCCGCTCTTCCGCTTCCATCGCCGTAGAACCCCACGATCTGGCCGCGATCGTTGATCCCGTGGGCCTCGGTGAACGCGGCGCCGGGGACATCGATGGTGGTGAACGTGGCGCCGTCTTTCAGAAAGCCATGGAGCCCGGCATCACGGAACCGCCCCACGATCTGACCCGCCGTGTTGATCCCGTCGGCCACGGTGGTTATGGAGCCGGGGACATCGATAGTGGTGAAGGTATACGACGCGGCGTGGGCAGTCGAGAGGCTACTGCACAGACAGCTTACAGCGAGCAGGGCGAAGAACAGATGGCGTGGCATAGCGATCCCTCCCTGGGGTGATAAGTCGTCCGCAACACGCACAACACTGTCAGGCCGCCTTTAGGGACGGCGATTCAGCAGGTCTATCAGCACCAGAATCTGACCCCCAAGCTCGCGAAGCACCCCTCCACGATGCGCCGGGCTTCTTCGAGCAAGAGCCTGCACTGCTCCTCGAAGAAGTTTGGCAAGGCGGAACGGGGCCTCAAGCTCCCGGCGCTTATACAGAAGCTCGACAGCATGTATCATCATGGTAGCCTCTACTTCTCTAAATGGGCAACAAAATCAGTCGCAGCGCTAAAGGAGTCTTCAGCTTCCACTTTGCCTACTATCTTCCCCTGATGGATAATATGGTTGCGACGTTTTGCCGACTCCGTAAACTTCGGCCAAAACGGTTTTTGCTGAATCTCATCACCTGTCAATGCAGTATAGAGCTTGCGAATCTTGTCATTTGCGAGGCTGTATCCATTGAGAAGATCTACCACCGGTTCTTTTAAATCTTGGATACCTTTCTTGGCAAATGATTTGGATAAAGAACGTTCTACTGCGATCTCACAGGCCATGTGGGAGACAACAACCGCGGTGCTAAATTGGCTATCATCAATGAGTCTTCTCCCAAGGGTTAATAGGGCCTGGGGATATGAGATGAGTACGAGCCGACTTGCTACTGAAGCTATACCAGGGGTACCTTTCTTTTCTACACCCACAGCGTTACTCCTTCTGGGTGAGCAAATTTCCAATGGTGACCTTTTGCTAGCGACTTTTGCCGCTGAGCGTCGGCACACCCTCGGTATTGAGCTGATTGGCAATCGTCTGCAGGGGCAGCCCTTCGACCTGCATCGCCCGCAGCCGTGTAAGGACCGCCACCTTGTGATCGGTGATGGCCGGCGTGGAACGTTCCATTGATCGTTCACCATGGCCTGTGTACTGGGCCGTAAGACGTTCCGTGAGACGTTCCACCACCTGGTCCACCACCCGTTCGACCAGGTGGGTGAGTTCCTCCTTCAGAACATGTCGAAATAGTTGCTCTGGCGCTCCATGACCTGTGTGAGATACTGTCCTGCCAGGGTCTCAAGGTCCTGATGCACATCAATGGAACTTTCGGAATGTTCAGAACGTTCTGAGCGTTATGAACATTCCGGGTCATCCTGTGCGGCTTGCCGCTCTGCAGCAGTGACGAAGGCATGGAAATCCTCGCGCCGGATGCGCCACACCTTCGGCGTCAGCTTGAAGCCGTGCATCCGGCCCTGTCCCAGCCAGGCCCGGACTGTTTTCGGGCTCACGCGGAGTTGCCGCGCGACCTCCTCCACGGTGAGGAAATCGAGGTCCTCCTGGCTGTGCTGTGGCTCACCCATCAGATCGTCCTCGCTTAGAGCGCCAGAATCAGCGCGTCGATATCACGCATATCGATATGGAGATAGGCCACCGTGCTCGCCGGGCTCTTGTAGCCCATGGCCCGCTGCGTCCTGAGAAGGTCCCGCCCGGATTTCTCCTAGACGGTTTCCCCAAAGGTCTTCCGCATGCTGTGCGTGGAGAGCTTCCCGACCAGCCCGCATGCCGCGTAGGCCTGCCGCTGGAAATGCCCCACCTGGCCACGGCGAAGTGCGCGATTGAGCCCTTTCCGCGAGGGAAAGAGCACCGTCTCGGGGATCACCTCCCCGATGCGCTGCAGCTCCATGAGCCAGACAGCCAGGGCGGCCTTCGCGTCGGGATGTACGATGACGCTGCGGCCTTGAATTTTCCCTTTCATATACCGGCGCTGAACCGCCATGTAGTCTACGAAGCGCCCATGCTTGCCAGACATCGCCCACCCCCAAGCTGAGCAGCTCCGAGATCCGGAAGCCCGTCTTGATCCCTAAGATAAACAGCGCCCGATCGCGCTCGGCATAGGTCCCATGAAACGCTTGACTTACTCGCACCACCTCGTCCGCGGTGAGCGCCCGACAGCCCTTCATCGGCGTGTCCCTCCCCATATACGTGATACGCTTCATACGCTATATATAACCGTATTAATACCACATCTCAAGGGTGCTGGTAAGCGCCATGGGCTCCATGACGGCCGGTGAGGGGTGAATCGTCCGTTTTCGTCAAAGGGACGATTCGGCCGAGTGCCCCACACAGACCAAGGTGCATCTGTCCCAAACGGGTTAGCTTTACTCCCCATTCTTTAGCGCGTGGTCTTGGCGAACCGGGCGCACACCTCAGACCAGCACTCCCTCGCACTGGAGTTCGTCGGGCGCTTTGCTGGCGGCCGCCCCCACCATGGTGGTACTGTGGCGGCTGGTATGCGGTGCAAGGTATGATGCAGGCTGTCCAGCGGACGCGCCACACTCATGGGCGTGACTCTTCTCTTAAATGGACACCATTCCTGATGATCGAGGGGTTCCGCTTATCTCGCGGCCCGTTAGGTTGCCTTGCCAATAGTCCCTGCAAATCATAAGGCAATAATGACCCATGAAACGTTTGGTAGCCCGCTTCACCATAACACTTGCTGCACCCATTCTGGTCGAAGATAGGCGAGGCGCCATACACGCTTTCAAGGTTGCGCACGACGCATACTAAGTTGAGGTAACGTGGGGGGGAGAAGACATTTCGTCCTGCATAGGGAAGCCAGGTTCGCGCAGGCCTTATTACGGAATATCCCGCCTAAATATCTCTGTGAGTCAGCCGGAAACGGAGCTTTATCCGGAAGGCGCAGACGAACGCTCCAAGAATTGCTGGCTGAGATCTACGGCTGGTTCACTGAGGGGTTCCACACAGCAGACATGAAACAGGCCAGGACGCTACTTAGAGCAGCGTCGTGAAATTTGATCCGCATCCGAGGCCACCGGGTGGTATCTCCTTGCAGATATGTGCTAAGCTTGCTCTATGTCTAGGGGTCAGGACATACTCACACGCATGCAGCAGACGCCCTTTGGTTGGGGGCAGGACGACTTTCGGCGCTTGTATCGTGCATATGGATTTGAGGTTATCGAAGGGGGACGGCATATCGTTGTGCGGCATCCAAACTATCCGGATCTCAACACGACCGTCGCAAGGCATCAGGAGTTAGCCCCTGCCTATGCACGAACGGCTGTGCGACTCATTGAAGAACTGCTCCGACGCATAGCCGAGCGGGGCTCGAAGGAGTGAGATAAGCCATGAAGGACGCCCAATATTATGACTCCCTTCCCTGGGAAATCCGCATTGAGCGGGACCTCCGGCATGATGGCGCGGTATACTATATCGCGCGTCATCCGGAGTTTGGGGATATCTCCGGACCCGTGGGCACCGGTAGTTCCCCCGAAGAGGCGCTGGCAGACTTACGAGAGGCAAGGCAAAGTCTGATCGGCGTTCTGTTAGAGCGAGGCGATCCCATTCCAGAACCCGGACCAGTGAAGACTGCTGTAGCCTAGCTCTCAGCATTTACTACACTTGCAGAAGCAGCGGAGTAGACACAGCTCGAGCACCTCGATTTGCAACTGATGGCTATAAAGCACACTCGCGAGCTGCGCGAGCCAAGTGTGAGAACGGGGCAGCTGCAGCCCAGCCTCCCAGCAGGAGGGGGAGTATCACACATGCCAAACACTTGCGTCAAAATCGGCGTCGGGGGACCGGTGGGTTCGGGTAAAACCGCCTTGCTCGATACGCTCTGCAAACGCTTGCGCCTGCGTTACAACATAGCTGTTATCACCAATGATATTTACACCCGGGAGGATGCCGAGTTTCTCATCCATAGCGCTGCCCTCCCTAGCGAGCGCATTATGGGGGTGGAGACTGGTGGCTGCCCGCATACGGCCATTCGTGAGGATGCATCGATCAATATCGATGCCGTCGAGCGCATGATAGAGCGCTTCCCCGATCTCGATCTCGTGTTTGTCGAGAGCGGTGGCGACAACCTGGCCGCGTCGTTCAGCCCAGAGCTGGTCGATGTCTCGATCTACGTCATCGATGTCGCCGGCGGGGATAAAATCCCGCGCAAGGGGGGGCCGGGTGTGACACGTTCCGACCTCATGGTGATCAATAAGATCGACCTCGCCCCGGCCGTGGGTGCTGATCTCGAGGTGATGCGCCGCGATGCGAAGAAAATGCGCGGCGACCGCCCGTTCGTCTTCACCAACCTGAAGACCGGCGAAGGCGTCGTCGAGATCATCACCTGGATCGAACGCGACGTGTTGTTCATCACGCAGTAACCACCTGATGAGCGAGGCAGGCCGCCATGGACGTGCCGAGCTGCACTTTACCCGACGTGGCCGGCGCACGGTTCTCCACCATCAGTATGCCACCGTCCCCGCCCAGATCATCCGCCCGTTCTATGCGCCGGACGATGAGCGTGCCTATGTCTATCTGCTGACTCCGACAGGTGGCATGCTGGGTGGTGATCGGCTGGACATCCACATTGTGCTGGAGCCAGGCGCCCAAGTCTGCCTGACGACTGCGTCGGCGACGAAGGTGCATCCTTCCATTGATCTCCCGGCAGAGCAGTCCCTGCTCATCGATCTCGGCGCCGGAAGCTCCCTGGAATACCTCCCTGAGCCGACGATTCTCTTTCGAGCAGCACGCTGGCGACAGCGCACGGTCGTGCACCGGGCTGCCGATAGCCGCTTGCTGTTCACCGAGGGCTGGAGCGCCGGACGCGTGGCTCGACAGGAGGTCTTTGCGTTCTCTAGTCTGGACACCTCGATTGAAGTGTATACCGCCGAGCGTCTCTCTCTGTTCGATCGTATGCGCATCCGACCTGCCAGCTACCCCTACCAGCATCTTGGCCTGTGGGCGGCTCGGCCACATCTCCTGACGATGTGCCTGTTGCAAACGACCCATCCGTCGCCAACCTGGCTCCAAACGATTCAGGCCGAGCTTGCCACCAGCCTTGCACTCGTCGGTCTGAGCCAGCTGGCGACCCCAGGCTTCGTCGCCCGCGTCCTTGCCGATGAGGATGAGGCCATGACCCACGTAGCCCATTTGCTGTGGCAAAAAATCCGAACAGGCCTGTGGGGCGAGCGGTGGAGTCCCTGGCGCAAACTGTAAACGTCGGGCGAATCGACAGCGTTGGGGACTCTCCGCGAGCCAATCAAGAATTGTCCCTTGAAGCCACTAGATCATCCGTACCCATATCCCAGCTTACCATGCATTGATTATCAGGCGTGTTCGGGTCAAGCGCGAAAGACCCTGGAAGGCCTGTCGGACACAAGGAGCAGTCACAACCATCGAGGACCAAGCCACCCAAATCGATACGCTTGCGGCTCAACTCGACTCGCCCTACAAAGACCTTGAAGCCACGAACAGCCGTCTGAAAGATTTGTCGTTTAAGGACGAGGTGACAGACCTTTACAACCGCAGCTTCTTCTTCATTCGCCTGGAAGAGGAAATCAGCCGCTTTCATCGGTTCGGGCTCCCCCTCTCCGTGGTTCTCCTCGACCTCGATGACTTCAAAGCGGTGAACGATGATCTGGGCCACACCACCGGCGATGACACTCTGCGGGAGGTTGCGCAGCTCATGCTAAAGCTGTCGCGTTCGGATGATCTCATGGCGCGCTATGGCGGCGACGAATTCGCTATTTTACTGGTGGACAGGCCGAAATCTGGGGCGTCTTGCTACGCCGAGCGCATCCGCCAGGCGCTGGCCGATTGCCCCTTCAGCCACTCCCGATAGATCACCGCCAGTTTTGGGATTGCTAGCCTGCCAGAGAACAGTCTTTCCTCCTCTGAGGCGGTTGATCCGTGCTGTCGATGAAGCCCTCTATGCCGCCAAGCGGGACGGCAAGAATAGTGTTGCCAGCTACGAGCCTGAACCGACCTTTGCATAAGCCCAACAGGACTAACCTCACTCCAACCCCGCTCTGAGTTTTTTCCCCGTGTTTCCCCACATAATCTGGCTCTTCCACGTTCCACTGGGTCCTGCCGCAGCACATGCGGCAGGACTTGACCTGTGATCACTGCATTTCCCGGGAAGACCTGTCGGCCGGCGACTGATTTTTGTCGGCCTCGACAGTATGGTAGAATGGCCTCCAGGCGTGAATGTGCCCATCACCAATCTCGTGCGCCGACATGATCTCAAGTGCCCTATGGAGGAGATATGCTGACGAGACGTCACTTCCTGCAATTCAGCGCGTTGACGGCCGCAGGCTATGCTATGGCGGCTGAGCCCATCCTGGCTCAGGCGATTCGGACCGATACGGTCGGGCTTGTCGCTGGAGATATCTCCATCAAGAGTGGGAATGACACGATCACCGCCTATGAGGCGCATCCCGATAAACCCGGTCGATTCCCGGTCGTGGTGGTCATTTCGGAGATTTGGGGGCTGCATGAGTACATTCGCGACGTGGCACGACGCTTCGGTAAGGAAGGCTTCTATGCCATTGCACCGGAGCTGTTCCAGCGCGAAGGGGGTGTGACTCACCTACCGGACGTCCAGGCGATCCTCAAGATTGTCCTCAACGTACCCCGCAAACAGGTTTTACAAGATCTGTCAGCCACGGCCAATTATGCGCGCGGGCAGTCAGCGTCGATTGCTGAACGGGTCGGGGTCACCGGTTTTTGCTGGGGCGGCAGCACCACCATCCAGTATGCCGCCTATGACAAGAAGCTCGGCGCAGCCGTAGTCTGGTACGGTCCTCCAGGGCGAGAGTATAAGGACGACCCCAAGTCGGTCAGCGGCTTCGATGTGGCGAAAGACATCACCTGTCCTTTCCTCGGCCTGTTCGGTGAGGAGGATAAAGACCCGACACCGGAGGATGTCCGCAAATTCGAAGCACTGTTGAAACCACATAACCCCAATGTCGAGATCGTCATCTACCCCAATGCAGGACACGCTTTTTTCGCGGATTATCGCCAGAGCTATCGGGCCGAAGCGGCGAAGGATGGTTGGACGCGGTGTGTTGGGTGGTTTAATCGATATTTACGCACCTAAACGAAAGTGCTGAGTGCTGCGGACTGAGTGCTGAGTCTGATCGCTCCGCCGTCAAGAGGAGGTTGACTCAGTCCCCAGCTCTCAGTCCTAGTGATGGGGGAAAGTTGTGGCTCACTCCTTTGGGCTCATTTTACCCAATCGTGCTGTCATCCTGGGAGCCGTCACGGTACGGGATCTTCTGGATTTAACCACGCAGGGCGAGGCATCTGGCGCTTTTGACACTATCTGGGTGGGGGATAGCCTCCTGGCCAAGCCCCGTTTAGAGTCGGTGACGCTGTTGTCGGCCCTGGCGGCCATCACGACGCGGGTCCGCCTCGGGGTGGGGTGCATGGCGACGTTTGCGCACCGCCACCCGGTGCTGTTGGCCCAGCAATGGGCTAGCCTCGATGTGTTGTCGAATGGCCGGTCATGGCTGGTGGTCTGCCTCGGTGGACCGAATGAGGCGGGAGCGGCTCAAGCGCTCGAACACGCCGCCATGGGCATTCAAGCCCGTGAGCGGATCGGCCGCCTCGAAGAAGGCATCGTCATTCTCCGCAAGCTCTTTCATGGTACGCAGATGTCGCATCACGGTCGCTATTACCAATTTGCCGGTGTGACGTTGCAACCCTCGCCGGTGCAGGCTCCCTGTCCGATCTGGATCGCCAGTAACCCGACAGGATTGACCTGGCAAGGCGGCGCCAGTGCTTCCGACGCGGTGATCGAGCGGAGCTTCCGGCGTGTCGCCCGTTATGCGGACGGTTGGATGACCAATAAAGTCACGCCAACGCAATTCCGCCAACAGTGGGGCCGCATCACTGCGATGGCGCGTGAAGAGGGACGTGCTGTCGCGAAGCTCGGCAACGCTCTCTATCACAACCTCCATATCAATGAGGACCGACAAGCGGCGCTGGCTGAGAGTAAGACCTTTCTGGATAAGTATTACACGGCCGATTTCGGCCCCGCATTCGTTGAGGGGTGGACGGCTGCCGGGAGCCCAAAGCAGTGCATCGAAGCATTGCAAGCCTACTTCGACGCTGGTGTGCAGCACGTGTCCTTGCGCCTGACCTCATGGGATCAGCAGGGCCAGCTGAAACGTTTCCTAAACGAGGTGGCGCCAGCGTTTACGGCTTGAGCTCATGGAATAAAACCCTCATGCATGGCTTCTATATATCGGTGCTGCAGCGCCCTCCAAACGGGCGCGAAAAGATTGGCTCGTCCAGAGAGGGACTCACGGGAGGGAGCGAAGATGGAGAGGAAGCGATCGGTGCTCGGTGTCGGCAGCGCTTCGTTGCTCATGATCCTCCTGGCCTCTTGGACGTTTGCCCAAGGGCCAGTCCGCGAGATCACGCAGATCGCGGGGGAGGTCTATCGCTTCCGGAATCAGAATCATTACTCTGTTTTCGCGGTCACACCAGCGGGCATCATCGCTACCGACCCGATCAATGCCGACGCCGCTCAATGGTTGAAGGCCGAATTGCAACGACGCTTCAACCGGCCGGTGAAATACCTGATTTATAGCCATGATCACGCCGATCATATCGCGGGCGGTGAGGTCTTCGCCAATACCGCCACGGTGGTGGCTCATGAGAACGCCAAGGCCACGATTACAGCGGAGCGGCGCCCGACGGCGGTGCCCCAGGTTACCTTCTCGGATCAGATGACGATCGAACTCGGCGGTACGGTGGTGGAGCTTTCCTACGTGGGCCGCAACCATTCCGATAATTCCATCGTCATGCGCTTCCCAAAGGAGCGAGTGCTGTTCGCTGTCGATTTTATCCCGGTGGAGTCGGTAGCCTTCCGCGATTTTCCCGATGCTTACATCGAGGACTGGATCGACTCCCTGCAGCGCGTGGAATTGATGGACTTCGATATCCTGGCGCCAGGCCACGGCCCTCTGGGGCAGAAGGAACATGTCCGCATGTTCTGGGAATACATGCAGGACCTGCATGGAGCTGTGCTGCAGTATGCCAGAGAGGGGAAGTCCCTGGAGGAGATGAAGACGTTGATCAAGCTTCCCAAGTATGAGAAGTGGGCGAGCTATCAGCAATGGTTTCCACTAAATATCGAGGGGATGTACCGGCATGTCCAGCTTCACCGTCTCCAGAACCCCTAATGTCTGGTACCGTGCGCTGTCTGAAGCCAGTATACTGGCTTTTCTGCTGTTGACCGTTCTGTTCTGGCCCGCTGTTGCTCCCGGCTCTGCTCAGGATCTCCCCATCTTTGACGCCCACATCCACTATAGCCAGCCAGACTGGTCGGTCCTCACACCTGACCAGGTACTGGCCATTCTGGACCGGGCGGGTGTCCGCCGAGCCCTGGTCTCTAGCACTCCTGACGACGGGACGCTGAAGCTGTATGATAAGGCTCCTCAGCGTATCGTCCCCTTCCTGCGACCCTATCGCAGCCGTGAGGATGTGCTGACCTGGCATAGCGACCCGGCGGTGCAGATGTACATAGAGGAGCGACTGACGCGCGGTATTTATAAGGGAATCGGCGAATTTCATCTGGCGATGGCAGACCAGGCCGAAGCGCCGGTGGTGAAACGTTGTGCCGAGCTGGCGGCCCAGCGCCAGATCTCTCTCCATGCCCACGTCGACGACATCACGGTGGAAAAGCTGTTGCAGCGCTACCCTCAGGTCAAGATCCTTTGGGCCCACGCCGGGATGTCTGCATCGGCGGCAACGGTCAGTGGCCTGCTCGACCGTTTTCCGAACCTCTGGGTGGAGTTGGCCCTGCGCACGGATGTAGCCCCCGGCGGCACGCTTGACCACAAGTGGCGAGCGGTTTTCCTGCGTCACCCGGACCGCTTCATGGTCGGCACCGATACGTGGGTGACGGCGCGCTGGGAGACACTGGTGCAGGGCATGCAGGTCGTCCGCGGCTGGCTCGGAGAGCTCCCTCGCGAGGTCGCGGAGCAGATCGCCCACCGGAACGCCGAGCGGTTGTTCGGAGGTCCTTAGGAGTATACCCGCGGCTTGTGCATCGGCAGGATGTCTGGTATCTTCCTCTATCGAACAACCAGCCAGTAGTGCAACATGTATGATGTCAGAGTGGATATACCAGACCAGGACACCCTCATGTGCGGAAACAGGGACAGGACGCATGGCTGATGCAGAACTGATCGAGCAACTAAGGCGTGTACTTCCCCAACTCCTGCGCGAGCACCCAGAAGTCCGGTATGAGCTGTGGGGATTAATGCTGGAGGCATTTCCCTCCCGTCAGGAGCTTTTGGCCTTTTTGGAAGAGCTACGTGCCCTGCGAGAGGAGAGCAACCGGCGATTTGAGGGATTACAACACGACATTGCCCAGCGGTTTGAGGCGGTCGATCAGCGGTTTGAGACGTTGCTGCGCGAGATGACCCAGCGCTTTGAGGCAGTGGATCGACGCTTTGAAGGGGTTATCGCCGAACTGCGTGAACAACGCGTGCATCTCTCGGCCTTAGGTGGCCGTGTAGGTCGCGGACTAGAATTTCTCGTGAAAGGGATCGTCGAGGAGTTCGCTGGCGAGAGCTTTCCATTAGCCGACCGATTAGTGCTCGTAGATACAGCAGGCGAGGTCTTTGGCGTGCCAGGTGCCGAGGTCGAGTTTGATTTGTACGCTCACAACGGGCGTGCGTATCTGGTCGAGGTGAAATCACACCTCAAAACGGACGATGTGCTGAAGTTCCAACGCAAAGCGATGTTTGCTGAGGCAAAGTTGGGACGGCCGCTGACGCGATTGATTCTCGCGTTGAGCATGGACTCCAAAGCCGAGGCGCTGATGCAGCGGCTGGGCATTGAATATCAAGTACGGGCGACGCTGGAGTAACCC
>Ga0137403_10000107_pt1 | contig 42052 bp, 37 predicted proteins | sample CZOMad2_1_16fung_FD_122057 | JGI IMG/M metagenome (GOLD analysis project Ga0137403, IMG submission 122057) | Vadose zone soil fungal communities from Angelo Coast Range Reserve, California, USA - CZOMad2_1_16fungal (Hybrid Assembly) | ecosystem: Environmental > Terrestrial > Soil > Vadose zone...
AAGCACGGGTCTCTGCTGACTATGGCTGTACACCTGAAGCGCATTTGGTCATGCCCAAAAAGGTCGCTTGATTATGCCCTAGGGACTCCTCTGCAGGATGGGATGATGAGACATATCCCCCTCTCCCTCTAGGGGAGGGCTCGGGTGAGGAAAGTCCAACCGCTCGACCACGCCCAGCTGCCCTTACCCTGACCCTCGCCCGAAGGGAGAGGGGACTGGAAGGCTCCATCTGAGCCGGCTTACCCGCCTTAACCTGGCCACTACGCGCAAAAGGGGAGGGAAAACCGCTGACAGTGCGACATGGCGTCTAAGCCCAGCAGGGGACGGCAGTGATCATGTCGCCTGGACGGCCTCATCACGGCTGTGGCCCAGCTCGAGCGCGCGGAGGTTCTCCTCGTGGAAACGGGGGATCACCTCCAGCATGGCCTTGCGCATGGCGTCGACATCCATGCCGGCCACCCGCGTAAGGGCGCCGAGCATGATCATATTGGCAAACAGCGGCTTATCGAAGTGTTGCTTCGAGAGCGCCGTCGCCGCAATGGCCACGTGACGCTCGGGCGCGTCGGTACGGACTTCTTCGACCATCTCAGGGTCGTAGAGGATCTTGCCCGTGCAATAGTTGTAGAATTTCTTGTAGGCCGGAGCAGAAAAGGCGACGAAAATATCGGCGTTCTCCACCACCGGGCTGTCCACGTAGTCCGGAGCAATGACTACCTGGGCGCGCACATACCCGCCACGGGTCTCGGTGCCATGGCTTTTCAGCATGGTCACGCGGTGGCCCTGATTAATGGCGCATAGCCCCAGGATCTGCCCCATGCGGATCACCCCCTGCCCGCCAAATCCCGAAATCAGGATCTCGGTCCGCGTTCTGGCTGGAGCTTGGGCCGCCATCTCAATGCGCTCCATTCCCCGAGCTAGTTGCGGCCATGCGCTCCTGCACCCGCTGCTGCAAGTCGCGGAGGAGCTTAGAAAATTCCGCGCGGCTGTTGGAGGCATCGTGCTTGATGCCAGTTTCCCACCGGAAGTCGCTGTCGCTGCCGTCGGCCTTCCTGCCCGTTGTATGCTCTTCGATCCACTCCAAATTCTTCAACGTGTCCCGCGTCCCCAGAGCATAGGCGCCAAAGTTCTCGTTGCAGGGGAAGCGCACATGAATAAAGGAAAACCCGTCGTTCGCCAGCGCCTTCGTGAAGATCTTGACGCTCTGGTTCCACTGCGTCGCCGTGGTCTCGGCTACGAAGGTGGCACCGGCCGCCTTGACGATGTCGCAGAGATCGAAGGAGGGCTCAACCATGCCGTAGGGACTGGAGTTGGTCACATAGCCCGCCGGCGTGGTTGGTGAAAATTGTCCGCCGGTGGACTCGTAGCCCATGTTGTCCTCGCAGATGACCGTGACACCCAGGTTGCGGCGGGCTGCATGAATCAGATGCGAGGTACCGATCGAGGCCGCATCGCCGTCGCCGACGATGATGATGTATTTCTTGTCGGGCTGGGCGATCTTCAGACCTGTCGCCACCGCCAGGGCGCGCCCGTGAGTGGCCCCAAAATTATCCCCACCCCAGGTGCCGTAGGTTTGGCGCCCGACACAGCCGATCCCGGTGCCGAAAACCACGTCCTCTTGTTTCAAGCCTGATTGATCGATGGCCTGCAGAATCCAGTTCTCGATCATCCCGATGCCGCAGCCGTGGCAGGCTTTGGTGGGGATCTGACTTGGGCGTAAATATTTCTGCGCCAGTTTATTCATCACCTAACCTCCGTCCAGATATAGGGCAACTCGCGGATACGGTGTTGCGTGACCACGCCGTCGAGGGCCTGGACGAGCTCGGTGACGGTGTGCAACTCAGCGCTCTTCCCCATGAAATGCACCTTGGATTTGTCGGGAACGGCGCGCATGACCTCCCGGACCAGCTGCCCATCGTAGTTGAGTTCGCAGACCAAGTAGCGTACGTTCCTAGAGAACAGTTCGTCGGGGAACGGCCACAAGGAAATGAGCCGGAGAAATCCGGCTTTGACCCCATGTCTGCGTGCCTCCAGCACCCCTGTCTTGACCGTGCGCGCGGGAGCGCCATAGGCCACGGCGATCACCTCCGCGTCTTCGAGTCCGACGGCCTCGTAGCGCAGGATCTGGTCCTTGTGATGCCTGATCTTATTGACCAGCCGGTACGTTTGCGCCCATTGAGCCTCCATCTCCTCGATATCGTAGCCTTCCTCGGTGTGCGTGTAAGCTGAGACACAAACGCCGGTGCCGAGCCCGATGACATTGGGAGGGACATCGATGTCCGAGGAGTTCAGCGGGTAGAAGGGCATCTGGTAGTTGTGGCGACGTGGTACCACGATGTCGGCCAGCGCGTCATAATTGTGCTGATGTTAAGCACAACGCGTCATCCAAAGGCCTGTCAGATTGTGGCGCAGGCTGGATCTTCTGGGGTCTGATTTCCCGCTATGAGCAGGGTCATGAGGAAGGTCAACCAGCAGAGTGATCCCTGGGACCTGCGCGAGGGGCAGATCCGGCGTCAGCAGAGCCGAGAGTTGAAAAACCCCGTCGCCCCGATCTTCGCTTGCAGTCCCAGGTGGGTATGTACCGAGCCACGCGATGTCGTTACATCTCAGATGCCGAGGATAGGAGTGGATCGCCAAGGGGAGAGCTGGTGTATCGGGAGTGCCGGGTCGGATTGTTGGCCTCGTAAAATCTACAGGTCGCTTGACACGGCATAGTATTCAACTATACGGGGTACACTAAAAAACTCCCCTTGACGTCTTGGCCTCTCAGAAGAGCGCCGCTGGAGTGGCAATGCCCTCCAAATCTTCGTCTGTGGCAGGATTGACGAGGGAGGTGCCGAGTTCGTGGTCGATAAACCAGTACGCCTGCTTCAAATGATGTGTACTGTGGCTCAAAATAATCGTCAGCAGTTCGAGAACGGTTACCTCACCGCCATAGTGGGCCGGGACCACCCGATCAAAGGCGGCGGTGTCGTTACTCTGTAAGAAGGCGATGAGATGCTGACGGACGCCTTCACCGTATGCAGCGACCTCTTCGGACGTCTGGAGGGTTTTAAGTCGGGTATTCGACGCTTGCATGTCGTCCGTACTCATACTGCCGTGTTGGTGGCTGAGGCAGGCCAGTTCTGGAAATGAGAGCACATGCATCATCAGGTCCCGCAACGTCCACCTCTCACGCCAAGGCAGGTGCTGTTGCAGCTGCTCATTGGAGAGCTGTCGGATGGCCCGAACCGTTGCTCCCAGCATCGTGTCATACTTCTCCGCCAGCCAGAGGGTTTTCCCGGACAGATCGACCTGGACGTCCAGTTGCAACGCGGGTATGAGTTTTTTGGGGTAATAGCCAATGATGACCTCGTCATCATCGATAATCGTCACGGGTAAGGATGAAATACCGCGGCTTTTCAGGTATTCTCGGGCGGCCTCATCGGTGGCCACGTCATGGTGTTCATACCGAACACGGTTGGACGCGAGGAACTCCTCGAGCGTCCGACAACTGAATCAACCTGGATGGGTATACACCTGTACCTTCATGGGATTCTCCATTACGCCTTGGTACGCTGCAGGTAGCGCTTAAGGAAGGCCGCTTGGACCTCGAACGCCTCCGGGCCGTTATCAGCGTGCTGCCCTGGATACGCATGCAAGCGCTTATCTTGGGCACCGAGCTGATCGAACAGCTCAAGCTGCCCCTGGCGATCGAAACGCTCATCGTCCCACTGCATCACGAACAACACCGGAATTGTCACCTTGGGGGCAAACGTCTTGAAATACGTGTCGATGCCGCTGCGCCGGACACTTGATCCGGTCATCCCAGCCTTGCCTAGCACCGCGGTGCGCACCCGAGCATCGCTGGCGACGTAGGGCAGGCCAAACATGGTCCCCATGGACACGCCCCAGTAACCGACACGAGCATTGTCGACTTGCTCAAGGGCACTCAGCGTGTCCAGAGTCGCCTTCCAGTCGTCGATCATGTCCTGGACAATCTCCGGGCGCTGCCACATCTGCCGATAGGCGGGATCGGTGGCATCGGTCACTGGCCCCCGCTCCCCATGCACAGGGCCGTCGATGGCGGCGGCACACCAGCCGTAGTCTGCGGCGAACATCCGTCCTAGCATCACCATGCGGTCGTGGCGCTTGTGTGCACCCCCTCCATGCCCTAGTAACACCAGTGGTTGCGGTGTAGACGGTGCAGCGGGGCACCACAACACGCCAGGAATGACGTTCCTGTTGCGCTCGACGGCAAATCCACGTTCACAAGCCCCACCCACGCTCACAGCGTCTTCGGTCCAGCTCAGACGCGCCATGTGTCTCTCTCCCGTTGCTTGGCTGTTCAACCTCAGCGCGCTTACCCTGGAGCTGCGAGCGGACCCTCTCTAGCTCGCAACTCCAGGACGGTACACATGTATGGTATCTCGACAGTTGTAGGCGGGGAACTTCGCCCCAGGTGGCACGGACCACATGTCCAACAGCTGCCACTAGCGGAATATAGATAGGGGCGCACCGAGATGCGCCCCATCGTTTCAATGCGGTCGACTGGACAACGGTCAACCGCGCCAAACACCCCTAGATGCCGCGATCCATCCCCAGATCCACAGGCGCGGACCGCTTGGATATCGACGCCTCAACCCTCTCGCGGAAATCTTCCCACATCTCGTCTTTGTTGGCACTTTCGTCGCCAGTCGCTTCCATCAGCTTGTCACGGAATTCAACGAGAATCCAATCCTCGGACCTGCCGCGTGGCATGTTGAAGAACTCCCGGTCGAAGCTGGGCAGCTGGCCTGGTCCGAAGTAGCCCTTGTCATGCAGCTTGTAGCCCTCAAGGCTATCAGTACCCTTGCCAAGGACCTGTCCGGTTTCGACGTAGTGCTCCATTACGGCCTGCATACCGTATTTCTGAATCGGACACACCTTCATGCAGATCCCGCAGCCCAGATAGTTTGCCATGACCGGGCGGCAGCGCTTGAAGACCAGTTTGTTCTTTTCTACGCCGCGATACCAGACCTTCTCTTGCATCAGGGCACGGCCAGGGCAGCGCTGCACGCAGACTTGGCAGGTCTGGCAGAAATTGTGGATGCCATAGTCAATGGGCTGATCATAGGTCACCGGTGCGTCGGTGAAGATGATCTGCAGCCGAGCCCTGGACCCGAAGTGGGGTGACAGCAGCTGTCCATTGGCGCCGAGCGAACCCAAACCAGCCTGCACAAACATCGGGATCATCGGACCATAGTGCCAGGTGGGGCCTGACACCTGCACCTTGTACCCCAGTGACCGGATTAAGTCGGTTAGCGCCATGGCGCGTGGCCCCTGGTTAAAATAGGTACCCTGGTGGGTCTCCTCTGCCGCCATACTGGGAATCGACTGGGTTTTTTCATAGTCCTGCTCGAGCGCCAAGCAGATGGCGTGAGGCAAATTGTTCTTCATCACTGGCTTGCGGCTCTGGTATACATAATGGCGGTCGTTATTGGTAAAGCCGACCTCGCCATAGCCGAGCTCGCGCGCTTTCTGCCGAATGATTTCAGTGACATCCTCGCCAGTCGGGGTTCCCGTCGGCTCCAGATCGCCGCTGGTCCGCACCCATTCCACAATGGGTTCCATCTCATGTTGATGTTCTTCGGCAAACGCGGCGTATTCGGGTGAATGGCCATTGCGCAGCTTTCGCGCCCATTCGGCCGAGGCGCTCTCGGAAATAGCCATGTTCTCCAGGGGATCCTCTCTACTGAAGTACGATACATCGATCTCGCGGTTGGGAATGCCCGGAACCGACAGCAAGTCTTTAGCGACAGGTATAACGACGTCAGGATCCCCGGCATTCCTACCCGGGCGCTTCACATAGTGACTTACTTCTTTCTTCGCCATGACTCTACCCCTCCGTGAAATGGGTTCCTCGACAGCGTACGCACGCTGGTTAGGGGCTATCATATACAAGTCGCCCACCATATACAAGCATGTAAAAGAAAAATCAGGTAAGTATTCAGAATATTTAACGATTTTTTTTGGTTGTGTGCGTTGCCAAACGTGGAGCACGCGTCACCAGAGTGCACGGCATGGTTTTTTGGCCACGCTATCACTGCGCCCACCTGGACGAATCGCAGGAAATCTTGCCGGATCCTACCTTCCCACAGCCATCGTAGACGTGGAGATCCGGCAGGAGCAGGTGAGCATCAGGGTTTTGTAGGGAGAGGGAATCACGTCGGAGACAGCATCGCAACACAGTGACGCACACCCGGCAGTCGTCATCCGCTTGACAACCAGCTTGGGTATCACTATAGTGTCGGGCGGTTGACGGTCAGGAACTCTCTCCAGGCTGGCAGGCCTAAACCGCTAGTCAGATCAGCAAGGATGTCAGAGCAGCAGTGCCCTCAAGTGAGACTATAATCCTATGTCATATATTGACCTTCCTGGCGTCCACCTCTGGTACGTCGATAGCGGTGGCAGCGGCGTGCCGGTAGTCTTTATGCATGCCGCGTCAGGCACCTGCGAGAGCTGGGAACCCCAACTGCCGGCGTTCACCGCGGCAGGCTACCGTTGCATCAGCTACGACCGGAGGGGTTGGGGGCGCTCGCGACCCGATCCGACGGGGGAGCAACCCGGCTACGTGAGCGACGACCTCCATAGACTGGCGGTTCACCTGGGACTTGACCGTTTCCACGTGGCTGCGACAGCGGCCGGTGGGATCGGCGCGTTGGACTATGCGCTGGCGCATCCGGAGCGGGTCCGAAGCCTTGTGGTGGCCGACAGCATCGGGGGCGTGCAGGACCCAGAATATCTGGAGGTGCAGCGCAGGCTTCGGCCTCCGGCAATTCAGGCACTGCCATGGGAGCTGCGGGAGCTCAGCGCTGGTTATCGCGGCACGAACCCCGAGGGAACCCAACGCTGGATTGCGATCGAGCACGGAAGCCGCCTGGAAGGGGCACAAGGGCCGGCGCAACAGCCGCGGGACCCGATGACGTTGGTGCGACTTGAGACATTGCGGGTGCCAACGCTCGTGCTCGTCGGCGAAGCCGACCTCGTCTCGCCGCCGGCGCTGATGCGGATGCTGGCGGCGCATATCCCCGATTGCCAATTCGCAACCGTGCCTGAGGCGGGACACGCGGCCCATTGGGAGCAGCCGGAGATCTGGAACCGTCTCGCGCTGGAGTTTATCGGCCAGCATTAGGCAGCAATCGCTGATCCCTCTTTCCGCTGATCCCTATTTCTTCCTTCCTACCCCCCCTGCAACAGCCCCCCCGGGACGCTGCTCGGCACTTCACCTATAGAACGGTGCCAGTGACCCATCCTCCTTGAGATAAAGCTCTAGGGTCTCCGACAGGTAGATTAATGGAGCCGATCATATACCGCACTTGGGCGCCAACGTGGAAGATGTAAGTATGCACCACGCCCAACGGCCGTACCGACACAGCTGCGGACCGACTTCCCGCACGCCAGCCCGCTCTCAACCCCAAGCTGCCACTCCCGGTAACGAGATCGAGGCTCATACCGATCGCTCGCAATCGACCCCAAGCTGGAGGCAATGCTTGAGGTAGGGGAGATTATGCCGGTTCAAACATCGGCAGCGAGAGCTCGCCTTCGCCCTGGTCCTCCCAACGTAGCTTGACACGCATACCACAGTGAATGTCCATGGTGGGGTCGTTGACTCCGACAATATTGGTCATGATGCGAAAGCCCTCGTCGAGGTCTACGTATGCCACCGCATACGGTCCCAACTCGGCGAAGGCTGGATGCCTGCTCTGCATGATGACGCTAAACGTATATACGCTGCCTTGACCCTGTGAACTGCGCCGGGTCAGTGTGCCCGAGCCGCACGAGGTGCAGTGCCGGCGCGAATAGAAGACAACCGCGTGGCACTTGTCGCACGTCTGATAAGTCAACTCGTGACGTTTCGTAGCCTCCCAGAAAGGCTGCGTATCGGGTTCGGGGAAACGGGGCTGTGGTCGCTTCGCTGGCATCGTCTTCTGTCTCCTCACTCAGGCCTCAGCACTCATCACTAGGTCTCAGTCCGCGGCAAGGATAGTCACAGCGGTGGCGTGGCGCGAACCGAGCTGACCGCCATTGCCTACCGCAACAGCCAGCTTGGCATCTCTGACCTGCGATGTCGATTCTCCACGCAACTGCCGGGTGGCTTCTAAAAGCAAGAAAATGCCACGCTGGCCTGGATGATTCGACGACAAGCCGCCGCCGTCAGTATTCAGCCCTGGCTTGCGTGGATCGTCGAAGACCAAGTGCCCATCGCCGACGTAGGCGCCACCCTCCCCCTTCTTGCAGAAGCCCAGGTCTTCGATGAGGCACATGACGGTGATGGAGAAGGAGTCGTAGGCCATCAGGACATCGATCTCGGCAGGCGTCACCCCCGCTTCACCGAAGGCAATGGGCGCAGCCTGGGCCCCGGCGCTGACGGTGATATCGCCGTTGTTCTCACGGTACTTGGTCGCCTCCCCGCCACCGATGATCCACACCGGTTTCTTGCGCACGTTGCGAGCGACATCGGGCGAGGCGATAATCACGGCACCGCCGCCGTCGGAGACCATGCAACACTCCAGCAACCGCAGAGGATAGGCGATCAGCCGCGATTCGAGCACATCTTGTGTGGTGAGGTCGCGCACGCCGACGAACTCGAGATCGGTCATCGCCTTGACCGCCTCGGGATTACGCATCGCATGCCGGCGCGTGGCCACAGGGATGGCGGCAAACTGCTCATTGGTGGTGCCATACTGGAACATGTGCCGGGTCTTGACCATAGCGTAATTGCCGATGAGGGTGAGGCCCCAGGGGTCTTCCATATTGTTGATGGGGCTCGCGGGGCCAACACCAGTGGCGCCGGCGGTGCCGATGGCGCGGCGATCGGAATGGGCCGATGAGCCGTAGGTGATCAAAGCCACGTTGCACTTCCCGGCCGCGATCATGGTGCGGGCATGATTGGCCTGAAACTCGAAGGAGCTGCCACCGACGTAGGTGGTATCGATGATCCGGGGCTTGAGGCCAAAATATTCCGCAATGCCAAGGCCCCCGATGCCCTGATCGCCACCGGTGTCATAGACGGCATCGACAGCACTCCAACTCAGGCCGGCGTCTTCTAAGGCCTTCGCGGCGGACTCAGCTTTAATTTGCAGAGGACTGATGCCTGGAGCCACCCGCAAGGGGTACTCGTGGATCCCAACGACGGCGGCGTCTCTTCGTTGCGGCATGCACGACTCCTTTCTGAATAGGAACACATCGACGTAGAATCCGCCGCCACGTTAGCACACGGCCTACAGGAGGTCAACGACAAGGATCAAGCCCTGAGACATGACCAGTCAATGGCCCCAATACTCGTCGGCAAGGCATTGGGTTGGCAATGGGATAAGAGCCACACTTTTTTCCCACCTCCAAGGTGGTATGATCATTAACCCGCCGCCCGGGCCCGGCGGGCAATGGGGCATGGCTGGGCGGCACAACATCGGGTAGAAAGGAGTGTTGCTATGCATTACCGCACCTTAGGACAGACAGGATTGCAGGTTTCGGAGGTCGGACTTGGCGCGATGCCCTTTGGAGGCATGGTAACCCAGGCGGATGGGACGCAATTCGGTTGGACTGGGACAGACGATCGAGAGTTAATCGCCCTCGTGCACGGCAGTGAAGAGTTAGGCGTCAACCTGCTCGATACGGCGGAAGCCTATGGCAATGGACATGGTGAAGCCGTCGTCGGAGAGGCCTTGCAGGGGCGGCGCCACAAGTGGATTGTTGCCACCAAAGTGCGCCCCAATCAAGGTATCGACGCTCATATACCTGATGAGGCAGCAGTCCGCAAGCGGATCACTGAGGCGTGTGAGCAGAGTTTGCAGCGTCTTCGGACTGACTTTATCGACCTCTACCAACTCCACGCCATTCCCTATCCCTGGGCGATGCCCATCGCCATGGGGACGCTCGCACAATTGCGCGCGGCAGGCAAGATCCGCTGGTACGGCATCTCCACCAATAACCGCGAGGCGGTCGACCAGCTACGGGCCTACGGACCTCTCCACGTGCTGCAGATTGGCTACAATTTGCTTGAACGCCAGGCCGATGCCCTCCTGCATTGGGCCCAGGCTGAGAATATCGGCACGCTTATTCGAGTGCCGCTGGCCAAGGGTATGCTGACGGGCAAGTATTCTGGTCCGCAGGCGGTCGCCATGCCACCAGGCGATCATCGCTATGAGCGCTTCCAGCGACCGGGCACGGTGGATGGTTTGCAGAAATTGCCCCAGCTTGGCTTCTTACAGACGCCTACTCGGTCGATGGTGCAAGCTGCCCTGCGCTTTGTACTCGATCATCCCAGCGTGTCGTCGGTCATCGCTGGCGCTAAGACTCGTCAGCAAATCGAAGAGAATATTGGCGCCTCGGCCTTGCCGGCATTCGCCCCGGAGGAGCGTGCCAAGGCCATGGGCATCGCCGATACGATTGGCACGCCTGGTTGGAGTCGATAAGAGGCGCTTCCACTATCATCACAAGGTGAAGAGGAAAAGGGAATCGATCTCCTGCCGCGCCGTGGGCATCGCAACCGTGGCGAGCCTCCTCCTGGGCCTGTGGATCGTCAGCGACTGACCACGACGCTCCTCACGAGTATCACAACCATCACCACAGCAGGTGGCCGCGGTTGGGCAGGTCGTTGAGGCCATGACCGAGATTCAGAGGGGGCCACGGAAACGGCCACCAGCATTGCACAAACCAACCGCGTGATTGCTCACCTCAACGAGGTCGCGCAGACCCTCAGGGCCATCGTGTAAATGCTGCTCCTCAAGAAATCCTACCGATCCGTGCATAAAGTTCTAAAGTTTTGCATCCCGAAAGAAGCCTTGGATAAGACGAGGTCTGCGCCGAACCCATTTCACTCTGCTCTTGTCTCCTAGTTCTCCGGTTGTGCGGTGCAAGGAGCGAAAACCCATGCGATAGTCACGGACATCATGCTGTTGGCAGCCTTATTCTCACCATGAAGTCTCGACCAGCAGACAGCTCCGTTAATATCATTAATATTCTTTAAATATAAATTTATATCTTTTACATCCATCTGCGCACCCCGCTGGCAGGCATTAAATGGGTCCTGGAACTGGCCTCCGAGGCGGGCGAGGCCCCGCCAGAGACGCTATCCTACATCCAGGATGCGCGCGAATCGCCCGATCGCCTGACCAAGCTGGTCAACGCCCTGCTTGATATCTCGCGGCTGGAGCACGGTAATTTGACTATCACCTCCAAAAAATCCACTTAGGCGCGCTCACACAAAGTGTCCTGGAAGAGGTGGGTCCACTGATCCAGGAGAAAGGACACCGCATGTCGGTCACCACCGCAGACAACGCTCCACCGGTGTTGATGGACCAACAGCTGATGCGCCAGGTGATTCTGAACCTCGTTTCCAATGCTGTTAATTACACTCATCCAAACGGCGAGGTCACGATCGAGATCGCCTGGGAAGGTCCCACCTGCGTTGGTCGATTCATGACAGCGGCATCGGCATCCCAAAAGAAGCCTTGCCGCGGCTCTTTGAGAAGTTTTATCGGGCGGAAAACGCCTTGACAGTCGAGACCGAAGGCACAGGCTTGGGACTCTATCTGGTCCGGTTAATTTTGGAGCAATGTGCGGGTCGCATTTGGTGTGAGTCCGAGGAGGGGAAGGGCACCACCTTCCACTTCACACCCCCACTTCCGGAGAAAGACCAATGACGATGCAAGCAAAGCAGATTCTCCTGGTCGAAGACGACCGGTTTCTCCATCGCGCCTGTGCTGCGAGCCCTCACCAACGTGGCTGGACGGTGCTCACCGCCGTGGATGGGGAGGAAGCCCTTGCCATGACACGGAGGGAAACCCGTCGACCTGGTTCTGCGCGATATGCTGATGCCGAAGCTGCACGGCTTAAGGTCATGCGGACGCTCAAAGCGGAGGAAAAGACCCGAGCCATTCCCGTGCTGATCCTCTCGAACTCTTCCCGCAAACAGGATGTACAAGAGATCATGCAATTGGGGGCCGTCGGTTACCTAGTGAAAGCTAACCTGTCATTGTAGGAACTGGGCAATCGTGTCGCCTAACTACTGGGGGACTAAGCGAATGGAAGAACAGACGAAACAGATCTTACTGGTCGAGGACGACCGCTTCCTCCGCAAGGCAGCGGAAGCGACGCTATGCCGTCATGGGTTCACCGTCTGCACGGCGGCGGACGGAGAGGAAGCGCTGCAGCGCCTGCAGGCTGAGACTCCCGACTTCGTGTTGCTGAACTTGATGATGCCCAAAATGCAAGGCTTCGAGGTGCTGCGCCGTATGAAACAGAACCCGGCGACCAAGCAAATTCCCGTCGTCGTACTCAGCAACCTGGGGCAGGAGAGCGATGTCCAACAATCTCTGCAAGGTGGCGCCATCGCTTATCTCATCCAAGCAAATCTCTCCCTACAAGACCTGGTGACGCATGTCCAAAAGTTCATCGCAGGAGGGATACCCACATGACAGGGATGGAAGTCACAGCGGAAGAGCTGAAGAGCTTGCTGGTCGACCAGTTGGAGGTCATCGAGGAGGCCGCCTTCGAAAAGGTGCGTGCCATGGCCAATCGGCTACGCGTCCCAATCGAGTATACCCTGGCCGAGCGTGGACAGGTTCCGCTGGGATTTTTGTTGCAGCAGTTGGCGCAAGCCTGGGACGTCGGCTTTATCGACCTGAAAATCAACGACGTCAACTCGGAAGCACTCCGCTTGGTCCCTGAGAAGTATGCCCGGGCTCATACGCTGATCCCCTTTGCGCTGAAGGAGCGACGACTCCACGTCGCTATGTGTCACCCGCGTGACCGCCGGGTAATTGCCGACATAGAGCAGCTCGCCGGGCGCCAGGTTATCCCTTATCTCGCGCCCGATGGCGCCATTCGGCGTGCGCATCTCCTCTACAAAGGCGACCTGCGCGACATGCTCGAACGCTCCGTCGCGAATGAAACCTCCACCGTGACGACCCAGCGTCGTCCCGGCGCCGAAGACCCAACAGCCGGGGACCTCGTCACACCTATCCTGGAGTATGCGGCGGTGTCCAGAGCCTCAGATATTCATATCGAACCCTACGAACTGGAGGCGATCATTCGCTATCGCATCGACGGCACGCTGCAAGAAGTGCTGAGCCTGCCCTCGACGATGTTGCCCCCCTGGTGGCACGTGTCAAAATCTTGGCCGGCCTGCGGATCGACGAAAGACGGGCCTCGCAGGATGGGCGTTTCGAGGCCGACCTGAGAGGATTCAAGATCGGTCTGCGGGTATCAGCGCTCCCCACCCACTGGGGCGAAAAAGTTGTCCTGCGAGTGCTGTCGAAAGAAAACGTTATCCTGGACCTGGAGGATCTGGGACTAGGTGTTTCCGACTTCGATATCGTCCTGCGTAATATCCTCCGTCCTTTCGGCATGGTTCTGATCACCGGATCGATGGGGTCTGGCAAAACCACGAGTCTCTATGCGATGGTCATGCGCTTGGGGGCCGAGCGCCAAAACGCCCTCAACATCTCCACCATCGAAGATCCTGTCGAGTACACCATGCCGCGGGTGAATCAAGTCCAGATCAATCCCATTGCCGGCATCGAGTTCACGACCGGCCTGCGGGCCTTGCTCCGGCAAGACCCGGATGTCATTATGGTGGGGGAGATCCATGATGGGGAGACCGCCAAGATCGCCGTGCGCAGCGCAATGGTCGGGCGGCTCCTATTCTCGACCCTGCCCACGAACGGTGCCACGGGAACCGTCTCACGGCTGATCGACATGGGGATCGAGCCTTTTCTCCTTGCCTCCACGCCGTCGCTGGTCATCGCCCAGCGCCTGGTCCGACGCATTTGTGTGAGCTGTCGCGAGAGTGTGGCCGCCGACACCTCTGTCCTCAAGGCGCTGCGGGCCCGACCAGATTTCGAGCAAATGATGCAGATCCTGCAGGTGCAGGGCGTGCTGGCGAAAGGGGATGATCCACTCGCCGGTCTTCGTTTGTTTCGAGGGAAAGGGTGCCCTCAATGTCATGGGAGTGGGTTCCGTGGACGGCTGGGCGTGTTTGAATTGTTCGAGGTCAACGACCATATCCGCAGCATGATCATGGAACGGCAAGATACCTCTGCCATTCGGGCTGAGGCGGTCGCAGGAGGCATGAAAACCATGTTCCAGGATGGGGTCGCCAAAGCTTACTTCGGGGAGACTACCCTGGAAGAGGTCTTCCGCGTCGCTGTGTAAGTCCCTCTGGCCGAGAAATTTACCCTGCAAGTTTTGCCTACCATCTCGTCGCAAAATCTGCTAAGTTCGCCTCGAACCCCCGGTGCACGAGATCTCCATGTCAACGACCTTGCCCATGTGGCCACCCTCTCCTGCGGCCAGACCGCGATCGTGCCGGTAGGCAGCAACAGGAGCACATCTATATGGATGACAAGCAGCCGATGGTTTTTGAGGACCTGCCCATCGGGGAGGAATTTGCTGACAAGTATGTTCTCACCCCCGATCTGGCCCGGGACTATGCCGAAGGCATCGCGGACGCCAATCCGTGGTATCTAGAGCACTCCCCGTTTGGCGGTCCCGTGGCCAACCCGATCTTGATCGTGGCCCAGCACGCCCGTCTCTTCAAAACCAAGTACATCACGGCGGGAAATGTGCATATACGCCACGAGACTCAGTTTCTGAATCCCGCGCGCATCGGCAAGGTGATCAAGGTGTATGGCAAGCTAGTGGAGAAATATCTCAAGCGTGGCCGCGAGTACCTGGTCATGGAGTGCCGATCCGTCGACGAGGATGGCATCGAGATCTGCCGCGACCGCCGCACGATCATCACGCATTACGCTAAACGTCCCGAGTGAGGAACCGCGTATGCCCACCACCACTGAGGAACTAGCTATCGGCCAGGAGATCGAGCCCATCGTCAAGCACATGACGATCGAGCGGATGAGCCGTCCGCTCATGGCCGGGGGCAACCCCATTCACCATGATCCGGCCTTCGCCAAGAACGCTGGGCTCCAAGCGCCGATCGCGACTGGGGTCATGTCATCCGCCTTTCTGTCGGAGATGCTGACCAAAGCCTTCGGCATCGATTGGATGCGCAGCGGGTCGATCGATGTGAAGTTTATCCGGCCGATCTATGCCGGCGACACGGTGACCACGCACGGCCGCATCACCGGCAAGAGCGAGACCAGCACTGGCGTGTGCATCGCGCTGGATATGTGGTGCGAAACCCAGCGGGGCGAGCCGGTGACGGTGGGTACAGCACGTGTGGTGGTGCACTAATGGCCACCGATGAAGCGCGCACAGATGACCCCTCCAAGCCGCCACGTCTGAGCTTCTTCCGCGTCGCACCTGCCGGGGTCAGTATCATTCCCCAGGGTAGACGGCTCGGCATCCTCAGTGCGGCGTTCAATCCCATTACGCGGGCGCACCTGGCCCTGGCGCAAAGTGCGTATGACCACTATCGGCTGCACGAAGTGCTCTTCGTCCTGCCCATCACCCAACCCCACAAATTGATTCACGACGCCCCTCTCGAGGCACGGCTGCGGATGATAGACCTCGCGGTGCAAGGCAACCCTGCCTTCTCGATCGGAATGTGCACCCACGGATTGTTCGTCGATATCTGTCGCGCCGCGACAGCGGCCTATCCGCCGCAGACACGCCAGTGGTTTATCAGCGGCCGCGACGCGGCAGAGCGGATTCTGACATGGCCTTACCCTGATCCTGCTAAGGCACTCGGCGAGCTCTTCGCCCAGGCGGAACTGCTCGTTGCTGACCGCGAAGGCGCCTTTGTACTGCCGGAAACCTCCACCGTTCGTGACTATGCTGGTCAGGTCCATCATCTACCGCTGCCAGCCGAATATAGCCACGTCTCGGCGACAGAAATCCGCACCCGCCTGGCCAAAGGTGAAGAGATCAGCGAGCTGGTGCCACCTGCGGTGTTGGATTACGTCCTGGGACAACATTTATATCGAGAGGGGTAAGAATGCTTTAGGGCCCTTTCCCAGAGGGAGGGGGTACTCTGCGCTGACTCATCGATGGAATGGCATCACCCCGCCGATGCGTTCATAGGCCTGAGCTGGATCCTCAAGATGCACTACATTGCCCAGTAGGCCGTCGTTGATGACCACTGAAGGTTTGCCCTGGACGGTCGGCAGCGTGTTCCCCATCACCTGCGCCAGCACCTCGTTGTCCGTCGCTTCCTCTTGGGCTTCCGCGACGCCGCCCTGGATGAAGATTGGGATGCCTCCGACGTCCTCGACGCGATTGCGGCTGATGAGCGCACGCACGTGATTGTCATGTGCGCCATAGCCATGATAGCCGATGCCCCCGATCACCCGCACCGCATGCCCCTGCATGGCGCTGATCAGGTTGCCCACAATGGTCGCATCGAGCCGATTCCCCTCGGCTGGTCCAAAACCACCGAACAGCGCGATGCCCTCAGCGCTGTGGTGGCACTCGTTATCAAAGATCTGGACCCGGAGATAGCTGTCGCTGATCAGTGTCGTCGCGAGTGGCCGCGCCGCCTGGGCGACGATGGCGTACTCGATGTTGTCACGAATGACGTTACGGCGCACCTCGATGATCACCTGATGACGTGGGGCACTGAACGAGGCGGCGATTGTCAGCCCACGACGCTCGCTCTGCTCAATCAGATTGTCGATAACGCTGACATGCATTGACACTCCATCGGGTTCATCGAAAAACACCACCATGGCAATGCCATCGGCGAAGGCACGAGTCATGGTATTATCGACGATGATGACGCGGTTTTCCGCACCCCCTTTACCCTGCACGAAGATGTGATGTCCTTGGCGGCCCTGCACGCCGCGCGGAGTCATGGGGGAAAATCGCTTCGTGCCGTTGGCGACGAGGATGTTGTCCTTGATCACTGCTTCATGGGGTCCGGAAATAAGTACCCCATGCTGGCCATGGCCACAGATCGCATTGCGTGTGATCAGGACACGTGCTCCCGGCTGGTGGCTGACCCCATTGCCACCGCTGTTGATCACAGCCAAGCCGCTCAGGACACTGCCATCTCCCAGGAGCACGAGACTCTCCCCTTCGCACACCGGGCGAAAGGAGATATCCATAGCGCCCTCACCATCGATGCTGCTGTCGCTCTGTCCCATCCCGGCCAAGGTTACGCCTGGCGGCACATACAGCGGGAATCGCTCGCCGGTTTGTGATGGCGAGTAACGACCGGAGCCTACCAGGACCGTATCACCGCTGACGGCCTGCTGGAGCGCCGCCCTGATGGAAGCGTAGGGGGCGGTCAGATCACTTGCTGATACATACAGCAGACGTGGCATAATGGCAGGCATGTCGCGGTTCTCCACGGTGTTGGTCAACTATTGAGGCGATCGGACCTGCCTTTGCAGGTCATCTGTCGATTTTGGCAACGCTTCGGCCGCGATGATGGGACATGACAGATGCTGGCCGTGTTGCGCATCGTAACACAGGCGGGCCTATGACAGGAAGTAATGGTGGAAAGCGTTAAGCAGAGGATGCGGGAGTTGGCCTGCAGTTTGCGAGCCTAGAGCTAGCAAGCGGACGTTTTTGCCGGCGCGCATAGAACGCGGTATTGCTCCGGTAGCTTGTCGTCGCGGCGGCAGCGTTCAATCTGTTGCATCAGTCGCTGGCACGTTTTAGGCGGTTCAGGGCTGTCACCGATCACCTTTGGGAGGCCTCGCTTAGCATGCGCTGCACAACCTCTCGCACCATTTCCAAGGTAAACGGCTTGCTAAGGCAGGGCACGGCGATTTGTGCCAGGAATTGTGAGGTTTCAGGGCTCATGATATCGCCGGTCAAGAAGATGAACCGTTGTAACAAGTCAGGATGCCGACGCTCGACCTCGCGATACAGCGCGGGGCCGTCAAGGTCTGGCATCCGGACATCACTGAGAATCAGGTCATAGCGCCCCGCCACCAACTTTTCTAACGCCGCCTCCCCATTGCCCACAATCTCTACCACATGTCCATCCAACTGAAACACTTCTGCCAACACCTCCGCGATCCTCGGTTCATCATCCACCACCAATATCTGCGCCCCCCGTACCACCTGCTTCACCTGCACCGCAGATTGCTCCGGCGATTCTTGCTGTACCAACGCCAGAAAATCCTTCATGATCCGCGCGCACTTCTCTGCTGCCTGCACAATCTTCTCCGCCTGCTCCGCACTGGGGGTGTCCGCCAATGTCTGGCACAGGATCGCAGCATGGCCGAGGATGATGGACAGGGGGTTGTTGAGTTCATGGGCGATATCTGCTAGCAACGCTCCCATCATTGCCCCCTTCTCACGCGGGGGGATCACAGCGTTAACAGCTCGGTTCGCCTCTGCAGCAGCGTGTACCGCGCGGCGGTGGCGTGCCGTCTCCAAAGCCGAGTGCACGGCGCTGGGCAAGTGAGCGACGGTCCGGGACGATTTCAACACATAATCGTCGACTCCGGCCTTCATAGCCGCCACGGCGATTTCCGCGCTGCCCAGGCCACTGAACATGATGACTGGACAGGTGGGGTCCCCCTTCTTGACCGCCCGCAAAATCCCCAAACCGGTTGTCCAGCGCAATTCATAGTCGGTGATGACCAGATCACATGTCCCCTCGGCCAGTGCCTTGGCAAAGCTGGCGTTGTCGATGATCTCCACCACCTCCAGGGCGGGATATTCCCGACAGAGTTCGCGGATGACGAGCGCCCGATCGTCCGGATTATCGTCAACCAATATGAGGTGCAGCGTATCGATCATAACCCGCCTCCAGAACGCTTTCCCACATTGGGTCCCGACCTCACAGGGGTCGCCTATGCCTTGCCGTTGGACTTCAACACTTCTGTGCAGCTATGAGTGTCGGCGTTAGGGGTGTTGTCCACCCCTCCCACGTTCCTGTGTCTGCAGAACCCGTTGCACGATTTCCCGGACATCACTCAAAGCAAATGGCTTGCTGAGACATGGTGCGCCGGTGTTCTCCAGGAACTCCCGGGTGCCGGGACTGAGCGTATCTCCGGTGAGGAAGATCATACGTCGCAGGAGTCGCGGGTCGCGGCGTTCGAGCTCCCGATACAAGCTCGGTCCGTCGAGCTCTGGCATGCGGATATCACTGAGGATCAGCTCATACCCCCCGAGCGCCAACTTGCCCAACGCCGCCTCCCCATTGCCCACAATCTCTACCACATGTCCATCCAACTGCAACACCTCCGCCAATATCCCCGCAATCCCCGGCTCGTCTTCCACTACCAAAACCCTTCCCCCCCGCACTGCCATTGGTGCCTCAGGGACCACCGCCACTGCCGTCTCCTCTGGCCCCTCCACCGGCAACTCCACTCGAAACACCGCACCCGATTCTTCCCCGCGCACCAGCCCAATCCTTCCCCCATGCCCCTCCACGATCCCCTGACACAAGGATAACCCCAATCCCGTCCCCACTCCGGGCGGTTTCGTCGTAAAAAACGGCTCAAAAATCCGCGCCTCCAACCCCTCCGGCACCCCTGGCCCAGTATCCCGCACCTCCATCCACACCCGACACGGCGCCACACTCACCCCCGTCACGACCGTCAACTGCCGCGGCCCCGCTACCTCCCGCATCGCCTGGTGCGCATTCACTACCAGATTTACTACCACTTGATGCAGCTGATGCGTATCTGCCCACAGCACCGGCACCTCCTCCGCCAGCTCCCAGATCACATCCACACTATCGACCCGCAACGGATACGCCAATAACTCCACCGCCTCCCGCGCCACCTGATTCACCCGCACCGGATGTCGCTCCGGCGGCCGCTGCCGCGCCAACGCTAAAAAATTATTCACGATCCGCGCACACCGCTCTGCCGACTGCACAATCTTTTCCGCCCGCTCCATCTGGCGCTTATTCCGAACGGACTGCCGCAACAACGCCGCTTGCCCCATGACAACCGATAAGGGGTTATTGAGTTCATGCGCAACCCCCGCCAGCAATTGCCCCATCGTCGCCAGCTTCTCACTCTGAAAAAGGGCATCCCGTTGACGTTGGAATTGCTCTTCGGCCTGCTTCCGCTCGGTAATGTCACGGGCGATGCCGATGATCCCGATGATGTGCCCTTGATGGTCGCGGTGCGGAGCCTTGGTCGACAGAAAAATGCGCGTCTCGCCCAAGACGGTGCTGGCCTCTTCATAGTTCCGTGTTTCTCCGGAGGCGAGTACCTGGCAGTCATGCTCCAGGATTTGGCCGACCGATTCGGCAGTAAAGAGTTCGGCATCATCTTTGCCGATCACGTCTTCCGGAGACTTGCCAAACACATGTGCTCCCGCAGAGTTAATCATCACATATCGTCCCTGCAAATCCTTGACGAAGATCGCGTCGGATGCGCCCTCGAACACGGCATGCAGGATCTGGTAATTTTCCTGCAGTGTCTCCTCGGCCCGCTTGCGCGCTCGACGCACCTCCGCTTCGCGCAACTCACGCTCCACGGCGGGGATGAGGCGGGCGAGGTTATTCTTCATCATGTAATCGTGGGCACCGGCCTTCATGGCAGCGACCGCAATGTCTTCGCCGATACTGCCGGACACGATGATAAATGGCAAGTCAAGGCCGCGTTCCTTGACGTGTGCCAGGGCTGCCAGTGCATTAAATTTCGGCAATGTATAGTCAGCAATGATGATATCCCACGTCTGTCGATCCAGCGCGGCCTCCAGCGCTTTGGCGGTGTCAACGCGTTCGAATGTAAGGTCGTAGCCCGCACACCGCAACATACGCAGAAGCATGAGAGCATCGTCGTCCTGATCCTCGACGATCAACACACGCAACTGAATACCCATGGCAACCTCTCTCAACCGGTGGCTCCTCGTTCAGGACGAGCCAATAAAGCCCTAGTTGGCGCACGGCTTCAACGAATTGGACGTAGTCGACAGGTTTCCTGATGTACCTGTTGTCCCCTAAACTGTAGCTCTTAATACCAGCCCTCGCCCACCCCACCCGAATGGGGCTCTGGCCATTCTTGAGGACAATCTGCATCGCCAGCAGCATATCAGATTCGGCGACCACGTCCAGTACTAGGGGCACGCCATCGTAATTACCGATTTATATCAACATACATTAATATTATATATATTTATGGAAGTCTAGATAATTCAGCGTAACACCGCCTCCGCAGCCAATTTACCCTCCATCTACACCATCGCCTACCGTCGACGGTCGATATACCCCCTTTTCACCGATGAGCAGCCGTGCTGATGTTGGCGTCTGCGACCGCACGCAGGCCCACGAAGGTGACCGTGCAGGCATTGGCCTTTAACACAGGAAAGCACCCGCGCTACCCTCACGCCTGCCCCGTAAGGCTGCTGACGGCCACGCAAAGGATCGACGCGTGACGGCAAACCGACTAGATGGTTGCTGCTTGGCCAGGCAAATTCTGCCTCCTCAGGCCACCACCCAAGAAGGCTGCATCCGTACCTTCTCTCTCCAAATTTCGATGATCATATAAAGGTTTACGTCGACGATAAAAGCCTGGGTGAGACTTTGGCATTTCCCTTGCTTTAGACGATGGTGTCCCCAAGGCGACACCATCTGCATGCGGACGGGCAATAGTGGTTCGGAGATGTGGTCGCCCTGCCAAGAGGGATCTACACGATCCTCTGCCTTAACAATTGAAGAGACTGAAGGGCAATAGAGAGAGCATTTGACTATGGAAACCGGCCTCCTGCAACGGTTCACACAACTCATCACTGCGCATACGGGCTTGCAGATTCGAGAGGCAGAGACAGACAAGTTGCGTCACACGGTTCGATCGCGGATGGCAGAACAGCAACTGTTCAACCCCGAAGCGTATTATGAGTTGCTGGCCAGCGATACCGCTGCCAGCCGGCGTGAGTGGGAAGAACTGGTCCTTCCGCTGACCATCGGTGAGAGCTACTTCTTCCGCGATAGCGGTCAGTTCTCGTTGCTGCGCCAACAAATCATACCTGAATTAATCAAACGGAATAGCGCCGCACGTTCGCTCCGCATCTGGAGTGCGGGATGCTCAACCGGTGAAGAACCGTACTCTCTAGCGATTCTCGTGCACGAGCTGCTTCCCACTCGCAGCCATTGGAATATTGTCATTGTTGGGACGGATGTCAATAAGCGCGCCCTTGCCGCCGCGCAGTGCGGGATCTACCGACAACACTCCCTGCGCATGCTCGATCCAGGTCTCCGAAATCGCTATTTTCATCAGCACCGGGGTGATTGGGAGCTCGATAGCCGTTATCGATCGATGGTGTCTTTTCATCCGGTAAATCTGCTCAAGGATCCCTTCCCGGACTCTACAGTCCATCTCGCCGACATAGATCTAATTCTCTGCCGGAACGTTTTTATCTACTTCGATCGCGCAGCTGTGACCCGTGTAGTTTCAAAGTTCACAAAGACGCTGCAAGTCGGCGGTTACCTCATCACCGGACACGCCGATCTGCACGACCAGAAGCCCGGCGAACTCTCCATCAAGACCTTTCCAGAATCTATTATCTATCGGCGTGAGAAGGCGCGCAGCGGGGCTTCCCAGACAATGCCCTTAGAGAGTCGCGCCGCCCATATGCCGTCGATAACGCCGCCATCGGTTCGGCCCCTTGAAGGTAGCCCTAACAAGCCCGTCGCCTTTCCTCAACCACAGTCCTCGGCGTCGCCTCGGGCTAAAATATCCTGCACGGTGCCCCATACTGTTGCGGATTCCTCCAACGATCAAGCGACTTCCGTGGAAGATCTCTACAGTCAGGCCAGCGGGTACGCCGATGTTGGGCACTACGAGGCCGCCATACGTTCCTGTCAGTTGGCGCTCACCAGAGATGCGCTTGCCGAAAAGCCTTACTACTTGCTGGCACAAATTGCCGAAGTGCAAGGTAACATAGCGGCTGCCAAAAACTTCTTGAAGAGCATCCTGTATCTCGCACCTGCTTCAGTGACCGCCCACCTCGAGCTTGGGGCGCTCTACGCCAGGGAACAAGATCTGCCGAGGGCAGGGAAAATGCTCAATATCGCGTTAGAGTTGCTGGAAGGTTTGCCACCGGAGACGGTGATCGAACCGTTCGCAGACTTATCTGCGGCCCAACTACTTCCAGAGGTTCAACGCAGGATAGAGCAACTCAGCCATACTTCCCATCGGGTTAGTTAAATCTTGCTGCAAGACAGCGAACGTCTGCCCGAGCACCGAGGGAAAAGCCTTTCCAAAGCTATAATAGAGTATTAAAGAATAAAAAAGTATAATTATGAGTTTAAAATATGTATATTGAAGCAAACTAGGCTTGGCCAAAAATACCTGCATCTATGTGTTGGAGGTTTTCCCCGCGCGGTTATGAAACCTGCATTGCGAGGGCCGCGACCAATGTCACTCGGACCTGCAACGGCAGAGTTCACTAGACAGGGAGATACCGATGCACAATTCGTATCTAACGTTTTGCCTGCAGGGCGCGTGGTATGCCGTGGAGGCAAAACGGGTGAGGGAAATTCTTCGGCTGCCAGCTCTCACACCTATTACAGAAGCTCCCCATTACATCATTGGTGTCGTGAATTATCGCGGGCACATTTTGCCGGTGATGGACTTGGCCATCCGCCTCGGGCAACCTCCACCGTCGTATCAGATCCATGACCACGTTATCGTTCTCGAACAGGAAAGTCGGCTCCTGGGCGTGATCGTGAACGAGGTGCATGGGGTGCAAGACATCCCCAGCGAAATGATTGACGTAGCTTCTGAGTACGGTGGCGGACGCGAACCAACCACGCGATTGGTCAGTCACTTGGCCAAGTGTGAAGAGAAAACTATCATGCTCCTCGACGACGCACTGCTGTTGGGCCTTTCCGTGGAGCGCGAGCGGAGCGTCAGACAACTTGCCTCATCCCCTTCTATTCACCATTGGGAGTCTAGCACAGATCCTCGACACACGTCCGGAGGTGTTGCAGCAAGCCAGTTTGCACGTACGTATGTGCTCTCTCCTGACGCCACTCCCGAAGAGCACGAGATCCTCTACGAACGGGCTCGGAATTTGATGTCTAGCCTCGAACAACAAGACAGTACCCAACGGGCACCGCTGGCTATCATCGGATTGAGCGGTGAATATTTTGGCGTGGAACTGGAAAAGGTGCGGGAGTTTACGGATCTGTTGCGCACGACACCAGTGCCGTGTTGTCCAGAATACGTCGTCGGCGACATGAATCTCCGCGGCGATATCTTGACCGTCGTGGACATTCGTAAGGTCCTGCAAATGTCGGTGGTCGCGGCCGCCCCCACAGCGAAAGTCATCGTCGTGCCAATGGGTGACGCACTCGTGGGAATTCTGGTCGACCAAGTCTTCGACGTGCTTGACGTTAGCCCATCGGATGTGATTGCGGTTCCGCTCGCCCTTAAATCCATCAACGACACATATCTGAAGGGGGCGATTCCGTACCATGGCAAAATACTGTTGATTCTGAATTTGCCAGAAATCCTGAGCAATGGAGGTTTGGCGGTCAATGAAGAAGTGTGATGCTGCGGTGGATGTCCTCTGATCGCGATTGCCGTACCTCACCTCACAGAGACTACGGAATTCAGAGCGGTTCAATAGGGGAAACGTTGATGCTTAAAAACATGAAATTACAGACAAAGTTAATCAGCGCATTTTTGTTGATGGGGCTCATTGTGTTTGGTCTTGCCCTCGTTGGTTGGATCGGCAGTTCTCAATTAAGTAAGAATATCCACACCATGAACGAGGACATTCTGCCAGATCTCGTCGCGTTATGGAGAATGACCGATGGACGCGTCGAAGTCGAATCAACGGAACGGATGTTACTCAACCCAAGGTTAACTCGTGAGCAGAGGCAGGAGCAAATTAGCTTTCTCAAACATGTTTGGGAAGAGATCAATGAAGCCTTTAAAGAATATGATCCGAATTCACACTTGCATAATGAGAAGCACGACAAACTATACAATCAATTCATTCGAGATTGGAACACTTGGAAACAGCATCATGAGGATCTCATGCGCGCCTATCGAGAATACGAGAAGATCGGTATGATGAATCCGATACAAATGGAAGCTGATCTACTCCGTCAAGGGAGGAGCGATTCGCCGGAAATGGCTACGGTGAGGACCTCCAGTGCCCTTTTGGATCAACTTGACACACTCGAAACGGCCCAACATGAACTCGGTGAGACAGCGGAAAAATCACTTCTAGAGCTATACGAGAATATCTCATCAGCAACCAACGAGGTCACAACCAACAAGGCGTCTCAAACCACATACTGGATGGTCACTGGCATGATCATTGGCCCTATCATGGCCATCAGTTTCGGGATTATCTTGAGCCTCTCGATCAGCAGGCCAATCAACAGAGTCGCCAATGCCATCGCCACCACCTCGACGGAGATGGCGACCACCGTTGAGCAGTACGAGCGCGTGGTCGCGCAGCAAGCCGCTGCAGTCAATGAAACGACCACCACCATGGATGAGCTAGAAGCGTCGTTCCGACAATCCTCGGAGCAAGTGGAAGTGGCAGCAAGCAGAGCCCGTCAGGCCTTAACTCTGACGGAGGAAGGTTCCAGCGCGGTGAAACAAACGCTAGGTGGTATGTCAAGCTTGAAGTCGAAGGTTGAAGCCATCGCGGAACAGATCCTACGGTTGAGTGAGCACACCAGCCAAATTAGCAACATCACCAATCTGGTCAGTGACCTGGCCAATCAAACCAATCTGCTGGCCTTAAATGCTGCGGTTGAGGCCGCGCGTGCCGGTGAACATGGCAAGGGTTTCGCCGTCGTGGCAGCGGAGATTCGCAAGCTCGCCGATCAAAGCAAGAAGTCGGCTGAGCGCATCAATACATTGGTCATGGACATCCAAAACGCCACCAACGCCACCGTCATGGCTACGGAGGAAGGGACGAAAACGGTTGATGAGGGCACACACTTGACCCACAGGACCGTGGAGGTCTTCGACGGGCTCGCCGCCTCCATCACCAGCGTCTTCGAGAGCACTCAACAAACGATGCTGAATGTGAAACAGCAATTGGCCGCGGTCCGACAGGTTGTCGAAGCCATGGAAACCATCAATACAGGGTCCAAAGAGGCGTCCAGTGGCATCGGTCAAACGAAACTCGGTGTACAGCAATTGAACGAAGTGGCTCGAAGCTTACAAGTAATGGTGTAGAGGACCCCCCCATGATAGAGGATCAAGAACTCCGAGCGCTATTCAGAACAGAGAGCGAGGAACACTTGCATCAGCTGGAAGACGGGCTACTCCGCCTGGAGAAGAACCCTACAGATCAAACGACGCTGGAGGAGGTGTTTCGGGGAGCTCACAGCCTCAAGGGGGGCGCGGGAATGCTCGGCTTACGCAACATCGAGCAGGTCGCGCATGGGTTTGAGGATGTCTTAAATGGCGCACGGCAAGGCAAAGTCGTCCTCTCCTCCAGGGCGATCGATGAGCTCTGCCAGCAATTAGACACCATGCGTCAACTTGTGGGCCGGGCCGTCTCGGATACCCCGGGCGACGTGACGATAGCCAACGCCCTCAAGCCAGTCAGGGGCGTCGACTCGACGCTGCCCCAGGCGCGAGCTGCCATGGCGATCATGACCGAAGGCGAGCTTGAGGCGGCGAGCGACCCCTCGGAGACCGAAGAGGGGCAGGGCACCCATACACCCCAGGAAGAAGCAGACTCCCCTTTGCCGGCAACCATTCCCCCGGTAATCCCAGCCCTTCATTCGAGCGAAGCGCTCCCGAGTGTCCCGCTCGAGGCCCCTTCTGGAGGATACCGCATCGACACCATGCGTGTGGAACCCCAGAAATTGGATACACTGATGAAGCAGGCCAATGAGCTGACGGTGGCGAAAATCCGCATCGCGCGGCGTTCTACCCAGATCGAGGACCTCGTGAGCCTATACGAGGAGTGGAGCCGAGAGATATTTGCCGCCCATCGTTCGGCACTCGCCAACCAGAACGGCGGCGGGCCGCATCCCGAAACCCATCGTGTGGCGACACTTGTCCAGCGTGATCGCGAGCGCATCGAACGCCTCGGGACACTGGTCAATGACCTGCGCAATGTCGCCTACGAGGACAGTGCCAGGCTTGATTCTGTGGTTGCCAGCTTAGAAGAGGGCATCAGGAACATTCGTCTCCTCCCCTTAACCACTATCTTTCAGCTTTTTCCGTGGATGGTACGAGATCTGGCGCGCTACCAAGCGAAAGAAGTGCAGTTGCTCATCGAAGGCGGGGAAACCACCGCCGACAAGCGCATCTTGGAAGAGATGAAGGATCCGTTGATGCACATGATCCGCAACGCCATTGATCACGGTCTTGAAGCCCCGGATGAACGGCAACATTGCGGCAAGCCCCGCCTCGGCACGATCCGCTTGCGAGCCCATGTCACCCCGTCAAACCTTGTCATCGAGGTCATCGACGATGGGCGCGGCCTCGACCTTGAGCGCATCAAGCTCACCGCCTTGAAACGACGCCTACGACGCGAGGAAGAGCTCGCCGTCATGACGCCAGCGCAGATTCAGTCGCTAATTTTCACACCCGGATTTTCTACAAGCCCACTGGTCACCGATGTTTCCGGAAGAGGGGTGGGCCTCGATGTCGTGTGCGCCAATGTCGAACGGCTCAAGGGGAGTATTCAGGTCGAGTCTGCGTTGGGCCACGGATGCACGCTCCGCATCTGTCTCCCCCGAGCCCTAGTAGCCACGCGCGTGCTTATTGTCATGGTGGATCGAAGACCATACGCGTTGCCTATCGATTACGTACACACGACGCGTTTGGTGGCGCCGCAAGAGGTTTTCCCCATCGAGGGGACGGACACCATCGTAGTAGATGGGAAACCCATCTCCTTGGCTCATCTGTCAACGCTGCTCGAGATATCATCCCCCGCCATAGCGGTCAAGAATTCGAAGCCACCTGACCCGGACAAACCGCGGCCATGCATCATTCTCACCATCGGTGACGATCAGATCGGACTCTTTGTCGATACTCTCCTCGACGAGCAGGAGGTCGTGGTGAAACCGCATTCGGCAATCCTGACGCGGGTGCACAATGTCTCCGGCGCGACGATCCTCGGCACCGGCGAGGTCTGCATGGTACTCAACCCACTGGACTTGGTGCAATCCGTACGCAAGCGGCCGGCACGAAGGAGCCAGGAACCCTCGCGCCCGAAGTCACAGCTGCAGCACGCCATCCTCCTGGTCGAGGATTCCATGACTACACGCACGCAAGAAACACGCATTCTGGAGAGCGCTGGCTATGAAGTGGTAGCTGCCGTTAATGGCGTTGATGCGCTTCAGAAGCTCAGCAGTCGAGCCTTCGATGCCGTGGTGTCAGATGTGCAAATGCCGCTTATGGATGGTCTCACACTGACGGAGAGAATTCGTCGCGAGCCGAAGTACACTGAGATCCCTATCGTTCTCGTCACCTCCCTGGCGACTGAGAATGATAAACGTCGTGGCATTGAAGTGGGTGCCAATGCTTACATCGCCAAGCCCACGTTTGATCAGGGGTTGCTTCTGGACACCCTGAGGAGGCTCATCTAACGTGCCGTCGTCTGCTGTGAGCGTTCTATTAGTCGATGATTCGCTCATCGCCCTGACCATTCTGTCGAGGATGCTCTCCACCTCGCCTGACATTCAGGTGGTGGGCAAAGCTCGGAGCGGGCGTGAGGCCTTGGAGTTGATTCCCCGGCTCCAACCAGCGGTGATCTGCACTGACTTGCACATGCCAGACATGGACGGCCTCGAACTCACGAAAGAGATTATGGCGCGCTTCCCACGCCCCATTCTTGTCGTCAGTGCCGCGGTACATCCGGAGGATATCCACAATGTGTTCAGCCTTCTGGAGGCCGGCGCCATCGACGTGCTCCCCAAGCCCCGCGGCGGGTTAGCCGCGGATGAACAACGCGTCATCCAGGAACTGGTAAGCAAAATCAAAATCATCTCTGGCGTGGTGGCACTCACCAGGCGACCGAAACTTTTACCTGGCCTGGCAAAATCTGAGGCCGGCCCGTCGTCTGCGCCCGTGCTACCCCGGCCACGCATCGTTGCTATCGGCGCGTCAACCGGTGGCCCACAGGCACTACGCACGATTCTCGCACAACTGCCGATCGATTTTCCGGCACCAATCCTTTGTGTCCAGCATATTAGCGATGGTTTTTTAGGGGGGTTAGTCGAGTGGTTGGCAAATCAGTGCGCGATGCCCGTGAAAATTGCCCAATCTGGGGAGCAGCCGCTGCCCGGGACCGTCTATTTCCCGCAAGAAGGCACGCATCTGGAGATCGACAAGAGTGGCAGACTAGTATGCTCGCACACGGCACCAGTCGATGGCCATCGCCCGGCGGTCACCGCCACCTTCAGGTCAGTGGCAGATTACTGTGGTGAGGCGGCGATTGGCATCCTGCTGACCGGCATGGGAAGCGATGGGGCGCACGGTATGCAGGAAATTTTTGAGGCTGGGGGTATCACCATCGCCCAGAATGAAGAGACCAGTGTGGTGTTTGGCATGCCCAAGCAGGCGATTGCACTGGGAGCCGTCAAGTACGTATTGCCTGTGCAAAAGATCGCCTTCATGCTGCCAGAGCTCCTGGTTGCAGGCCGACGAGGGTAAACTCATGACCACGCATACGATGGCTCCCACTGGAGGATCTACCAAATCGCCAATCGAGATTCTGGTCGTTGAAGATAGTGCCATCCAGGCAGAACTACTGCGACGCACGCTGGCACATCATGGCTACTCGGTCAACATCGCCCATCATGGCGCCCATGCCCTAGAGATCGTACGCCAACGACCACCGACACTGATTCTCAGTGATATCGAGATGCCAGTGCTGGACGGCTATGCCATGTGTCATGCCATCAAGAGCGATCCAGCCCTGCAGCACATCCCAATTATCCTGCTCACCGCCCTCTCAGACCCTGAGGACATCATTCGTGGCCTGAACGCCAAGGCCGATAATTACCTAACAAAGCCCTACGACGACAGCACGCTACTGGCGCGCATCGAATATCTGCTGGCCAACCAGGCACTCCGGAAGGATGCTAGGTTCCAGCTAGGAGTCGAGATTTTCTTTGCGGGCAAAAAGCATGTCATCGATTCGGACCGACGGCAGATCCTGGACCTGTTGATTTCGACATTTGAGGATGCGGTCCAACAAAATCGCGAGCTCATGCAGCGCACCCAGGCATTGCAGGCGTCTGAAGAAAGCTATCGCGCCCTGCTGGAGAATACGTTCGGTGGGTTTTACCGCGCCACTGACGACGGCCACTTCTTGGAAGTGAATCCTGCCTATGTGAAAATGCTTGGCTACGCGCGGAAAGAAGACCTTTTGCCTGTAGAGATTCCAACCACGCTGTATGCCTCACGGGCCGATTATGAGGCCTTTCGCTCCTGCTTGTTGACCGAAGGTGCTGTGCAGGACTACACCGGGCGCTTACGCAAGAAGGATGGCAATGAGATCATCGTCGAGATGAACGTCCGAGTGGTGAAGGAACCCGAGGGAGCGGCGCGCTATTTCGAGGGGTTTGTGAACGACGTCACCGAGCGCACACGAGTGGAGGTCGCCTTGCAGCAGGCTAAAGCAGGCGCCGAAGCAGCCAATCAAGCCAAGAGCCAGTTTCTGGCCAACATGAGCCACGACATCCGCACCCCAATGAACGGCATTATCGGGATGACCGGCCTGGTCCTGGACTCAAACCTGACGGCCGAGCAACGTGAGTATTTGACTGTGGTCAAGGCATCCGCGGACTCGTTGCTGCGGTTGTTAGATGACATCCTCGATTTTGCCAAAATTGAAGCCAGAAAACTAGACCTCGAACCCTTGGAGTTCCGGCTGCGCGAACATCTCGGAGATACCCTGAAGGCCGTGGCTATACGGGCCCACACCAAGGGGTTGGAGCTCGCGTGGCGCATTGCACCTGGTGTGCCAGACAGGCTGGTCGGCGATCCGGCACGACTGCGCCAGATTCTTGTCAATCTCCTGGGGAACGCCATTAAATTCACCGAATGGGGAGAGGTCGTGGTCGAGGTTGAAGAAGTTGAGCCCACGGGAGCGCTGACGCATGACTCGCCGAACGACTCTGTGCGCGTGCACTTCTCAGTCCACGACACTGGTGTGGGTATTCCACTCGAAAAACAGAGCGCCATCTTCGAGCCCTTTGTACAAGCTGACAACTCCACGACCCGCCATTACGGTGGTACAGGGCTCGGTTTGGCCATCTCCGCCCAATTGGTTACCCTGATGGGGGGACGAATCTGGGTCGACAGTCAGCCCGGGCAGGGGAGCACCTTCCATTTTACGGTGGAGTTCAACCGACACGGCGGCCAAGGCCTGGACATAATCCCACCAGAAGTGAACCAGTTACAAAGCACTTCCGTGTTGATCGTCGATGATAACGCCACGAATCGCCGTATCCTGGTTGAAATACTGACACAGTGGTGTTGGCATCCGGTTGCAGTTGCCAGTGCCCAAGCTGCCATCGAAACTTTAGAAGACACGCAGCATGCCGGAGAGGCCTTTGGGTTGACGCTGATCGATGCCCAAATGCCCGGGATGGACGGTCTCGCATTGCTCGAGTGGCTGGCGGATCACTCATTACCGACTGGAGTCATTGTGATGATGGTTACGCCGGCGAGCCAACATGGCCATGCCGCCCGCTACCGCGAACTGGGCGTCTCCACTTCTGTGACCAAGCCGGTCTCCTCGTCTTCGCTCCTGGCAGCCGTGAATGCCGCTTTTTCCAGCCGAGCCAGAACCCACGAAGGGGACCAACCGGCGGTGCAATCGTCCGCTAGCAGGAATCAACCACCGCTGCGTATCCTTCTCGCCGAGGATAACCTAGTCAATCAAAAACTCACTGTACGCTTGCTAGAAAAGCGTGGACATACCGTGGTGGTGGTCAAAACCGGGAAGGAAGCACTTGCCGCCTGGAAACGTGAGTCTTTTGACCTCATCCTCATGGATGTACAGATGCCAGAGATGGATGGCTTCGAGGCCACCTCAGCCATCCGGGAAGCAGAGCGTATCACAGGCGGCCATACTCCCATCGTCGCCATGACCGCCCACGCCATGACGGGAGACCGCCAGCGCTGCTTAACGGCGGGCATGGACGGATATATCTCGAAACCGATCCAGGTACAAACGGTCTTTGAGGTCATTGCCAACGTCTGTGCCGTCGATCCCTTGCCATGACCGAGCTTCCGCGCTTGACAGTCCTCCAGCCTCTGTTTTACTGTGGATGGATGCGCCGATAGACCCCAGGCGACCCGGCCAAATGCGTCATCACATCGCGCATGCGGCCGGACCGTGGCGAGGATCCCTCACGCTGCTTGTTCCAATCAGTGGTCTCCGAGACCTTTTCGTTCTCGAACTCATACACGGTTGTATAGCGTGATTCACCCTCGATGATGCGGTAGCGCCGAGCGTAGATGACCCCGGGAACCTTGCGATAGCCGGGGATATACTCACCGTTGTACCACTCGTTCCACTCCTGATCGGCGCTCTCAGGGACCGACATCCGACCGATTTGCAGGGCTGGCGCCATGCCGCGATCGGGCCTCTCGAGATCGGCCGGGAAGATCTGCTGCCCGATAGCGCGAGACTGGTTCTTGCCGATGGCCGTCGGCGAGATGCGCCGACTCCATGGGGTGGGATTCGCCCGCCACTTCTGGAACTCGGCGGTCTTCAGCGCCTCTGCGCTCTCCAGTTCGTACACCGCCAGATACCTGGGCACGCCCTTATATGCCACATAACGTGCGGCGTCTAAGAAGCCTGGGAGGCTCAGCAGCTCGGGCAAATGCTCGGTGTTGTACCAGGCATTGAACTCATCCTCGTGCATCGGGTCGATGTCAGTGTACACCAGGAAAATTCCACGTCCCTTCTTGGCCATGGCTACCGCTCCTTTCCGTCCATCTGTCTCGGTTAGACCTCAACTTTCTCCCGCCATGCCATCCACGTAGAGGCACTGCCCAGAGATGTAGCCTGCCTCGTCGGAGGCAAGGAAGATGACGGCTGCCGCCGGATCCTCCGGTTCGCCGATCCTTCCCAGCGGGATGCCGAGGCGAAACTGCGCCGCATCGCCTTTCAACATCTGCTCTTGCCGTGTCTTGGCCTGTTCTGGGGTCTCAGGAAGGCCAGAGTTTTGACGTAAATTTGTGTGCGTTGGCCCTGGTCCTACCGCATTGACTGTGATGCCGCGATAAGGCGCGAGTTCCAACGCCAGGCAGCGAGTGAAATGGATCACCGCGGCCTTTGAAATACAATAGGCGCCGAGGCCCAGGCGAGGAACCTTGCCCGCGATCGAGGCGATGTTGATGATGCGGCCGCTGCGGCGTTTGATCATGTCGCGGGCAGCGAATTGGGCACAGTGCCAGACCCCCTTCAGGTTGATGGCGAACACCCGCTGTAATTCCTCTGGCCTCGTCTCCAGCAGGGGTTTCGGAGCCAGAGCAATGCCGGCAGAATTGACCAGGATGTCGATGCGGCTGAACTCATCGAGCGTGCGCCTGGTCGCTGCCTCGATGTGCTCGATTTTCGACACGTCGACCCGCACGGGCAAAGCTCGTACACCGAGGTCTTTGACCTCATCGGCGACGCTGGCGGCATTCACCCCATTGACATCCCACACCGCGACGCGAGCGCCCTGCTTTCCCAACCCGAGCGCACACGCACGACCGATCCCCGACCCACCTCCGGTGATGACCGCCGTCTTGCCCGTAAAGGACACCGTGGTCACTCCTCTCACACTAACTTCGCCATGCCATCGACGTAGAGAATATGGCCGGTGATCTGGGTCGCCGCCTCCGAGGCGAGAAACAGCACGGCGGCCGCCTGATCCTCTGGCGTACTCAACCGCCCTGTCGGGATGCCGAGCCTAAATGCCTCTGGGTACCCCTGCACCGCCACTCGGTTCGCTGCTTCGAGGGACGCATCAGTGGTGGGAATCCCCTGAAGCGTGGGCGTATCTGTCGGACCTGGGGCAATGGCATTCATGGTGACGCCCCGACTCGCCAGCTCCAGCGCCAAGCATTTGGTAAACATCTTCACCCCGGCTTTGGTGACGCAATAATGGCCTATATCGAGGCGAGGCAGGTCGCTCGCGACTGAGGCCACATTGATGATTCTGCCGTACTGGCGTCTGAGCATCTCACGAGCAGCCGCCTGGGCGCAAAAAATCGTGCCCATCAGATTGACATCCCAGTGCTGGTCCCAGAGGCCATCCGGCATGTCGAGAAGATTGATGGGTTGGTGCAAGATGCCGGCGGAGTTGAACAGGATGTCGAGTTTACCGCAGGTACGGGCGATGTCGCCGACCACGACCTCGACACGTGCGCTATCGGCGACATCCAACGCGAAGGTCAGCGGGGTGACCCCAATACGCGCGATCTCAGTTGCTGCACTGTCAAGCGCTGTGCGGTTCACATCACAAAGTGCTACCCTGACACCTGTCTGGGCCAAAGCTCTGGCGGTGGCAAGGCCGATGCCCGACCCTGCGCCTGTGACCATCGCAACTTTTCCAGGGAACCCCATCCAGCACCCTCGCCCAGACGATGTTGTTCCGCTTCACCCTCGCTCATCGGCAGAGCCTTTACTTCTTCTGTTCCCTGATCGCCTTCAACACCTTCTCCGGCGTCAACGGCAGGCTGGTGACGCGCACGCCGATAGCATCGTAGATGGCATTCGCGACGGCGGCGGCGGTCGGCACGATCGGTGGCTCGCCGACGCCTTTGGCTCCATATGGAGTCGCGGCTGCGCTGATCGGCTCCTCGATCAACACTGTCTTGACCTTGGGCACGTCCAGTATGCTCGGCAGCTTGTAATCGAGCAGGTGGGGATTCATGAGGCGGCCATTACTATCGAACTTCATCTCCTCCGACAGTGCATACCCCAACCCCTGCACCGCCCCCCCCTGAATCTGGCCTTCCACTGCCAACGGATTCAAGGCAAAGCCTACGTCCTGTAGCGCCGTCAGGTTCAGCACCTTTACCTCCCCGGTGTCGGGGTCGACCTCCACTTCGGCCACTTGAATCACGTAATTCACCGACGGCGGCAGGTTGCGAGAGCTGAACGAGGCCAGCGGCGGGCCGCCTTTCTGAGTGGCGCTGCGCGTATACAGCTCACGCAGGGTCAAGCCACGTTCTGGCGAACCCTTGACGAAGACGCGGCCATCTTTCATGTCCAGATCGTTGACGTTCGCCTCGAGCGCATCTGCAGCGGTCTCGACGATCTGCTGCCGCAGAGCTTCGGTTGCCTTTTTCACCGTATAGCCCATGCTCCGCGCGATATTGCTGCCGGCGCTGATCGGCGCCACCGGCGCGCTGTCGGTGTCCCCCGTGGTCACTTGCACGCGGTTCACCCCCAGGCCCATCTCCTCGGCCACGATCTGCGCCAGCACGGTATGCGTGCCGGTGACATCCACCGAGCCGGTCATGACGGAGACGCTGCCGTCTTCGTTGAGCTTGACGGAGTTACTGCCGGGCATCCCCCCGGAGGTCCAGAATGCGCAGCCCATGCCGAATCCATGGTTTTTGGCCTTGGGTGTGCTTCGCCAGCCCGATTCCTCCACCGCACGCTCAAGCATCATCTCCAGGTCGGCGGCGTCCTGCGTGGGGCCGATGGTGGTCGGATCGCCTCGTTTCAGCGCGTTCTTCTTGCGAAATTCGATGCGATCGAGCCCCAGGCCAAGGGCCATCTCGTCCATATGCTGTTCGAGGGCAAAAACGATCTGCGGGCTGCCAGGCGCTCGAAAGGCCGCGCATGGCGGCTGATTCGTATACACCACATAGCCCTGCGCCAGCATATGCGGAATCCGATACGGGCCGGAGATGCGACTAGAGATATTGGCGGCAAAGTCGAAGGCAGCGGTGGCGTAGGCGCCAGTGCCGAACCAGAACTTCGCCTGGCGGGCGACCATCGTGCCATCGCGCTTCACCCCAGTTTTGACCTCGAAGATGCAGGGGCGTCGCGGCGTGGTGGAGAGGAAATCCTCCTCGCGATCCATGATCATCTTCACCGGTTTCCCGGTCTTGCGGGACAGCAGCACGGCCGGGGGCTCCAAGACCAGTGTATTTTTGCCGCCGAATCCGCCACCGATCTCGGTGCCGATGAGGCGAATGCGGCTGTGTGACGTCTGCAGGGCTTCGGCGAGCGCGTTGCGGATGGTGAACTGCCCCTGCGTCGTGGTCCACACATGAATTTTCCCGTCGGGATCGACCTTGGCGATGGCGACGTGGGGCTCAATGTACCCCTGATGGGCCATGGCCACCTCATAGCGCCCTTCAAAGATCTGCTCCGCTTCCTGGAACCCTTTTTCGACGTCACCGACCTTCAGTTCAGCGTTATTGACGACATTTCCTTTGCGCGCCAGGTTGGCCGGGGCGCGATAGCTTTCCCACCCCTCATGCACGAGAGGGGCGCTGGGTTCAGCGCCCTGCTGCGGATCGATGACTGCCGGCAACGGTTCATATTCCACCTCGATGAGGTGGAGGGCCTGTTCGGCGATATGCTGATCTGTCGCCGCCACGGCAGCGATGGGTTCCCCCATATAACGCACTTTGTCGCGTGCGAAGATCGGGCGGTCTTTGATCACTCCCCCGGCGAGCGCTTCCGGAGCATCCTTGGCGGTCACCACCGCCTTCACTCCTGGCAAGCTTTCGGCTTTACTGGTATCGATGCGAATGATCCGTGCGTGTCCGTGCGGGCTGCGCAACACCTTCCCATGTAGGAGGCCGGGAAGCTGGACATCATCGCCAAAAATCGCCTTCCCGGTGACGCGCACATCGGCATCGATGCGGGTAATCCCTTTCCCGACAACGGCATATTCAGGCATAATTGAAGTCCCTCATGCAAGGGTTGATGTCGACCCGAACCTCGCTGCTCTGACTGGCTGAGACATCCCGAAATTTGGCCTATTGTACATCAGCCAGCTTCAAATGCAAGCGCATTACCGGTCTGCGGCCTTGAGGTAGCAGGCGCGGCAAGATGGAGAACCTACCCGAGCAGTTGACACCGCCCGAAGGGCTGGATAGAATCTCGCAAGTTCTCATAAAAACGTCCAAAATCCCATCTGCATCCGCAGAGGAGTGAGCCATGGCAGAGCAGCCTCGTCTCATCGCGTGGGCCCCTGCGATGAATCGTCGCACCTTCTTGCAGTCGCTCGGCATCACCACCGGCGGACTGGTCCTTGCCACCCAGTTCCCGCGAGCATATGCCCAGGGCGTCAATCCTCCGGGGCCAGAGTTCCAGCTCAGGGCCCCGGAGCCCAACCCCAAATCCGGGGGAACACTCCGCTATGCGGTCCACAGCGCCCCAACCCACTTCGATATCCATCAATCAGGAACGGTGGCCAACATGGGGGCGCAAGGCCCGATGTATGACAACCTCATTCGCCGTGATCCCCGCGACGGGCAAACGATCATCCCCGATCTGGCCTATCAATGGGACATCTCTCCGGACGGTACAATCTACACCTTCCACCTGCGCCAGGGAGTCAAGTTCCATGACGGCGCCGACTTCACCGCCGAGGACGTGCAGGCCACCTTCTCCCGCATTATCTGGCCACCCAAGGGCATCACCATGCCACGCCAGCCGCTGTTTTCGGCGGTGCGCGACATCAAGGTCATAGATCCGCATACCATCGCTTTTCATCTGAGCGAGCCTCGTCCCAGTAGCTTCATGTTGGGGGCGTTTGCCAGTGGTTGGAACGTCATCGTGCGCAAGAAGACGCTTGTGGACAATGATTATAATCTGCGCAACATCATGGATTTCCCCGGCACTGGGCCCTTCAAGCATTCTCGACGCGTCGATAAAGAAGTGTGGGTCATGGAGAAAAATCCGCATTACTGGAATAAGGGCTTGCCCTACGTTGACCGCCTGGAGATCTATCATCTACCGCCGTTCTCGCCCGAATTAGGCGCCTCCCTGCTCTCCGGTAAACTTGACTATGCCAGACTGCTCGATCCGGTGAGTGCCAAGAAGGTGAAAGAGACTCCCGGCATGACGGCCACGGATTTCTACCAGAGCGTCATTCAAGCAGTGTGGGTCAACAATGATAAGCCGCCGCTCAACGATCCGCGCGTGCGTCGAGCCATGCATCTGGTATTCGACCGCCAGGTATTAGTCGACGTCGTCAAGGACGTGGCGCCGATGCTGGTCGGGGGGTTTATCTATCCATTTTCAGAATGGGCCACTCCGACTGAAGAATTGTCCACGCGTCCGGGATATCAGCGCGACCCCAAAGCAGCGGTCCAGGAAGCTCGCAAACTGCTCGCCGCAGCTGGCCATCCCAACGGCATCAAAAACCTCGATTTCCTCGTCCGCGAGGCGGCCACGTTCAAGCTTTGGGCCGTAGCGATTCAGGCCATGCTCAAGGAAACCCTCAACATCGAGACCAAACTGCGCACCGTGCAAATCTCGGCGTGGTTTGAGGAAGCCCAGGCGGGGAACTTCGATATCGCCATCAGCGCCATTGTGTCGACCCTCATGGACCCGTCGGATTATTTCAACGCCTGGTACCTCACCGACGGCCCCCAAAACTATTCCAAGTGGTCGAATAAAGAATTCGATGCCCTCGCCCAACAGATCGATCGCGCCACCGATGATGCCAAGCGCAAGGCGCTCGTCGGCCAGGCCGAGCTCATCATGGAACAGGATCCACCGCTCCTGCCAGTGTCCTGGGAGAAGATCTATGACGGCTGGTACAATTACGTGAAGGGAGTCAATCCATTCAACATCTTCGGAATCTACGATGTGGTGCGGTGGGACACGGTGTGGCTGGATAAGTAAATGAGATGGGGCTCGTCCATCCCCCCCTCCCAGCTCTCCCCCTCAAGGGGGGCGGGTTCGGGCGGGGGTGAAACTGCGGCAGACCGTACTTAGCCCTTCACGATACGTGTGATTTGCTCCTCGGCCCAGGTGATGGCATCTTTCGTCGACGCTCCGTGGACGACTTTGGCCACCATATCAGGCAGAATGAAGGCGTTCATGATTTGCACGACGTATTGATTCGGAGGGGATGGCCAACCGGCGGGATGCGCAAACTCCCCTTCCTTTGGTAACATGGCGAGCTTCGGATCATTCACCCAGACGGGATGGTTCTCGAAGTAGCGCACCGGCGCATGGTTGAGGCCGTTGCCAGCGACGACCCAGGACGAATAGTTCTCCTCTTCATAGAAGAAACGCAGGAAGTCTGTGGCTGCGTCGACGTTTTTTGAAAAATTCCAGATGCCCATCTCGTGAATGGACGGAGCAAAATGCCGGCCCGCCGGCCCCGCCAGAGTCGTGTGGTGATTAAGGCTTTCGGCGATCGGCATCTTCTTGGACAAGGCAGTATTGTATGGGCTCACCGGATTGTGGATCCAGGAGCATTTGCCCGAGAGGACGCAGCGGTTGTTGCTGGCGTCGTCCCAAGCCAGCACCTCGGAGTCCATGGCTTCCTGGTACAATGTCCGGTAGTACTCCAGCACCTGCTGGGTCTGCGGTGAGTTGACCGCCACCGTCTTGCCATCGGCCTCCAGGATTTTGCCCCCATAGCACCAAAGGACAGACCAGAAGGTGGCATTAGCATCGCCGCAGTGGCTGATGGCGATGCCGATAGGATGGCCAGCCGTCTTGAGCTCGCGACCCGCGTTGAGCAGATCGTCCCAGGTGTCGGGGACCGGTTGCCCAAACTGTTTGAAGAGGGATTGATTATAGGTTCCTGGGAAGGAGATCCACATCCAGGGGAGGGCTCGCCACTTCCCATGCACATACGCCGATTCTTTGCTGAACGGGTATAGACCCCCATATTTTTTTTCGATGACGCCCACCAAATCGTCCATCGCGACCAATTGCCGCTCATACAAATATGGGAGTTCATTATACATAAAGACCAGATCATGTCCGGTCTTGGTTTGCACCTCGGCCGCCAGCTTCGCGGGCAGTTGCAAATGGGCAATGGTGTCGATGCGTAAGTGCACATTATGGCGCTTACTGAAGTCGGCGGCGATCTCTTTCAACCGCTCGTCAGAGGCTGGCACAAAATGGCTCCCGGTGATCATGCTTACCTCGCGCCTTTGCGCGAAGACCGGCGCTTGGCGAACGGCGAGGAGGCCCAACAAACCGACGGTGGCTGTGGTCTCGATGAACTGACGGCGCGTCAGCGGATGCGCTCGCGATACCTCCCTCTCGACGCGATCGTTCATGGTCAACCTCCCGGTTGAGGATCATCACTATGCTTCGATTTCACTACCGAAGCTCCATTCGCCGGAGCCGGGGGTCGGTTAGATCGCGGACCCAATCTCCGAGGCGATTGAAACTCAAAGCCGTCAGCATGAGGGCGACTCCAGGAAACGTGGCAATCCACCACGCACTCAGCAGATACTCGCGACCATCGCTCAGCATGCCTCCCCAACTGGGAGTGGGGGGCTGAATCCCCAACCCGAGGAAGCTCAGCGTCGATTCTAAAATGATCGTGCGCGCCAGATCGAGCGTGGCCACCACGATCAATGGCGACAGGATATTCGGCAGGATATGGCGCCAGACAATACGCCATTGACTTCCCCCCTGGGCCCTGATCGCTTCGACAAATTCCTTCTCGCGCACACTCAGGACCTGGCCACGGGCGATGCGGGCGTAGGTCACCCAGCCGCTGATACCGATGACAATCACCAGGTTGATGAAGCTCGGGCCGAGAACGGCGATGATAGCGATCGCAAATAAGATGGTCGGAAAGGCGAGTTGCATATCAGCCACGGCCATGATGACCTCATCAGTCTGTCCACCGAGGAATCCCGCCGCCACACCCAAGGCGATTCCCAGAGCTCCGCCGATGGCCACCGCCGCGAAGCCGACGACGAGGGACACGCGTGACCCATAGATGATACGGCTCACGAGATCGCGGCCGAGATGGTCGGTGCCCAGGAGATATCGCCATTCGCCATCCTCGACCCAGACCGGCGGCAGCAGACGGTCGATTAAGCGCTCGCGAATGGGGTTATGCGGGGCGACATAGGGCGACAACAGCGCTGTGGCGACCAGCCCCAGGAGGATCAGCCAACTGCCCACGACGAGGGGAGAAAGCCGCTTACTCATAGCGAATGCGTGGGTCGAAGATGGTGTAGAGCAGGTCGACCACAAAGTTTATCAGTACGAAGAACGCCGCGGCGATGAACACCGACGCCTGCACCACCGGGTAGTCACGATTGTATATCCCTTGAATCGCCAAACGACCGATGCCAGGCCACGAAAACACCGTCTCGGTGACCACCGCGCCACCGAGCAGCGCGCCGAATTGTAGCCCCATGATCGTCACCACGGGGATCGCGGCATTTTTCAGCGCGTGCTTCCAGATGACTCGGCGATTGCTGAGCCCTTTGGCGCGCGCGGTGTTGATGTAGTCGAGGCGGAGCACATCGAGCATCGCAGACCGTGTCAACCGTGCGATGCTGGCCATGGCAAAGGCGCCCAGCGTGAGAGCGGGCATGACCAGATGCGATAACGTCCCACGCCCACCGATGGGAAACCAGCGCAACTCCAGGCCGAAAGTGAGAATCAGCATAATGCCGATCCAAAATGTTGGCGCCGATTGGCCGATCAGGGTCAGCGTCATCACCGCATGATCCTGAAGGCTATGGGGCTTCACCGCGGCGAGAATACCGGTCGGCACCGCTACCACCGCAGCGACGAAAAAGGCCGCGAACGAGAGCTCCAGGGTCGCCCATAGATGCGAGCGCACCAGCGCCATGGCCGGCTCCCGATGGCGCAGGGATTCGCCGAAGTTACCGGCCACCGAGCTGCCCAGGAAGCGCAGGTATTGCAGCAAGAGGGGGGCGTCTAATCCTAAATCGTGCCGCAGCCGCATGACATCCTCGACGCTCGCTTCCTGCGGTAGTAGCAGCGTGGCCGGGTCGCCAGAAAGTCTCAGCACGACGAAGACAATCGTCGATATCCCCCATAGGGCGAAGATCGCGCGCCCCAAGCGGCGGATCAGGTAGCGTGGCATAGATTAAGATGCAGCATTTGATACCCCTCACCCTAGCCCTCTCCCTACCCCTATTGCGCTGGCTTGATGTCGTAGACGACGACGATCTCGTCACTGCGGGCTTTCCAGTTCAGGTCTTTCTTGAGCGCAAAGGTCTTTTCCGGCTGCAGCACGATCAACACCGGAACCTCGTCCAGGAAGATCTTTGCCGCCTGCTTGTATAGC